>Ga0310811_10001004_pt1 | contig 36160 bp, 41 predicted proteins | sample YCmetagenome_FD_207642 | JGI IMG/M metagenome (GOLD analysis project Ga0310811, IMG submission 207642) | Soil microbial communities from experimental microcosm in Duke University, North Carolina, United States - YC | ecosystem: Engineered > Artificial ecosystem > Soil microcosm > Unclassified ... | reverse complement strand
GGCGGCGTACCTCAATGTTCCAGGATCGAAACGCAGAAGCCCCATAAGAATAGCGACTTCGTTTGTGCCGAGCCCTCTCGAAAATTTGAAGTTCTTGCGCTCCTTTGCGGGCCCGCCCCGGCGGGCATCACGGCCTCCCGGTCCTCCACGTCGTTCGGCCCCATCCCCGCGCAGCATACGCGCGGTTTCGCTGGGGAGGGTTACCAGGAATTCTAGGTCTGGAACCGCTTTTCCCAGCCTGCGTTGGTAGAAAACACAACAGGAACCCCAATATGCGCAAATTGATCTGGCTTGCCCTGGCTCTCGGCGCCGCCGAACTCATAAAGCGCGAAGCCAATAAGCGTGGGACCACGCCTTCCGGGCTTCTTTCCACCATTGCAGCCAACACCGCGGCTCGCCTTACTGGCGCCGAGCCTACTCCACCAGCAAAAGCATAAGGAGAATCTAATGGCGACGAACAAGCCGTCAGGTGATGGCCACCGCAATGGCGCGGTCCGCAAACGCAGCCAGCTCAAAGATGGGCTGTTCGGAAAGGAGACCAAAAGGGATCTTAGAACAGGTCAGTTTATGGACCAGAAGAAAGACGGCGGTAAATTCAAAGGCGTTCGTAAGGAGCGCTAACCGTGCCTAAGTTCTACATCGATCTTCGCGATAAAACCGGAATTGCTCACGACGAAGAAGGTGCGGAGTATAAACATGTTGAAGACGCGCTAAACGAGGCCAAAGCCAGCGCGAGAGACATGGTCCAGCAATATATGCAGAACCTCATTTCTCTCCACGATACGTGTCGAAATCCGTGATGAACAGGGCCGGACGATAGCCGCCCTGACTGTCGCTGAGGTGTTGGAACACCCGATTCACCCTGCGTTCAAAGAACATTGCGCTGACAAGCCACAACACGGCCATCACTAATGCCGTTTAGCGGCGCAAAGTTCGGTCTTCCACCGCTGTGAAGAGGGCCTCAAGAACGGGGCGCTGACCACAAACAATCCTCTCGAGCGCTTCAGTTTTCTTGAACCAACCGCCGCGATCAGCTTCGGGAAAAGATTGTATCTTTCCCGACTTTGGGGGCCAGCTCATCGAGAAAGTATTGCTGACAAGCTGGTCAGGGTCGCAGTCGCCTTCCAAAGCCCAGACCGTGAGGTGCTTGCTGGTATTCTGTCGGAAGGTACCTAGCGGTTCATAAGTCCCTGAAACCGCGAACCCTGTCTCTTCGCGAAATTCCCTGATTGCGGCCTCGAGAGGGTCTTCACCTACACCGATCAACCCTTTGGGAATGGACCAGGCACCAATATCCTTTTTGGCCCAGATCGGACCGCCCATGTGGATCAGAAAGACTTCCGTTCGCCGGGATCGGTGTCGGTAGAGCAAAAGGCCGGCGCTTTGAATGGGCATCGGTAAAGCCTAATCGAGCCGTCTGGTGTCCGTCATGCCGATTCTGAGTTGAAGTTGCGTTCGCGCGTTAGTCAGCGGTGCGCCGACCGGTCGTGGTGATGGCTTGAGGCAGTGCTTAAAAAGCGCGGCGATCAAGCCGCTTTTCTTTCACTCGGCACAATCCGGGGAAATTCGTCTGGCTCTGTTGTGTAGTCGCATGTTTGAAATCCGCTGGCATGGATCACGCAACGACGGAAGACCCATCTGAGCCATACTATCTTTCCCCCCATGTAAAGACGAATGGGCCGCCAGGCGAACCAGGGGGCCCATTCAGTCATTTCGATAATGGCAACCGAGTCTTGATCAGGCATGCCCAGAGACGAGCCATAAGATCAAAATAATCGGCAAAGGGATGCCAATGAGCCAAAGTAGCATCGACCGCATGTGCAGCTCCTAATACGTGTTCTTTTTAACAATGGTCTTGTCGCCATTGGCCGCCGTGTGAATCTTCTTCACGCGGTCGCCATGCCGCTTAATCACGGTCTTGGACCCGTCGTCGTGCTTCACGATCGTGTTGGAGCGGTCACTGTCGCCGCTTTCCTTGTGAATGACCGTGGTGTTTGCCATAGTGACGTTCGCCATGCCGACGCTGACAAGGCTGAGCGTGAACAGAGCAACTCCGATGATTCTCATATTTCTCTCCACAAAGCCCTTCGGAAAAAGAAGCGCGATTCACAAAAATTCGTTCCGGTCCGTATAGTCGGCAAGGAAGAGAGCGAGCCGTTAGCAGGCACGCCGGGCCGCGAGGAGCCTACGCTTTGGCGGTAGCTGATGCGGATGCAATCGCGACTAGTTCGCAGAACATTCCATGTTAGGGAACCGCCGGTCAAAAAGAGCGTTCGGAGTGCCAGAAAGGCATCCGTCATGGCTGGCGCTGCGAAAAGACATAAGCGCGTGGGCCAGCGGCCTAACTTGCTACTGCGGAGCCTTCAAAAACATCAGTGGTGGGAAATCACCTTTGTGGCCATCGGCATGGTGGCTTTAATCGGCGTCATCGTCATCCTCTTTCTGCCCTTGGGAAAAGGACCAGCCCGCTATAGCCATGTTTTACCCTTGCCGGCTGCAGGCAGCATGGCCTTTCTGCAAACCGTCTCGAACCAGATGGCGATCCCGATCGACAGGGCGAGTGCGCCTGAGATCATCGAAGACGGCGATGCAATTCTGCGTCGCGTCTTGAGTGACATCGACGATGCCTCATCTTCCATTTGCATGATGAATTACATTTGGAGTGACGGCCGCTTTAGCGATCAACTTCTTCAGCATCTGCAACGCAAATCTGCTGCGGGAGTCAAAGTCTACGTACTTCTGGACGCTTACGGATCTGTCAAAGCGCCCGACGGTAAATTCGACCGCCTGAAGAAGTCAGGCGCGAAAGTATCCGTGTTCCGCTCATTGATGCCGCTCCCATGGAAAATCATGCAAGACACGAAGCGCAACCATCGCAGGGCGATCACGATTGATGGACGTGTCGGCTATACTGGAGGCGTCGCGGTGGACGACAAATGGCTCGGCCACGCGCGGACACCAGAGGAATGGCATGACCTGATGTTTCGCTTTACGGGTTCTGCCGCGCAACGGCTAATGGGGAGCTTTTCCGAGCTTTGGATGGCCACAACAGGTGAAATGCTATTACCTATTGAGCAAGGGGCGGGGGAGGGGAACGGCAGTCCCTATCTGATTTTGTCAACTTCGCCATCTCCGGATCTGTTCGAGGGCGAAACGTTTTTCCTCACCTCGCTCTGGTCGGCACGCCATTCCATTCACCTCGAAAATGCGTACTTTCTATCTGATGCCTCCGTTCGACAGGCTCTTGAAGACAAGGCGCGTGCCGGCGTCGATGTGGTCCTTTTACTGCCAGGCGAGCATACCGACGAAAAGTCAGTGCGCTGGGCCGGGCAACGGGTCTATGACGATCTCCTGCAGGCGGGCGTCAAGATATATGAGTACCAACCGACTTTTACACACGCCAAAATGCTCGTTGAGGATAAAGGATGGTCTGTGGTCGGCTCCGCGAATTGGGACAATCGCAGCCGCAAGCTGAATGATGAGATCTTTCTCGGGATGGCGGACGATGGACTGGCTGCCGGCCTGGAAAAGATTTTTCAGCACGACCTCAGCCGTTCGCGTCAGATCACATTGCAGGAATGGAGAAAGCGCGGCCTATATCAACGGGTGCTTGAGTATCTTTCACAGGCCTTCGTACAGCAGTACTAAATGAACCAGCCCGAAGCAGGCAAGGTGATGACCCCCGCGATTCAACACGAACTGCTTAGTGACAGTGACGCATTGGTGTGCTGGCCGGATAGATACAATCTCGATCGCGCCAGACTTCAAATTCACGTCCATCGGCAAACGAATTGGCCGACCTCACTGCCGTCGCGTCATTTAGGTGAGCCTGGGCTACCATCAACACCGGCCGGCCGTCGTATCCGAGGATGATGTATTCGTATTCGTGCATGGGAGACTCCCTTGGACAGAGCCACATGCGTTTATTCTGGTGCCCCGCGTGGTTAACGAAGCGTTAATCCGCTGGGACTAGGGTGCCTCAGGGGCAGGTTCCAGGGGCATTATGAGCATCTCTGCGCATGACAAGGATCGGGCGGATACCCATCCTCCACGCACCGCGAATGATTGGCTCTTTCTCGCCGTCGCCAGCGTGCTCATGGCCGTTCTGGCGGTGAGTGCCGCTGTTATCTCGTTCGATCGCTAATCGGTCGATCTGGCGGGGTGCGGCTTCCGCAGTATGGACCGCGGTCCCATTTCGCACATTTATCACGCAGCACCGGGAACATGGAAACCGAAGGCTGATCTCTGAGTTTTTCGGGAATGGTGGCGATGCACCTCAACTGTCGCCTCTGCCAGCGGCACGCGACCTATATCGCGATCCTTCACGACGGCGCGAAGGTACCGTACTGCGCAAAGCACCTGCCGAAATGGCAAGTTCTGGAGGAAAAGCGGGCCTATGAGGACTTACTTCGTACTATCCGCCGCTGCCTTGACGCCTAAGTGGTTCTTGGGAATGTGACGCTCGTCTCGTCCTTAGGCACTGCACTCCAGGCTGTGGCTTACTGCAGCCGAAATGGAGTTTCTGTTTCTTTCCAAGATCAAGAAACGCGGGGAATCTCCTAGGCTTGCGGAACATGAAAAAGCGACGTGCATTGAATCATTAGCTTGCCGAACAACCACCCCTCAGGTCACAGGCGGGCCGGCAACCCGGCGTTGCCACTGGCGGCGCCGGGTTTGTCCTGCATATTATCGGCGAGTAATGCCTGAAAGAGGTCACATGAAACAGTTCATCAATGGTCTCTTCCTTACTGCGGCGGCTGTCGCGACGGTCACGCCCGCCCAAGCGCTGTGCTTATCGGAAATGGATATTCGGGACGCCAAGCCCTCCAATGACGGCAGACTACTGACCCTGAAGATGCGGGATGGGCGGGTGCTGGTGAACCATCTCCAGGGAATCTGCAGGGATATGCGCTGGACCGGCTTTAGCTGGGTTTTGCACGGCGGCCACGATGTTTGCGAAAATCAAACAGTCATACGGGTCCTCGAATCGGGCCAGACCTGTATTCTCGGCCGCTTTGAGGATGCGAAGTCCTCGGTTACACCCGGCCATTAAGCCGAGCGTCGGCGCGACACTCGCCGAGAGCTCCAAACTGTTGATCGGTTCGAGGCCGGTAGACTGCACGCCTGGCCGCCGCAGTATGCCACCGAACGATACCCGCGAGTTTGAGGCAGGGAACTCGGGATAGAAGCGAGCGTTCGCATTCCAACCAATAGGTGGAAAAATGGCCGCTCGGACAACGGTACCAATGACGCGTAGTGCGGCCGCCGCGACGGACCTCTTGGTCGGGATAGCTGCAGGGCTGGGAGCTGCGTGCGCTATGAACCTGTTTCAGTCCGCTTATGCATGGCTGGCTAGATTGGATGAGCCCGATGAGACATCCGCCAGTCGAGCCGCGGATGCACTTTCTGAAGAAGTTTCTGGGCAGCCTGTTAAGCGATCCGAAAAGAAACATGCAGACACGGTGATGCACTATGTCACCGGGGCTGCTTTGGGCGGTCTGTACGGGCTTGTGGGCGGGCTGGCGCCCTTCATAATGGCCGGGCGAGGTGCGCTTTTTGGTGCCAGCGCCTGGTTATTTGGAGATGAGATCGCAGTGCCGGTGCTGGGTCTGGGGCCCGCACCTGCAAAGATACGAGCGGTAGACCATGGCCTGGCGTTGGCATCCCATTTGATATTCGGGGTTGTCGTGGATTTTTCGCGACGGAAATTGAATCAGGCGATTTCGGCCCAGCCCTAGTTGCGATTGCGGCACGCCGATTTGGGTTTGAACGAGGATACGAAAATTCACAAGAATGTTCAGCGTAACCGAGCGATGCTTTTCAGTCTCCCGGCGGCGCAGACATTGGGCTAATGTGCCGGCGCAATAGATGTGTTGCTCGGTGCGAAGGGTGGCAGCGGTGTTGGGGGCTAGACTTTCGACCATTGCGAAAGTGTACTATTTCAGCCGGATAGCTGCGATAGCTGGCGCAGGCTGACAGATGATATCTGAAGTTGCGCGATGCCAGTTATCCCTGTCAATCTTGATCTAACTAGTATTTCAGTCCGGATACTACGCGCGATCAGGTCGCGACGGAGTTCAGTTGACAGCCGGCTGACTCATTTCATACCCGTTGATCTACGTTAATGGCGCACGGAGCGGCGCGCGCTACGACTCCGAGACGCTTGGATTGAGGCGAACGTGATCAATAATCACTGGAATTGTGTCTGACCTCAGAGGGTGCCTTGTGCGTATTGCAGCATGGGACGTGAGGCGAGCTATTACCTTATAAAGGCTCAAGAGGCTGAAGATCGTGCGGCTGAGGTTCCGCACCCCCTTGTAAAAGAAGCCATGCTTGAAATCGGCAAAGTCTATCGCCGCCTTGCGGTACAGGCCCGCGCTGCCGCGGATGCGAAAAAATCCAGCTAATTTCCATTGCCTTGAGCCCCGGCGACGGTGCCCCGCGAGTGCCGGATACTCCACCTTCGGCCACCGCCAGCTTCGTTTCTTGGGACATAGGACTAATTTGGCGCAAACATGGCCACATTTGGGGTTGGTCGGGCATAGAGTTCCCCGTGCCCGACCAAAGCCCTGGAAGTCCTCGAGGGCGGCTTGCGCATCACAAGCTTTAGGTCAGGTCGGTTCGACCCCGACTGGCGCGCCTAACACTGCGAGCGAGAATGAACAGTCCGGCCCGCCAAGATACTGCGACGTTGTTAGCCTATGTAAATGAAAGCGCAGCACGGGATTTGCGTATTTGGTCCCGCAAGTCGGAACCATGCATGCCCCGCTTCTTTTTTGATATCGACGACGGCGAAAGCTGTGAGACCGACGGCCGCGGGTCGGAACTTCTCAACGCCCAGGCTGCACGGAACGCCGCCATCGCGATTCTTCCTGACGTGGCACGGGAGGAATTGCCGGACGGCGACCGCCGGATCTTCATGTGCAAAGTTCGCGATGAGAATGGCAACGTGATATTCATCGCCACCTTGTCCCTCGTCGCAGAATGGATAAACCGCGGCGCCAGCGCAAAATGAGCTGCTGTGCCGGCGGACCGGAGGTTCGCATGATCGAGTTCCTGATCCGCAAGCTGGAACGATACGCTCCTCTAACGGAAGAAGAGCGCCAATCGTTGAAACTTCTTCCTAGCAAGATACGCAACTTTGAGCGGGGCCAAACCATCGCTCAGCAGGGAGCAAAGCCGGACGAAAGCGCCATTCTGCTGGAAGGTTGCGCGTTTCGATACAAACTGTTGAGAGGGGGAGCGCGCCAAATTGTATCGTTGCAGATTCCTGGCGACTTTGTGGATTTGCATAGCTTTGTCCTGAGACCGCTCGACCATGCTGTTGCGGCGGCGTCACCAGCGCGCGTTGGTCGTGTTCCTCACGAGGCGATCCGACAATTATTAGCGAAGCATCCCCGGTTATCCGAGGCGCTGATGTGGGATATTGCCGTGGATGGAGCGGCTTCCCGAGAATGGTTAGCCAATCAAGGTCGACGATCCGCCTATGAGCAGTTAGCCCATTTGTTCTGCGAACTCTATTTCCGCATGGACTGGGCTGGCTTGGTTCAGGACAAAGGCTTCGAGCTTCCGCTGACCCAGATTGAGCTGGGAGATGCCTGTGGGTTGTCTTCTGTACACGTCAACCGTTCCCTGCAGGCTCTACGGAAAGACGAGCTCATTACCTTTGAAAACCATCGCTTGACGATACCGAATATAGAGGCATTGGCCATGCGAGCGGAGTTTGATCCTGCATACCTTCACCTTCTTGGCTAACAACGGAGTTTTAGTTTGCGTGGAATAGTGGAGAGGGCGTTCGAACTGGCGCAAACTGGTGAAATGAAGTCAGTAACCAAACTGAAGCATCGACTTCGCCTTGAGGGCTTTACCGCCGCAGAGATAGGTGGAATTGGCCCAGCTCTTACGCGGCAGTTGGCAGACGCGGTGAAAAAGGCGGTTATAGAAGAGGCAGAGATAAAATCTGGGCCCGTTGCTCCACTACGGAGAAACGCGAAGGGCAAAAGCCGGGCATCTGTACATTCCCGCTATCGGTGCTGAGGCTACCGCCCAGAGTGATCATCGTTCAACGCACTCTCGTGCGCCCGGTCAAGCTCGCAATTGATCTCAGCGCCGAGGAGGAGAATCACCAGGGAAAGCCAGACCCAGGTCAAAAAGCCCACCGCGGCTCCGAGATTGCCGTAGATGCGATTGTAGCTGCCGAAATTGTCAACATACCAAGTGAACAGCAATGTTCCCAAAATCCATAGCAGCGATGCAATCGCGCTCCCCCACGTAATCCAACGCCAGCGCGGGTGTGGACGGTCGGGCCCAAAGCGATAGATAACCGCGAGGATAAGAGTGCAGGCGAGGAAAAGCGCTGGCCAGGTAAGAATTTGCATAGTAAGGCCGGACGCCGAGTCCTGTTGCTCCAATCGGGGCAATGCCAGTCCGAGAGCGACCGCCACTGCTGCGAAAATGATTCCCGCAACGGTAAAAATAAGGGCGTTGACGCTCTGTGCTAGAAAGCCTCGCCGTTCGGACACCTCAAAAGCCACGTTTAAACCTTCTACCAGAGCTTTGTAACCCCCGCTCGCGCTCCACAGCGCGATTGCGATGCTGATGAAAAAAGCAGCATTCACTGCCGCAGGCGGTTGACCGGCCAGCCTTTGCAATTCATCCCGCAAGATTGTCACTCCGCCTTCCGGGAGAAATCCTGAAACAAGGTCTAGATCACGCGAGATCTCTCTGCGACTAGAGAACATCCCGAACAGTGTGACCGTGGCGGAGACGGCGGGAAACAATGCAAGAAGGACAAAGAATGTTATCCCTCCAGCTACGGTGGGAATACGATCTTCGAAAAATTCGTTGTAAAGCCGTTTGAGGATCCGGCTGAGACGAACTGTGCGCTGGATGGTAAGCATTCGCATGGCGCTCAGCGATATTCGTCGGATCCCTGAACCCAAAGGAAGGATTGGATGTCGATCATATCGCGCGGTCTCAACTCTTGAATCTGCCGCCTTGTCGTCTGCGCAAGATCAAGGTAGCACCGATAGGTCGACCAGTTGGGACGGGACAGATAGTTAAACTCCAAGTCCAGCTTGCGCGCCGCTTCTTTTGTCGTATTGGGCTTGAGAAAGATATGCGTCCGGGGCTGCGCGATGAAGCCAAACACGGTCACGATCGGCCAGGTCAACACGCGCGTTTGCTTGCGGGGTAACCGCTCGATCGCGGCGATCCAGGCTTCGAACCGCTGCTTCAAAGCGTCACTTCCATGGAGCAGCTTGAATAAACCGTTGGCGAAAATCTCAGCGCCGCCCTCGCTTCGGACTGCATCGCGCAACGCCATCTTTTCGAAGGAAAAGAGCAGGCTGCGGCCGCTCTCGATCTTGACCGCTCTTTGGGCAAGTTCCTGCCAGTCACGCGCCGCGATGAGCCTTTGCATTTCGAGAGGGTTGAGCAGGCGGTCCCATTCTTTGTGGGCCTGCCACTTATAGTTCCGCTCCCAAGCCAAATAGGTGTCGTCGCGAAAGCCGCGTGGAAATATCTTTAGGAACTTTCGCTTGCCCTTTGCCATAGCTGAGGCAGACGACGATCGAGCCCGCGCGTCCGGCATGATGACGGTTTGCATGGCAAATTCCATATGTGCCAAGAGGGGAACCCCTGAGTAAGGCGGAAGTTGCCTCGGCCGATTTGAGCGCGCCCCCCGGCTTCGGGTCGATGCAGCTCTTGGTCATTGGCTCAAGCAGCTTGGTGTCTGGGTTATTTGTTATGATGGCGTGCTTGGCTGTCCTCGTTTGGAGTGCGAACTGCATGCGCGGCCTGGATGAGATCGCCAAATCACGTCTGGAAGTGCGCGGCTTAAGCGCTATGGCAGATAACCCCATTGGCGCATCAGCGTTTCGTCCCTGTCCAGAAACCGCTTGCCAATGTCATTGCGGTATCGGAGGCCCGGGACCACGATGTTCTCGCAGCGCCGATAGGCAGCGGTGCGTGCGACTTCCACTGTTTCTCCCGAACCCGTCACGGCCATCAACGATCCCAAGCCACCCGTCGTTACCAAGCCAGTCGGATGGCTGCGGACTTCGCTGAGATGGATATTTGCCCAGTCTCTAGACGTGGGCGGTTGACGAAAAAGAACGGGAAGCCCGGCGGCTTGTTCGGTAAAATCCTCGGCTTGGGGGAAGGGCGCAACCGTCAATACCACGCCGGCCGCATATCCGGGTTGAGTGGCGAAATTGAGGGACGATCGCGTCACCATACGCTCGAAGAGGATGTCCCAACCTTCGAGGTGTAACACCGAACAGATGGCGGCACCGGGATAGCCGAAGCGACAGGTGAACTCCAGGGGCCACACGCCACTGTCGTTCACGATCGTGTTGATGTTGATGTAACCGACGTATCGCCCGGCTTTCAACTGCTCGGCGATTTTGCTCAAGGTGGCCTCGAATAGCGTACGGCCGTTGCGGTAGGTGACGAGTGTTCCCATTTCGCCGGTCAGTTCGCCCTGGTCGCCGGGAAAGAAGCGTTTGTGCTCCCAGTCCATGACGACGGGCTCGAGGAATGACTCGCCGTTAAAGTAAGCGCCGACGCCGACCTCCACCCCACTGACATGGTCCATAACAATAAAGTCCGGAGACGCCTGGTGCCGCCAGTCCTGCTGATGGCGCCTGATCAGGGCCGCTACGTCGCCGCCATTTTCCATGTCGCCCACCACGTTGCAGCTCGAGGCATAGCCCGAACCATTCAGCTTGAACACATAGCGGCGGGGCCGCCTGCCGATATAGTCGAGTGCTGACTGGAAATCGGTGAAACGCTCTGATGGAGCCGTCTTCATACCGGCCTGGCGCATGCAGGACTGGCCGAACTCCCTGTCCATTTCCATGCGATCACCGAAGGCACTGCCGCCTATGACCCGAAAACCATCCCGGCGCAGAGAATCCTGCAACTCACCAAAATCGGTTCTTTCGAACAGGATAATGCCGTCATTTTGACGAATCCAATCGAGCTCCCGTTCCCAGCTGTCCGTCAGATTGATCAAGCCCGCTAGGATCACCCGCCATTGCGGGTCGTCGATATATGTTTTGACTTCATGGCCCGCGTTCAGAAGCGCGAGATACATATCTCCGAGGCTGCCGTCCCTGCCGATGCCTAAAAAGTGCAAGCGTCCCCCGACCCTCGTTAGTGACTTCGTGCTGTCGCGGGGAAACCAAATTCCTGCCTGTAGCGCTTGAAGCACTGCTCGCCGCACCAGAGCCGCAGTAAGGCTCCCTCGGCGATCGCTCGGGCGCGTCGCGGATCCTCCGCGACCAGTGGGGCAAGAACCTCGGTGTTCCATGCTTCCGAATGTTTCACATCCAAGACCGCATGCAGCGCGAAATAGTGACTTTGCTTCTTGGGCACGCCGAGCCTGTCCAAGCCTTTGCAGACCTGCGCCGCGCGCCCGGGCGCGGTCATTTCGATCACCCCCAACGCGCCCACGGAATGGAAGGCATAGGCCCGGTTGGTGGCCAAGGCCATCATCATGTTTCCCAGCGCGAGGGATTGGGCCACCGTGGTGTCGATTTCGGGCTGAATGGCGAAGTGCACCGCCAGCTGGTCCAACATGGGGCCGTGCATGCCCTTGACGTCGCCGCGCCCCATCTCATCCCAATAATTCCGGGCCATCTCCAATTTGGCTCGGGTGGGCATTTTCACTTGGGTCATGGCTACCAGGTCGTCAAAGCCGGCCTCGCCCGCAACCTCCTGCTCCAGAAACCAGCGCATCTGATCATAGGTCGCTTCGCTTGCCAGCCAGGGAAACAAGGGATCGTTCTGACCGGGTCCCGTTTGCTTCAATCGCTCAAACCAGGCCACGAAAGCGCAGTGCTCTGTGGGGACGTTCGCGAGCATTCCGGCAACATGGTCCCGGGCTTCCAACAGAAAAGCACGCTCCAAGGCCAGGGCCTGGACCTCGCGCGGTAGCACACGGTGTCGCTCGCCGAGACCGGGCGCCAGTCTTTCCCGGTTGAAGCGGCTCAACAGCCGATGAGCCTGCTCACCCGAAATCTGGGCGGGGGGTTGGGGAGCTTGCGTATAAGGCAAAGTATCTGGAAAGCCGCGGAACATTGATCACCGTTTGAGGTCGCAACCTTTAACGTGCAGCGCAACCGTTGCGATCCGATCGGCAACGTCATAGGGCGTCGCTACTAACTCTTCGCCAAAAACGTCAGAGTCTATTTCTTCATATTGGTACTGCTTGGTACGGTCTAGGAGTATGGACCTGGCAGCGCGCAGAAACATGTCCTCTCCCTCGACGATTGGGCTTCCGGTGTAAATCATCAGCCGTCCCTCTGGCGCGAGACGCGCCAGGCCCTGCTCAAGGATTCGTGAGGCAAGCTCACATCCCCATTGGCCTCCGCCATGCCGATAGGCTCGTTGCGACGCGTCCACCAGATAGGGGGGATTGCAGATGATCAGGTCTATCTCGCCGGTTACGCCGGCCAGCGCATCGCTCTCGCAAGGCTTGGTGATCGCAATATCGTTGAGCTGGGCGTTGAGCGCGGAAAATGCGAGAGCTTGGGGATTAATGTCTCCCAGCACGGCTGTCTTCAGACTAGGAAAAAGCTTCGTCGCGACAAAACCGCCGGCTCCGGTCCCGGCCCCCACATCCACCACGGAACGGGGCGCGAAAGCCGGATCAAGCGCCGGGATCCGTTTCAATTCCCTGACAAACCGGTATGTGTCCGGACCGAAGAATACCGCATCTGGCTCCGTGGTCGGAAAACCGGAATGAGCAAGCAGCAAGTCATCCAGGGTTGAGAAACGTACACGGCACCTTGCGCGGCCGTCTTGAAGCGGAGCGAGCAGGCCGCCGCCGTGCAGAAGGGCGCGGTAATCGGCGGGCGCGGCCCTTATATCAAAGGGGCAATTCCAGCCAAAGATGTCGCGCAGGCTGCCGGTTTCGCCGCGTCTCCCCAACACCCGTTGGTATGTCAGCGGTGTGGGAGCGATGAAGCGATAGCGGTCGCGCTGTAGCCTGCGCCCGATTTCGAGCAGAGGCTGCAGGGCGGCTGTCATATGTGAGCTCCGTTTCGCCAGTTCTACCTTGGAACGTAGTGCGATGATGCCGGTTCCCATCGAGAATGGCAGGCGAAACGAACTGCTTTTTGTAATTAGCAAAGGTTAGGATGTTCATTGTTCACACCTATATCGGCGCTAGCCCGATACACGGTACTGGCGTATTTGCCGGCGAAGATGTGGCGGCCGGCCAGCCCATCTGGCAGTTCGCCCCAGGCCTCGATCTAGTCGTGCCGTTCGATGAGATTGAAAAGTCTCCGAAGGCGTTTCGCGACTACATGGAAATGTACGCTTATGTCTCACCCCAGGTTGATGGGGGGATGATCCTGTCGTGCGACCATGCGAAATTCCTCAACCACAGCGACGATCCGAATACGGAAATCCAGGGCGAGACGACCTTGGCGCGCTGGCCAATAAAAGCGGGTGAGGAAATCACTTGTGACTACGGGGTTTGTTGCGCCAATTGGCCGGGACATTTCTGAGTCATGACCGAGCCCCTTAGCCCTGCCATTGTCAAAGGATCATGCCGCAAGGAATTACCGGCCTATCTTTCCAACGGTGTGGTCGGATTGCGGGTGCGTGAAAACCCCCTGGCCGCTGGGATGGCGCTCCTGTGCGGCTTCAGTGGGCTGCATCCCGTAAAGAAGATTGAGGCCGCCGCGGTGGCGCCGTATCCGCTGGCTGCAAACCTGGCTATCAATGGCGTCTGGCTTTCGGATGTGGCGCACCGGCTTACGGTGCTTGACCAGGCTTACGACTTCTCCAACGGCGAGCTGACGAGCCGGCTGCGTTTCGCCGTCCAGGATGTGACGGCGGAAATTGAGGTACTTACCTTCTGCTGTCGCCACCAGCCCTGCCTGGCGGTACAGGAGATTATGGTGCGCCCTAACCTGGCCTGCGATCTCAAACTCCAGAGCGTGGTGGATACGAAGGGCGTTCATGGACGGCTGAAAGCGCGCACCCTAAAGACCCCTGGAAGCGAGAAGAAAGATTTTGACGGCAGCCTGCTCTGGGAATCGGAGGGCGGCTTTTCGAGTTGCGGCGTGGCTCTGATCACTGAAATGCGCGGTCAGAAGCCATTGCCTAACGCAGTGCAGGGCGGCGGTGACCGCGGTCCGCTGATTGTCCAGTATGACCTGAAGGCACGGGGCGGAAAAACCTATCGCTTGCGCCAGATTGTGAGTCTGGTGCCGAGCGTGATGCATGGCCAGCCTGACCGCCAGGCCGAGCGCCTGGTGGCGTTAGGCGCCCATCAAGGCTTCGATACATTGCGCAAGGCAACGCGCGCGGAATGGCGAGAACTGTGGAAAGGGCGCATTCTGCTCCATGGCGCGGGCCGCGAATGGCAACAACGAGCCGATGCGGCCTTCTTCTACATGAATAGCTCGGTGCATGCGTCCTCGCCTGCGTCTACGTCCATGTTCGGCTTGGCGACTTGGCACGACTATCATTATTATTATGGCCATGTGATGTGGGACATCGAAAGTTTCTCGGTGCCGCCGCTAAGCCTGCTGCAGCCCGAAGCGGCCACCGCGTTGCTCCACTATCGGTGGCGCTTTCTGGAAGGCGCGCGCACCAATGCCCAATGCATGGGGCGCAGGGGCATTCAGTTTCCGTGGGAATCCGCACCTGGGAGCGGCCAGGAAGCATCTCCCTCGCCGGGGACCGCTGCCTGGCACGAAGATCATGTCAGTCTGGACGTGGCGCTCGCGTTTGCCCGCCACGCGCACGTCACGGAGGATGGCAACTTCCTGCGCGACAAAGCTTGGCCCGTGTTGCAGGGAGTGGCCGACTGGATCGCCAGTCGTAGCCATCGAAGCAGGCGAGGCTTCGAGATCCGCCGTTCCATGGGCATCGCGGAACGCAAGAGGGAATGCGACAATGAAGCTTTCACCATGCTCTCGGCGCGGGCAGTCTTGATGGAAGCAGTGGCAGCGGCCGAGCGGCTTGGCCGCCCTCCGGGCGCGGAATGGCGAGAGATCCTCACGCGGCTGGTGGTCCCCTTGCGCGATGGCATGCTTGTTTCCCATGACGGTTTTCGCGCAAATGAAGAGAAAGCCGCGACGCCGTCGCCTTTAATGGCGGTATTTCCCCTGGAAAGCGCTCTTGATCCGGATGTTGCCGATGCGACGCTTGAGTATTATCTGGCGCGTTGGAAGGAATATGTTGGAAGCCCCATGCTGTCCGCCCTGTACGGGGTCTGGGCGGCGCGGCGAGGCGATCGGAAGTTAGCTCTTCGTTTGATGGAGGAAGGCTATGGGCGTTTCGTTGTAGGTCGCTTCCTGCAGACGCTGGAATACCGGCTCGACAAGTTTCCGGAACAGCCAATGGCCGGACCATTTTTCGCCAATATGGGAGGCTTCCTGATGAGCCTGCTCAGCGGCTTTCCGCGCCTCAGGCCGGGCGCCGGCGATCCGCACGGCTGGCAACAAGGCGATGTCGTTCTGCCCGTGGGCTGGCAAGCAATCGAAGTGGAACGGCTCTGGATTCGAGGGCGACGCGCACGCCTCGTCGCCGACCAAGGAAAACCCGCTCGGCTCATTTTCCATGACCGTGGCAACCGTGCGTAAAATGAAGAACTTTCAAGCGAACCTTATAGCACTATGAAAGACGGTGAGTTCCTGGAGACGTGCGAAGTGAGGGCTATCGCCAATTACTTCCGCACTTTTCACGATGCCGATTCGTTCATCACTGCGCTTGAATATGCCCGTGCGCTGACTGAGGCTGGAGAATTGGCGAGCGCAGGGCTATGGAATCAAATCGCGGAGGAAATCAGCCATCTGGAGACTGCTGAAACGCTGGAACGCTGTTTAACGAAGAAGTGATGCTCTTTGGACAATCACTGCTGGCTATCGCTGCGATAACTGCTGGCTGATACTTATGGTGTCCCAGAGGCGATACCCCAGCGGCGTCAAGCCTTACCCAAAGTCCTATCCTTGTCGTCCTGAGTACGCTGATCGAAGGGGATAGGATCTCCTTTGCTATCTAGCTCTAGCCCAGGACCGGTATCCGGAGGAACGGCCATTTTGGTCTGGTGGGCGGGCTCGGCTTTAATGTCACCACCCAAGGATTTCGCCTCGCTATACGATTTGCCAGCGGTCATGCCTTAGTACCTCCTCACAATCAATGCGGTCTTATGGCGACTCCTCAGAGAGACACTTGCTGGCGGCGCGCAATCAAGTTGGCCAGAAGCAGTGGCCTCAAGCGCGCCCGCGCTGTTCCAACGGCGGCGCCTTCATGGTTAGGGTGATGGGGGCTGGCAGGCCCTTGTCATCGAACTGGGTCATCAGTTCTTCCTTCCGGGCGGACATCTGCTCGCCCAGCGCGTCCAGGTCCAGGCCGGCCTTGCGCGCCTCGGTGAAGATGCCGCCGCGCTTTTCCTCTTCCTTGACGTGATGCTTGATCTCTTCCGACAGCACCTTGACCTTGGCGTCATAGAATTCGTCGTCGGGCGAGCCGTTTTCCAGTTCCGCGATCAGGACCTTCGCACCGTCATGCTCGACATTGGCCTCGTTCATAATGTCGCTGTCGGCGCCGCCTTCTCGGCAGGCCGGGTAGAAAATCTCTTCCTCGATCATGGTGTGGATGGTCAGTTCCATGCAGATCTGCTTGGCGATATCCGCCTTCTTCGCGCGTGCGCTTTCATACTTTTCAAAAAGCGCCTCTACCTTGCGATGGTCGGCAGTCAGGAGGGCGATGGCGTCCTGTTTCTTCTGGGCGGGCATGGGTGGCTCCGTGGGGTTTGCTTGGTGGCGCAACGTTTTGTGCGCTTTTCCAGTTCCCGGAGGATGGATTTTTCCCACGCCCTGGCGTTGTGGGAACATGGCAGAGGTCCGTATCGGCATTTCCGGTTGGCGCTATGCGCCTTGGCGCGGCAAATTCTACCCGGACGGGCTGCGGCAGAAGGATGAGCTTGCTTACGCTGCCAGCAAATTCCCTACCGTCGAGATCAACGGCACCTTTTATTCGCTGCAGCGCCCGGAAAGCTTTGCCGCCTGGCATGACACGGTGCCCGACGGCTTTGTCTTTGCGATCAAGGGCGCTCGTTACATCACCCACATGCTTAAGCTGAGGAATGTGGAGACGCCGCTGGCCAATTTTTTTGCGCAAGGAGTGCTAGCGCTGAAAGCCAAGCTGGGACCAGTGCTATGGCAGCTGCCGCCCAATTTCCTCTTCAACCCGGAAAAGCTGAGGGCCTTTTTCGATCTGCTGCCGCGCACGTCAAAAGAGGCACTGCGCCTGGCCAAGTGCCACGACGAGAAGGTGAGGGACCGAACTTATCTTAAGATAGATATAGACCGCCCAATCCGCCATGCGCTGGAAATCCGTCACGACAGCTTCCGTTCGGCCGACTTCATCCGGCTGCTGCGCCGGCACGACATCGCCCTGGTGGTGGCCGACACGGTGGAATGGCCACTACTGATGGATGCGACCAGCAACTTTGTCTATGTGCGGCTGCACGGTTCTCAGCAGCTCTATGCCAGTGGCTACGGCCCCACGGCGCTGGACCGCTGGGCTGCCCGCATCCGCGCCTGGACGGCGGGCCGGGAAGCGGGAGGCGAGCATGCGGGGCCGCCGGCGCGTCCGCGCCGGCGTGATGTCTATGTGTACTTTGACAATGACGCCAAGGTACGGGCGCCCATTGACGCCCTGAATCTGATCAGGAGGCTATAGCCTGGAGATTATGTGCTTCTCTTGGGGAGGTTTATCTTGCCACCTGGTTGGCCCGCGGCGGCGCAATATTTCCCTACGCGCCAGCCTCGCAGGAGTTCTTCCAGATAAGGGAGAACGGCGAGCGCAATGAAGGCGGTCGCGGGTGGAATGATCTCGCCCCAGCGCGGTATCTGCTTGGCCCCTAGCGAAAAATCCGCATGCTGGGTGCCGGCGCCGAACAGTGCCAAGGTTTGCGGCCAATGCAGCACCATGACAAGCAGAATGGCAGTCAACGGGAGGATTTCCAGCGCGCTATGCACCTGATGTTCGAACGCCGTAACCTTGCGAGTCGCCATCGCCAGCTTGAGGTCGACAAAGCCGGTGATCTCATGCGCTATCAGGCATAGCAGCATCAGGGCGAGCACCAAGGCGTTGATGCGAAAGAACACCGCCAGGGACAGCGGCAGCATCACCTCGGCAAGCATCAGCCAATGAATGAGTGACTCGCGTGGGCCGGTCGCCTGCTCCATATGACTGGCCCGATGACAAAGATAATCGATAAAGCCGCACACCACCCATAGCGGCAGCACAACATAGACCAGGACGTCCCAGACAGGTTCCATACCTTCCGCAACGCGCGAAATCCGTTCCCGTGCGATTGCATCAAAAGATAGACGCGTGTGGTCGCTGTTTCCAACGAACAGCAATCTCGAAATTGCGGCGAAAAGCCGGAACGTTCCAGTTGCAGATGCGCTCTGTCCTTAATCCAACCGGAGAGTGTGGCATGAAGGCGGTCGTTTATCACGGTAAAGGCGATGTGCGTGTCGAACAGGTCCCTGACCCGCGTATCGAAGCACCGCGGGACGCTATTGTGCGGGTGACCTCGACTGCAATTTGCGGCTCCGATCTGCATCTTTACGATGGCTATATTCCCGAAATGCACAGCGGCGACATCCTTGGTCATGAATTCATGGGCGAGGTGGTCGAGGTCGGATCCGAAAATAAGAAGCTCAAGGCCGGCGACCGAGTGGTCGTCCCTTTTAACATTTGCTGTGGCGAGTGCTGGTTCTGCAAGAACGGGCAATGGTCGGTATGCGAACGCACCAATCGCACCGCCGACAAGGCCAAGAAGATGTTTGGCCATGTCACGGCCGGCCTGTTCGGCTATTCCCATCTGACCGGCGGCTATCCGGGTGGTCAAGCACAGTATGTGCGCGTTCCTTTTGCCGACGTCTGTCCCACCAAGGTGCCGAACGGCTTGACCGACGAGCAGGTCTTGTTCCTCACTGACATCTTTCCCACCGGCTGGCAGGGCGCAGAGTTCGCCAATATCCGGGACGGCGACACGGTTGCGGTGTGGGGCTGCGGCCCTGTCGGCCAGTTCTGCATCCGCAGCGCTCAAATGCAGGGCGCAGGGCATGTCGTGGCGATCGACAGAATCCCTGAGCGGTTGGCGCTCGCCGAAAAGGCGGATGCCGAGACAATCAACTTCGAGAAGGAAGATGTCTACGAACGCCTGGATCAGATCACTAAAGGGCGAGGTCCCGATAGCTGCATCGATGCTGTCGGAATGGAGGCCCATGGTCATGGTAGTTGGGACGCGGTTGCCGACCGGGCGCTGGCAGCGGCGGGAATCGGAACCGACCGTATCCATGCGTTGCGCGACTGCCTGCGCAATGTGCGGGCCGGGGGCACGGTCTCGCTGTCCGGCGTCTATGGCGGATATCTGAACATGGTTCCCCTCGGTGCAGCTTTTCAGAAGGGCGTCACCATCCGCATGGGGCAATGCAATGTCCTCAACTATATCGACAAGCTGCTTCGGATGATCGAGGAGGGCAAGTTCGATCCATCTTTCGTGATCACCCACAAGGTGGCGCTCGATGAAGCGCCCAAGATGTACGACACGTTCAAAAAGAAAGAAGACGGCTGCATCAAGGTCGTCATGAAGCCGAACGGCTAACCACCCACATCTCAAGGAGTCTCCCCATGGCCCCGTCCCTTTCTGGCAAGTTTTCTATCGTCACCGGCGCCTCCACAGGTATCGGCCTTGAGTTGGCCAAATGCTGCGCCAAGGAGGGGATGGACCTGCTGATCGTCGCCGACGAGCCCGAAATCCAACGGGCAGCAGAGGAGTTGCGCGCGCTGGGCGCGGGCAATGTCGAGGCGCTGGAAGCGGACCTTTCGGACGAGGAGGGCGTGGACATGCTGATCGAGGCGGCACGGGGACGGGTCCCTGAGCATCTGATCGCCAACGCGGGCCGGGGGCTAGGCAAATCGTTTCTTGATCAAGACTGGGAAGAAGCCCGCCACGTCGCCGACACCAACATCATCGGCACAATATATCTGATCCATGAACTCGCGGGGAAGATGTGCGATGCCGGACAGGGCCGGATCCTCATCACGGGCTCGATCGCAGGTTTCATGCCCGGCAGTTATCAGGCTGTCTACAACGGCAGCAAGGCTTTCCTTGACTCCTTTTCCTATGCGTTGCGGGAAGAATTGAAAGACACGGGTGTGACCGTGACCTGCCTCATGCCGGGCGCGACTGAAACCGAATTTTTCGAACGTGCGGATATGATGGATACTAAAGTCGGCACGGAGAAGAAGATGGATCCGGCCGAGGTCGCAAAACAAGGCTATGACGCCATGATGGCTGGCGAAGGCCAAGTCATTACCGGTTGGAAGAACAAGATGCAGGCCGCAATGGCCCACGTGATGCCCGCCGGGCAACTGGCCAAGCAGCACACCAAGGAAGCCGCGCCCGGTACGGCGAAGCACTAGCCATGCTGAACATCACACACGAAACGCTCCGTAAGGCCTTGCGCGCGAGCGTGAAGCCTTCCGGTGGTCCAACCAACGGCGGGTTGGATAACCATATGTGGGCCGCGGTGGTGGACCGCATCGGCATCGTCCGCGCCGTCTGCTTCAGCGGTGACGCCTTGGGAGATCAGTGGCCCGGAAGCCGTTCCATCGCCATCGCCAAGGCCAATACGGCCAATGCCTTCAGCTTGCCAACTTTCGCCTTCTCAACCGCCAATCTGTATTTCGGCGCCCAGCCAGGGGGCTTTCTGTACGGCATTCTTGAAACCAACCCCGTGGATACCGCCACCATGTATGGCGGCGACACGGCGGCTTATGGCACGGGCGAGGATCCTATGGTCGGTAAAAAGGCCAGCGGAGCCGTGATTTTTGGTGGCGGCTTGGCCCTCTATGACGGAAGTGCGATCATTGGTGCGCTGGGCGTTTCCGGTGACACCTCACCCGGCGATCACAATATTGCCTGGCGTCTGAGGAAGGCGTTGGGTCTGGACGGGGTCCCTGCGGGTATCACCGCCGACAACAACGACGCAATCATCTTCGACATTGGGTTGATGGGAAAATCCAGTTCCGGCTATGGCCATCCCACCAGCGGCCTCAAGGAAGATGACGTCGCCAAGGAGATCGGCTCCAGCGCCAACGGCAAATGATGGCGGTTCCCGGAACTGTCCTTGTCACTGGCGGTTCTCTTTGAGGGAATTCCTTGGGAGAACCGCATGAACAAGGGTGTGGACGATAAGCTTGATCCCAAAGCTAAGGGCAAGAAAACCGCCCAGTCGGATTTCGACCGCAACCGTGACGGCCTATATGGGGGCTTGCCCAGGGCGCGCGATCCCCAGGCGCCCGGGCCGGCATCCAAGCACCCGCATCCCGAACGCTGATGGCCAAGACCGTCGGCGACTTCGTCCTGGAACGCTTGGCAGTCTGGGGCGTGAGGCGCGTTTTTGGCTATCCCGGCGATGGTATCAATGGGATTACCAGCGCCCTAGGGCGACAGGACAAGATCGATTTCATCCAGGTACGGCATGAGGAAGAAGCAGCCTTCATGGCCAGCGGTCATGCCAAACTGACGGGTGAGGTCGGGGTCTGTCTTGCCACCAGCGGCCCGGGCGGCGTGCATCTTCTAAACGGTCTTTACGATGCCAAGCTGGACCGTAAGCCGGTGGTCGCCATTGTCGGCCAGTCGGCGCGTATGGCGCTGGGCGGCCATTTCCAGCAGGAAGTCGACCTTCTGTCGCTGTTCAAAGACGTGGCATCTGATTTCGTGCAGGTCTGCACCACGCCGGAGCAGGCGCGGCACCTGATCGATCGCGCCCTGCGCATCGCCAAAGCACAGCGCACCGTGACCGCGGTGATCTTTCCCAATGACGTGCAGGAGTTGGCGGCGGCGGAGCCGCCCAGCACCCATGGGAGTATTCATACCGGCGCCGATTTCCGTCAGCCCGTGATTCTGCCCGGGCCAGAGGATCTTGAGCGCGCCGCCGATCTTCTCAATCGCGGCGAGAAGATCGCTGTGTTGATCGGGGCCGGTGCGTGGAATGCGCCGGAGGAGGTGATGGCGGTCTGCGACAAGCTGCAGGCCGGTATCGCTAAGGCGCTGCTGGGCAAGGCAGTGCTGTCGGATGATCTGCCTTATTCCACCGGTCAGATCGGCCTTCTGGGCACCAAGCCGTCCTGGGAATTGATGCGCGGTTGCGACACTTTGCTGATGATCGGCACGACCTTTCCTTATTCGGAATTCCTCCCCAGGGAAGGGCAGGCCAAGTGTGTGCAGATAGACATCGATCCTACCATGCTGTCGTTGCGCTATCCCGCCGATGTCGCCCTTGTGGGCGACGCAGGCGCCACACTAAGGGCGCTGCTTCCCATGCTCGGGCAGAAAGACCGCAGCGCTTGGCGGGAGAAGATGGAAAAGAACATCGCCGCCATGTGGACGGAGGAAGAGCGCAAGGCTCATATCGAGGCCAGCCCGCTCAACCCGGAACTATTTTTCTGGCAGCTGACCGATCGCCTGCCCGCCAATGCGGTGCTGTGTGCCGATACCGGCATGTCCACCACCTTCTTTGCCCGCGCCGTGAAAGTACGGCGGGGCATGAAGACCGCGATCTCGGGGACCCTGGCCACCATGGGTCCCGCCATGAGCTACGCCCTGGCCGCCAAATTCGCCTTTCCCGATCGGCCGGCCTTCGCCTTCATCGGTGACGGCGCGATGCAGATGCTGGGCATGAACGGGCTGATCACCGCGGCCAAATATTATCGGCGCTGGCAGGATCCGCGCCTGATCGTGGCGGTACTCAAGAATCGCGACCTCAACATGGTGAGCTGGGAGCTGCGCGCCCTCGGCGGCTCGCCCAAGGTCGAAGCCACCCAGGATCTCCCGGACATTGATTATGCTGCCCAGGCCGAAATCCTGGGATTGAAGGGTCTTACGGTTGCCGCGCCGGGCGACGTGGATCGCGTCTGGGATGAGGCGCTGGCGGCCGACAGGCCGGTGGTGATTGACGTCAGGGCCGATCCCAATGTCATCGCCCTGCCGCCACACGCGACCTTCGAGCAGACGAAAAATCTGTTCCTGGCGCTGGCCCGGGGCGACAGCGACCGCCGCACCATTCTCGATCAGTTAATCAAACAGTTTGCCGCCTGAAGGAGATCTAACAATGGACAAGGACCCGCAGGCGTTTGCCCATCCGCAGGACCCGCAAGACAAATATCCCAAGCCGCCGTTCAAGAAGCAGAAGCAGCCCTGGCCGGGGCTCGCCTGCAAGATGGAGCCGCCGCCGGATCATGGCGAAAAAAGCTACCGGGGCTCCGGCCGGCTGCTCGGCCGCAAGGCGCTGATCACCGGCGGCGACAGCGGCATGGGCCGCGCCGCGGCTATCGCTTTCGCTCGCGAAGGCGCCGACGTTGCGATTAATTATTTTCCATCGGAAGAGGAAGACGCAAAGCAGGTAATGGCGCTGATCAAGGAGGCGGGCCGCACCGGCGTGGCCATTCCTGGCGACCTGCGCGAGCAAAGCTTCTGTGGCAAGATGGTGGAGGAGGCGGTCAGCCAGCTCGGCGGCCTGGACATTCTGGTCAACAATGCCGCGCGCCAACAGTCATGCGAATCCATCGCCTACCTTGCGGCGGAGGATTTCGACGCCACCATGAAGACCAATATCTATGCGCCGTTCTGGACCATCCAGGCGGCATTGCCGCATCTGAAGCCGGGCGCGGTGATCATCGCCACCGCGTCGGAGCAGGCCTATGATCCCTCGGCCGACCTCTATGACTATGCCCAGACCAAGGCGGCGACAATGAATTACGTGAAGTCGCTGGCCAAGCAGCTCGCCAAGAAGGGCATCCGCGTCAATGGCGTGGCTCCTGGTCCGATCTGGACGCCGCTGCAGGTCTCGGGAGGCGCGCCGATGGAGAAGCTGGAAAAATTCGGCGGCCAATCGTCTCTGGGCCGCCCTGGGCAGCCGGCCGAGCTTGCGTCCATTTACGTACAGCTCGCGGCTGCCGACGCCAGCTTTACCACCGGCAATATCTATGGCGCAGGCGGCGGCCAGGGCCAGCCATAGGTACCGGCGGCTCGAAAGAGAAACGCGAAGGGTGCTGCCGCCGGTATTTCGGCACTAACCTTTGTTGTGAGCCCAGCTGCATTCGCAATGCTGGTATCGAGGATCGAAAGACGCAAGCCAGCGTTGCCCCAAAGTTCTAGGGGAAGCAGGCAACGCGTGCGCGCATTTCAAGCCGCTATTCTGTCTACCGCATTTCTGTCACGCCGCGCGCAAGCCGCACCACTGCAATATCTCACCGGCGCCGGCGCCAAAGCCGCACCGGTCGTGTTTCTGACCTGGGGCGTGCTTATCATTTCCATCGCCGTCATCGCGATCATTGGTCTGCTGCTGGCCGGTGCGATCTGGCGGCGGCCAGGCGAGACTTGGACACCAGGGGCAAGAACCGCTCTTAAAGGTCATGAGAGCGGGCTCAATTGGCTCTGGATCGGTGTCAGCATTTCAACACTGGTGCTGCTTTTCTCCATCGTTTGGACGGTGAAGGTCCTGGCCGGTATCCAGGCACCCTCGCAAAAGCCGGCGGTCACGCTCGAGATTACAGCTCGGCAATGGTGGTGGCAGGTCCGCTATCTCTCCGACGACGATGCGCGCCAATTCGTCACCGCCAACGAGATTCATATCCCAGTGGGGGCGCCGGTACGGCTGAAGCTGGTGGGCGGCGACGTGATCCATTCCTTCTGGGTGCCGCAGCTCGCCGGCAAGATGGACGCCATTCCGGGCCAGACGAACGAGACCTGGATCGAGGCTTCGGCGCCTGGAACTTATCGTGGCCAGTGCACCGAATATTGCGGGGTGCAGCACAGTCACATGGGTTTTCTCGTCGTCGCGCAGCCGGCCGGCGACTTCCAAAGATGGTGGGATCACCAACTGGCCTCTCCAGCCATGCCGGCTGGACACGCGCAGCTGGGCCAGGCCGATTTCCAGATGCATTGCGGCAATTGCCACACGGTGCGGGGAACGGAAGCTGCGGGCGCGCTGGGGCCGGACCTTTCCCATCTCATGCAACGGGCCACCATTGCCGCAGGCGAGATGCCCAATAACGGTCCCGTCCTGGCGCATTGGGTCGCCGATCCGCAGAGCATAAAGCCGGGGAGCATGATGCCGGCGCCGTCCCTGTCGGAGACAGAACTGGCCGATATTCACGCCTATCTCAAGACCCTGGACTGACCCATGGCCAGCATCAGCGATTATGAGCGCAGTCCCTCTGTTGGCCAGCCGAATACGGAACTGGCCGAGAAGCTGAAAACGCTGTGGGAGACCGAACCAGGCCTTACCGGCTGGCTGGGGACCGTGGACCACAAAGAGATCGGACTTCGCTACATCGTCACGGCCTTCGCCTTCCTGGTGATCGGCGGCATCGAAGCGCTCATCTTCCGGCTGCAGCTGGCCTGGTCGAACGTCAAGCTGCTTACGCCGGAGCAATACGATCAGCTCTTCACCATGCACGGCATGACGATGATATTTCTCTATGCCAGCCCGATCCTTTCCGGCTTCAGTAACTATCTCTGGCCGTTGCTGCTGGGCTCGCGGGACATGGCTCTGCCGCGGCTGAATGCCTTGTCCTACTGGATCTATCTTTGCGCCGGCCTGTTTCTCTATTCCTCATTCCTGGTCGGCTTTGGCCCCAATGTCGGCTGGTTCAACTATGTGCCGCTGGCGGCGCGCGCCTACAACAATGGACCCAATATCGACGTCTATTCGCTCGGCATGATCCTGCTGGGCATTTCCACCACGGTCGGCGCCATCAATTTCATCGTCACCTTCCTGCGGCTGCGCTGCCCGGGTATGTCGGTGAACCGGGTGCCGATCCTGATCTGGGGCACCCTGACCGCCAGCGCCGCAAACATCTTTGCTATTCCGTCGGTGAGCCTGGCGTTCTTCCTGCTCTGGATGGACCGCAATCTGGGCACCCATTTCTTCGACACCATGGCGGGCGGATCGGCGCTGTTGTGGCAGCATCTGTTCTGGATGTTCGGCCATCCCTGGGTCTATGCCATCGTCCTGCCGGCCATGGGCATGGTGTCGGACGGGCTGCCCGTTTTCTGCCGCCGCCCGCTGGTCGGTTACACCGCTGTGGCGGCCGCCACCGTCGCCACCATGATCCTGGGTTTCGGCGTGTGGGTGCACCACATGTTCGCAACCGGCCTGCCCAACATCTCCCTCTCTTTCTTCAGCGCCGCCAGCATCATCATCACGGTGCCCAGCGCCGTCGGCGTCTTCGCCTGGCTCGCCACGATCTGGACGGGAAGACCGGTCTTCACCACGCCCTTCCTGTTCTTCGCCTCCTTCATCCTGCTGTTCACCATTGGCGGAGTCAGCGGCTTCATGACTGGCTCGGTCCCGGTGGACTGGCAGCTCACTGACACTTATTTCGTGGTGGCGCATCTGCACTATGTGCTGATCGGCATCAATGTCTTTCCGGTGGCGGGCGCGGTCTATTTCTGGTTTCCCAAATTCACCGGCAAGCTGATGGATGAGCGCCTGGGCCGGTGGAACTTCTGGACCATGTTCATCGGCTTCAACCTGGGATTCTTCCCGATGCACATCGCGGGTCTCTTGGGCATGCCGCGGCGGATCTACACCTATTCCGACTCCATGGGCTGGGACTGGCTGAACCTGATCACCACGGCCGGCAGTTTCCTTTTCGGGTTCGGGGTGCTGCTGCTGATTTACAATGTCGTGAAGAGCAAGCGGCATGGGCCGACCGCGCCGCACAATCCCTGGGATGCGCCGACCTTGGAATGGGCGGTCTCTTCGCCGCCACCGCCTTACAACTTCGCCGTGATCCCGGTCGTGGCCAGCCGCCACCCCCTCTGGGAGGACCGGCTGGACCAGTCGGAGGATGACCGCAGCCATATCGAGACCGGCCTGGTGCTGGATCATGGCAAGGAGGCACTGGGCACCACGACCTTGGATGCCGAGCCCAATGTCATTCTCAAGATGCCGCGCGACACGCTGGTGCCGCTCTATCTCGCTTTATCCATGACGTTCGTCACCGCCGGCCTTGCGCTGGTGAACTGGTGGGTGGTGGCGATCGGCATGGCTTTGACCGCCTGCTCGATCCTGGCATGGCTGTGGCCCGAAGCCCGGCTTGGCGAGACCGCGGTGCCGGCGACGGGGAAGGGACCCCATGGCTGAGCGTGTCGCCCTGGAGGGTAAGCTGCCCGTCGGCGCCATCAACACCCGTGCCAGCGGCTGGTGGGCGATGATCTTCACGGTTTTCACCGAGGCCTCCCTCTTCGCCTATCTGCTCTTCTCTTATTATTACCTGGCCGTGCAGCCCCATTTGCCCGGCACCTTTCCGCAAGGCGGCCAACCGGATCTGAAGCTGGCGCTGCCCAACACCATTATCCTGATTGCATCATCGGTTGCGGTGGGCTGGGCGCAGTTTGGCATCGAGCATGGCAGCAAGCAGCGTCTCGCGCTGGGGCTTGGCATCGGCACCGTGCTCGGTCTGCTATTCCTGGTCATCCAGTATTTCGAGTGGGCGGAAAAGCCGTTCACGCTCGCGTCCTCGCCCTATTCTTCGCTGTATTTCGTCATCACCGGCTTCCACATGGCGCATGTGGTCGTGGGCGTCGCCATGCTGGCGGCCCTGACATGGTGGTCATCGCGCGGCTATTTCAACCGGGTGCGCTATGCCCATATCCATATCGGCGCGCTCTACTGGCACTTCGTGGATGTGGTGTGGATCGCGGTCTTCTTCACCTTCTACCTTACGCCGCTCCTGGGGCTGCGCGCATGAGCCAGACCCTAGATCCCGTCGGCGCCGCGCCGGAAACCCATAATGTCCGCTTCCTGACCCTGCTGTTTGGCGCGATCGCCGCCCCAATTTTTTGGACGGGACAGTTGATCCTTGGATACGTCATCACGGCCCATGCCTGCTATCCTGGCGATCAGCCGGTCCAGGTTCGTTTCGGCGGCGCGCTTTTTAGCACCATGCTCGCGTTCGATAGCGTGGCGTTGACTGCCTGCGCGGCCAGCGGACTGGTTTCGTTGCGGTGCTGGCAAAAGGTACGACAAGACCGCGGCCATCGCCACACGCTGCATACCGGCGAAGGACGCGACCGTTTTCTGGCCATGTGGGGGCTCTTGTCCTCGCTCTGGTTCTTCGCCGCCGTCTTCTTCAACACCATCGCCTCCCTGACGGTGACACCATGCTTAAGTTGAGCGCGCTGGGTGGGGCGGTTTTGGGCCTTCTCGCTGTAAGATTGCTCCAACCCATGGCGCAGATACTATTCGCCGCGCATATGGCGCAGCATCTGCTGCTGATTGCGATTGTCGCGCCGCTGCTGGCGTTGGCCGGCCTTGAAATTCGGACACCTCCGTTGGTTGGCTGGGGTCTTTTCGTCGCCATCTTTCTGTTCTGGCACTGGCCGGTCTTTTTCCGGTGGGCGGCGCAAGAACCGTTCGGAGAGTTGCTGGAGCTGGGCTCCATTCTGGCCGCTGCCTACTGTTTCTGGAGTGCTGTGCTGGCGCCCGGGCATCTCAGCGACGGCGCCCGGGCTTTGATGGTCATGACGGCTGCCGTCCTGACAGACTTGCCGGGCGTGGTGATGCTGTTTTCGCCCGTCGCCCTCTGCACCATGCCGGCGGAGAACGCCGCCCGCTTTGGCCTCACCCCGCTTTCCGATCAGCAGCTGGCCGGCCTGTTGATGTGGGTGCCGGCCAATCTGGTCTTCTTCGCCGTCGCCACTTTTCTGTTCGCGCGCTGGATCGGCGCCCATCATCGTGCGGTGACACCATGAAAAAGCTACTGGCCGCTTTTTTCCTTTTCGCATCCGGCGGGGCGCTGGCGCAGGACAATGCCAGCCTGCAGACCGACGACAAGCAATGGGCACTGGCGGGCAAGGACTATGCCCAGACCCGTTTCTCGCGCCTGAACCAGATCACCCCGGCCAATGCCGGCCGGCTGCAGGTGGCCTGGACCTTTTCGGTTGGCTCCAATCATGGCCAGGAAGCCGCGCCGCTGGTGGTCAATGGCGTGATGTATGTGGTGGGCGCTTACCCCAACGAGCTTTTCGCGCTGGACGCGACCACTGGGGAGATGAAATGGAAATATTCGCCGCATGTGGATCCATCGTCACAGGGCGTGGCCTGTTGCGACGTGGTCAACCGCGGCGCCTCTTACGACAATGGCAAGATTTTCTATAACACGCTCGACAACCATACGGTCGCGGTGGACGCCAAGACCGGCAAGGAAATCTGGGTCGCCAAGCTGGGCGACATCAGCACCGGTCAGACCTTGACCATGGCGCCGCTGGCGGCGCACGGCAAAGTCTTTGTCGGCAATTCCGGCGGCGAGATGGGTATCCATGGCTGGGTCACGGCCCTGGACGAAGACAGCGGCAAGATCGTCTGGCGCGCTTTCTCGATCGGCGCGGACAAGGATGTGAAGATCGGCGACCGCTTCAAGCCCTTCTATCCTGACGCCAAGGGCAAGGATCTGGGTATGCGAACCTGGCCCAATGGCCGCTGGCAGTCCGGCGGTGGCCCGGTCTGGGGCTGGATCAGCTACGACCCCAAGACCAACATGATCTTCTATGGCACCGGCAATCCCGGCCCCTGGAATTCCAACCAGCGGGAAGGGGACAATAAGTGGACCGCCACCATCTTTGCGCGCGACGCCGATACGGGCGATGCGATTTGGGCCGACCAGATCAACCCGCACGATCTGTACGACTATGACGAGATCAACGAAAACCTGCTGCTGGACCTGCCGATCAACGGCCAGACCCGGCCGGTGCTTGTCCATCCGGGCCGCGATGGCTTCATGTTCGTGATCGACCGTGCCACGGGGCAGATTTACAGTGCCGACAAATACGACACTCAGACCTCGATCCTCTCCTATGACATCAAAAAGGGGCGTCCCAACTATAATCCGGCGCTCAAGCCGCTTCTGGGCAAGAACGTCAACGGCATCTGCCCCGCGTCACCCGGCGTCAAGGATTGGCAGCCAACGGCCTACTCCCCGCAGACCAGGCTGCTGTACATCCCGCACCAGCATCTCTGCATGGATTACAAAACCAGCCAGGCGGCCTACATCCCGGGCACGCCTTATGTCGGTGCCACCGTCAATATGTACGCCGGGCCCGGTCATTATCGGGGCGAGTTCGCGGCCTGGGATCTGACGGGGCGAAAAAAAGTCTGGGCCATTCGCGAGAAGTTTCCCGTCTGGACCGGCACCATGGTGACCGCGGGCAATATCGCGGTTTATGGCACCATGGATCGCTGGTTCAAGGTGGTGGACGCCACCAATGGCAAGCTGCTTTACCAGTTCCGTGCGCCGTCTGGCTTCATCGGCCAGCCCATTACTTATCAGGGCAACGACGGACGGCAATATCTCGCCATGCTCTCGGGGGTGGGTGGTTGGGCCGGCGCTCTGGCCAACGCTGAGCTTGATCCCCGGGTGCGCAATGGCGCGCTGGGCTATACGGGTGCCGTCAACGATCTTCCCGCCGTCACCAGCGGCGGCTCAACCCTGATGGTCTTTGCGTTACCAAAAGGAGGCAGCCCATGAACCGCTTCCTGTGGATCGTCATCGGCATTGCCATCGTCATTGTGGTGGTGGTCGTGCTGGGAATTTCCGGTATCCTGATGCCGGGCAGCGCTTCAGCGCCGAAGCTGGAAGCGGGCTATCACGGCATGGTGCCGGCCGAGAAACTGTTGCGGGTGCCGGTGTCGGGTGTTTATCCCGGCGGCAATGCGCGGGGCCTCAATCCGAACATGCAAAATCCCCTGAAGGACGATCCCGACGCGGTGGCGCGGGGGATGAAGGACTTCGACAATTTCAACTGCTCCGGCTGCCATATGGCCAATGGCGGCGGCGGCATGGGGCCAGCCTTGTCCAACAGGGCCTGGATCTATCGCAACTCTCCGGCCAACATCTATCTCTCCATCGCGCAGGGGCGCAGTGCCGGCATGCCGGCTTTCGGCGCCATGCTGCCAGACAGAACGATCTGGGAACTGGTCGCCTATATCCAGAACCTCAGCGATGATCCGGATCACGCCTTCGGCGTCACCACCAGCGCCACGCCGGAACCGCCGCCGCGCGAGCAGGTGCCAATTGGCCAGATCCAATCACCCACGCCCTGGAAATACACCGAGCCGATGCCGCCCAATGGCGAGAAGAACGGCGCGGGAAGCGAACCGCCCGATGCGCCGCTGCCGCCGGGCGCGGAGCCCGCGCCTCAGCCACAACGGCTGGTCACTCACTGAGCGCTGCCCGCATCGTCCTCACCGCATGGGGCGTCACGGGTTCGGCGCGATTGCCCCAGCTGTTGCGGATATAGGTGGCGACCGCCGCGATTTCTTCATCGCTCAGGACCGCAAAAGCCGGCATGGAGTAAGTTGTTTTCTCGTTGGGCGTCACCGGCGATTCCGCGCCCTCAAGAATGATGCGCACGACGGTGGCGGGATCGCGGCCCAGGATCAGCGTGTCGCCCGCCAGCTTGGGATAATCGGGCAGGGGGCCTGGACCGGGTTGGTCCGGCTGGCCGGGCGGCTGATGGCAGCCCTGGCATCGCGCGACAAAAATCGCCTGGCCGTCCTCCATCTGGGGGGGCTTCGGCTCTTCCGGGGAATGCGGCGGGCTGGCGGACAAGCTTTTCAAATAGGTGGCGATGGCGTCGCGGTCATTGTTGGTCATGTGACTGGTGGATAGCGTCACCTTCTCCTGCATGTTACCCGCGGCGGTGGCGTATGGATTGCGGCCGGTCGCCAGGAAGCGCACGACATTATCGTGACTCCATTTCCCCAGGCCCAGATGCGGATTGCTGGTGAGGTTGGCGGCATACCAGTTGTCCACCACCCCACCGGTCAGCAGTTTGCTGGTGATGTCGCCGAACAGAATGTCCTTTGGCGTATGGCAACCGCCGCAATGCCCCAGGCCATTGACGATGTATTCGCCGCGTTTCCATGCCGCCGATGACGCGGGATCGATCTTCGGAGGCGCCTTCGGCAGATAGAGCCAGTTCCAGAAGATGAGCCCGGCTCGGATGTTGAAAGGAAACATCAGCTTGTTGGGAGTGGGCGGCTGATGGACGGGCTTAAGGGTTTTCAGGAACGCAAACAGCGCGTCGCTCTCCCGGCGGGAGATGCGGCTGAAATAGACATAAGGGAAGGCAGGATAGAGATGATGCCCGTCTGCCGCGATGCCTTCATGCAGGGCGCGGTAAAACTGATCGGCCGTCCAGGCACCGATGCCGGTTTTCCAGTCGGGCGTGATATTGGTCGAATAGACGGTGCCGAACTGGGCCTGGAAGGGCAGTCCGCCCGCGTAAGCCGCGCCATGCTCGCGCGTATGACAGCCGGCACAATCCCCCAGGATGGCGAGATAGCCGCCGCGCGAAACCGCATCCTCGGCCCGAGCCGGGCTTGCCAAAAACGCGGTGCTCAACAACAGGCCGGCAAAAAGGCGCATTTCCAGATCGGTTTAAAGGACAGGGGGGCGCGCCCCGCTCAAGCGCGCCCTTTGCCTTACTTATTTGCGGTCTTGGTGCTGGCATCCAGTTGTTGCGCCATGGACAGGTGCATCTTGATGTCCTTGTCCGTGGTAGCGGCGAAGTCTTTGATCGCGGCGTTGTCGCCATCCTTGGCATAACCGCGGAACAGGATATCCGCTTCCTTATGGGCCGCCACCTGCTGGGTGATGTAGCGATGGTCGAAGTCCGCGGCCTTGGCGCCCCTAAGGTCATCCAGCATGCCTTGCCGGCGATTGTCGACATGGGCTGGTGGTGTGACATTGATGTTATTGCTGGCCAGGATGCCTTTCAGCTTCTGTGTGGTCATGGTGTGGGCATCCACCATCTTCTGGGCAAAGGCCTTCACATCCGGCGATTGTGCCCGCATCAGCGCGATCTTCCCAGCGGTCACTTCATACATGTCACTGGTGGCGGCGGCGGTGACAAAGCCCTTGGTGGTGCTGGTCATCTCAGCCGAAACCGCGCCAACTACGCCGGCGGTGCTGTCTTTCACTGCGCTCATAGTTTCGCTGTTGCTGCCGGGCTTCGGGCTCTCATGTCCGGGCTGGTCAGCGGGTCCAGCGAGCGCTCCGCTAGCCATCAGAAGAAGGGCCGATGCGGCGCTAACAAATGTGTGTTTCATGGATCGCTCCGATCATTTCAAACTTCTGTCGAACAACGCCCGGCGGAAACCTGTGGTTGCGGGATCCTTGACTCAGTTCATCTTCCAGCGGCTGTGATGCGCCATACCGTACCGCCGACATCATCGGCCACGAGCAAGGCGCCCTGCTTGTCGATCGCCAGCCCCACCGGGCGGCCGTGGGCTGTGTCGCCATCGATAAAGCCGGTCAGGATATTCTGTGCCGTACCACTGGGTTTGCCATTGGCGAACGGCACAAACACGACCTTGTAGCCATTGAGCTCGGTCCGATCCCAGCTGCCATGCTCGCCGATAAAGGCGCCGCCACTGTAAGATGCCGGCAGAGTGCTGCCGGTATAAAACACCAGTCCCAGCGGCGCGACGTGGCTGGACAGCGCATAGTCCGGCGGGATGGCCTTGGCCACCAGGTCCAGCCGTTGCGGCATCACCCGCGGATCGACATGTTGGCCGTAATAGCTATAAGGCCAACCATAAAAGGCGCCGTCTTTCACCGAGGTCATATAGTCGGGCACCAGGTCGGGGCCTAGCTCGTCACGCTCGTTGATCACCGCCCACAGGGTGTGGGTTTGCGGCTCAAATGTCAGACCATTCGGATTGCGCAGTCCCGTGGCAAAAAGACGGTGGGCACCGGTGGCGCGATCGATTTCCCAGATCGCGGCACGGTCCAGTTCCGCCCCAATTCCGTTTTCGGTGATGTTGCTGTTGGAGCCGACCCCGGCATACAGCTTGGTACCGTCGGGACTGGCGGTCAGGCTTTTTGTCCAATGATGATCGATCGGCCCGCCGGGCAGGGGCGTCAGCAGATTGCCCGGCGCCGTGATCTGGGTCGCGCCGCCCTGATAGAGATAGTGCATCACCCCATCGGTGTTGGCGACATAAAGATCGCTGCCAACCAGCACCACCCCGAAGGGTGAGTTCAAATGATCCAAGAACACCGTCTGCTGGTCCGGCATGCCGTCGCCGTTGGTGTCGCGTAACAACAGGATACGGTTGCCCGCTTTCACACTGGAATGGGCCTGCTTCTCGATCCAGTTCATAATGAGTTCCTTGGGCCGGCTGACCGGGCCGGGCGGGCCGTCGGTTTCCACCACCAGGACGTCGCCGTTGGGCAGGACATAGAGAGAGCGAGGGTTCTTCAGGTTCTTGGCGAAGGCAGTAACTTTCAGACCCAGAGCTACTTTGGGCGTGGCACCGTCCCAACCGACATTCTTCACCACATGCATGGGGGGCAGCAGATATTCATGAATGTCGGGCAGATAGGGATTGGCGCCGATCTGACGCTTGGGATTGATTGGGGAGGGACCGCAGGCCGCCAAAGCCAGCGCAGCGGCCGCACTGAGCGGGAGCATCCTATTCATGGCCGTTCTCCAGCACACCGACGCGATGACGATAGACCATCTCCCAGCCCATCCAGCCGGTCACGAGGAGGATCAGAACGGTCAGCGACGACAGGATCAGGCCTGTTGGAACGACCGAGGTGTAGGCGTCGCGGCTGTGAATGAAGGCGTTGAAAATCGCCAGGATAAGCGCGACGGCGTTGCCACCCGCATGGATCCAGACTGCGCGCAGGTCTCGGATGCGCCTATCGCCGACGAAATCGATAAAGCCTGCGACCACCGCGAACAGGGCGATAATCAAGCCCACCGTCAACATCCAGGCCGAAAAGTTCGCCCATTGCATATTGCCGGTTTCGGCATAGGCGATGTCGGTGATCAGGGTCCCGACAAAGCAAGCGATCGGGATAGGCACCAGCATCGGGTGAAGGGGGGGGCCGGCGATGCGGGCCGTGGAACGCGGATTTGGAGACATAGGATTGCCCTGCGCGGAAAACTGCCTCAAAAACGTCCGCTAAGACTGGGAGTTCCTACGCAAGTGCCTCCCAAATGCTGCTTCTCTGTTAGGATGTGTTTGGCATGTGGTGCCGATTTCTTTCGCTGTTCCTCTGCGCTGTTCTTACCTTTTGTTTCTAGGCGCGGCGGCCAAGTCATCCATCGGGATGTATCAAAGCGCAGGGCGCGTGTTGGTATCGGCGTTGGTATTCTTGGGCTGATTCTGGGCAAGCCTTTGATGAAGCGGTATTTTACTTGGTCAGTGGTTTCAGGCCCACCACTAGATAGGGGGCGCTTTTGCCTATCGAGTTGCCAAAGCCGCGTTGCAGCTCGGAGGCACAGGTTTTCGGTTGCAGATGTAATTCCCACCCACCGAACTGACGAGGCACCTGGCGCTGCTGATGCCGCTAGAACGAAACCGAGCTACTGCCGAACCGGGTGGGACTTTGGGTGGGACTTTGCTGCTAATTCGTTCTGGCTCCGGCTCTATCATTCGGGCATGTTGTCAATAAAATCAGTAGATTAGAAATTGACCTCAATTTTGTGGATCCGGAGGTCGGTGGTTCGAGCCCACCCAACTGTACCATTCTCACTCCGAAAAGCTGGTCCCTCAGCATCACGCGTAATGCGCGATGACGCTAACGTTGATCGCGGTTTGAGATTGTGAAAATCGCTCGACGTTTCAATCCACCTGTCTTACGCCTGTGCACGCCCATCGACGGCGTCTTGAACCGGTTTACAATAGAACGGAGTGAATATGCGTTATCGGATTGCTATCGCGCTTTCGCTGCTGATGTTGAGCGCTTCCGCGGCGCAGGCGGTGGAGATCACCGTGATCTCGCCAGGCACGATGGGCAACGCGCTTCGTGCGCTCGGCGCCGAATGGGCCGCAAAGACTGGCAATAAAGTGACGGTCAAGGGCGGTACGGTCGGCAGCGTTGCGATGGACGCGGCGGGCAGCACGCCGGCCGACATTGTGGTGCTGCCGCGTGAGGAGCTGACGAAGATGCCTGCCAGCCTGAAGCCGGGCACGGTACCTGTGGGACTGGCACAGTTCGGCCTTTCGATGAAAGCCGGCCTGCCAAAGCCCGACATTTCCACGCTTCCGAAATTCATCGCCGTGCTGAGAGCGGGCGGCGCGCT
>Ga0310811_10001003_pt1 | contig 36185 bp, 31 predicted proteins | sample YCmetagenome_FD_207642 | JGI IMG/M metagenome (GOLD analysis project Ga0310811, IMG submission 207642) | Soil microbial communities from experimental microcosm in Duke University, North Carolina, United States - YC | ecosystem: Engineered > Artificial ecosystem > Soil microcosm > Unclassified ... | reverse complement strand
AGCGATGGGGCAACAACGGGACCTGCTGGCGGCGGTGCAATCCACCGAACCTGGCACGCTCAACCAGGTTGCGGCCAGGGTCAACCGGGGCGCCCCGGCCATTAGCAGGGCCATTGACGCGCTGGTGCGGGCCGACCTCGTCGATCGCCAGGCCGACCCCGAAAATCGCCGCCGCCTGCAGTTAAGGCTGACGGACCAGGGCCGCGAATTTCTCAACCGGCCACCGGCCGCGGACCACTCGTTGGAAGGGCGGCTCGGCAAGCTGGCGGCGAGTGAGCTTCGCGCCCTGGAACGCGGGATCGAAATCCTCGAGCGGCTGCCCCGCTAGCGGGGCTTAGCCGTTTCCGCGGCGCCGCCTGGTTTCCCAGCCCTTCTTGGCCGCGGCGCTACGACTGCTGCTGCGTCCGTGCCCGGCGTTCTTGCCGCCCTTGTCCTGCTTGTTGACCGTCGCCCAGGCCCTGCTTTCCGCTTCCTTCTTCGAAACGCCCTTGTCCCGATAGCCTTCAGCAATGTGGTCGGCCTTGCGTTCCTGTTTCTGCGTGTACGCACCTTTCGGCATGGCTACTCTCCTATTTGCCGGCATTAAAACGCTTGAGCGAAGGACAGGATGCCACTTGGTTGGGCTTCCTCCCGTTCGATGCTACCGTTTGAACGCGGGGGAGATTTTCCATGCTGCTGATATTACTGGTTGCAGGGTTGAGCATCGGCGCGGCCGGGCTGTTCTTCGGTATTATCCGTGAAGCTGCGAAGACCGATCAACTCGTTCCGAAGCCAGAGGCGCTGGCGCTTGCTGCGGTAACCAACTTCTTCGACACGCTGGGCATCGGTTCGTTCGCCCCGACCATCGCCTGGTTCAAGTTCCGGAAAATGGTGCCTGACCGGTTGATGCCGCTGACCATGTTCATCGGCTACACCATTCCCGCCATCCTCCAGGGCGTGATTTTCCTGATCCTTCTGGGCGTGAAGGTTGACCTCTACCTTCTCCTGGGTTGCGTTATTGCCATTGTCATCGGCGGCTATTGGGGAGTGCCCATCGCTGCCCGGTCGCCGGTGCGCCTCATCCAGGCGATTGTCGGCTTCGCGCTGCTGATTGCGGCGCTGTTTTATAGCCTTGGGAACCTCGGCCTGATGCCCGCTGGCGGAACAGCAGCCGGCCTGCCATTGCCGTTGGCAATCGTTGCAATCGTCGCGAACCTAATCTTCGGCATTCTGCTCAGCTTTGGCGTTGGCAATTACGCGCCATCGCTGGCCATGTTCAGTTTGATGGGCATGGATCCGCGGCTGGCCTTTCCGATCATGGCGGCAGGTGCCGGATTCTCTGGCATCGCGGCGGGCGTGCAATGCGTGCGCAAGGTCAATCTTGACTGGCGAGTTGTGCTGGGGCTGACCATCGGCGCGATTCCTTCGGTGTTGATCGCGGCCCTGATCGTCAAGGAAATGGACCTGGTGATGCTGCGCTGGCTGGTCGTCGTGGTGGTGACCTATGCCGGCCTAACGCTGCTCTACTCGGCGTTGCGCAAGTCGCAGCTGGTGCCGCCAGATGCCGCCGAAGCCGCCGTAACGCATTAGCCGCGGTTGCCGCAGTGCAGCATTTACGCTAAGGGCGCGCCAACTCTTACTCACGGACATCGATAATGAACCTGCGCAACGTGGCGATCATCGCCCACGTCGACCACGGCAAGACCACGCTCGTCGACCAGCTTTTCCGCCAGTCGGGCACCTTCCGCGACAACCAACGCGTCGAGGAACGCGCGATGGACTCCAACGATTTGGAGAAGGAGCGGGGCATCACCATCCTCGCCAAATGCACGTCGGTCGAATGGACCGACGGCAAGGGCGAAACCACGCACATCAATATCGTCGACACGCCGGGTCACGCCGACTTCGGCGCGGAGGTCGAGCGGATCCTCTCCATGGTCGATGGCGTCATCCTCCTGGTCGATGCGGCTGAAGGGCCGATGCCGCAAACCAAGTTCGTCACCGGCAAGGCGCTCAGCCTCGGCCTCAAGCCGATCGTGGTGGTCAACAAGATCGACCGGCCCGACGCACGTCCAGCCGAGGTACTCGACGAAGTGTTCGAACTGTTCCTCAATCTCGAGGCCAGTGACGAGCAGCTCGATTTCCCGACGCTCTATGCCTCGGGCCGCGCCGGCTATGCGGGTCTGACCGACGATGTCCGTGAAGGCGATCTCACGCCGATGTTCGAGACCATCGTCAAGCATGTCTCGGCGCCGAACCTGGACACCATGGGCGAGTTCAAGATGCTCGCCACGCTGCTCGACCGTGATCCTTTCCTCGGCCGCATCCTGACCGGCCGGATCGAGAGCGGCACGCTCACCGTCAACATGCCGATCCGGGCGATGGACGTGAACGGCAATGTCGTCGAAGACGGCCGCGCGACCAAGGTGTTCGCATTCCGCGGCCTGGACCGTGTGCCGGTCGAGACCGCCCAGGCAGGCGACATCGTCGCCATCGCCGGGCTGGTCAAGGCGACCGTGTCCAACACAATTGGCGAGATGACCATCGCCGAGCCGCTCCACGCGCGGGAGATCGATCCGCCGACGCTGGCGATGAGCTTTTCGGTCAACGACAGCCCGTTCGCCGGCAAGGACGGCGACAAGGTCCAGAGTCGCGTGATCCGCGACCGGCTGGAGCGCGAAGCCGAGGGCAATGTCGCCATTCATATCAGCGAGACCCAGGGCGGCGATGCATTCGAAGTTGCCGGCCGCGGCGAGCTCCAGCTCGGCGTGCTGATCGAGACGCTTCGCCGTGAAGGGTTCGAGTTGTCGATCAGCCGCCCCCGCGTGTTGTTCCGCGACGGTCCCTCGGGCCGCGAGGAGCCCTATGAAACCGTCCTGATCGACGTCGACGACGAATTCTCTGGCACGGTCATCGACAAGATGGCGATGCGCAAGGCCGAGATGACCGACATGCGCCCGTCTGGTGGCGGCAAGACCCGGCTGACCTTCTCCGCGCCGTCACGCGGGCTGATCGGCTATCATGGCGAGTTCCTGTCCGACACGCGCGGCACCGGCATCATGAATCGGCTTTTCGAGAAATATGGCCCTTACAAAGGCCCGATTAGCGGCCGCCAGAACGGTGTGCTGATCTCGATGGAGCAGGGACCGGCAGTTGCTTATGCGCTGAGCGCGCTCGAGGATCGCGGCATCCTGTTCATCACGCCCGGCGAGATGCTCTACGAAGGCATGGTGATTGGCGAAAATGCCAAGACCCAGGACCTCGAGGTCAATCCGCTGAAGTCGAAGCAGCTGACCAACTTCCGCGCTTCCGGTCCGAAGGACGAGGGCATCCGCCTGACACCGCCGCGCCGCATGACGCTGGAGCAGGCGATCGCCTACATCCAGGACGACGAACTGGTCGAAGTCACGCCCAAGGCGATCCGCATCCGCAAGCGCTTCCTTGATCCGCATGAGCGGAAGAGGGAATCACGGAAAATGGAGGCGGCATAGTTACCGCCCAGGGTGGGTTGCAAAGCGGTCGGCAATGTCCCTGGCGACGAAGCCGGCCGCTACCGACACGCCCAAACTGACGAGAAGTCCCAACGCGAAAAGTACCTGACTGGCTTCCTTGCAGTTCGCGCCGCGCGGGCACCAGCGAATTACCAGGCCGCTCACGACGAATTGCAGCGCCAGCATAGCCAGTGCGGCCACGGCTACGCCGATCTTCGCGCTTCGACCTGGCCGAAGTATGCTCAATCCGTCCCCCTCGTCGCCGCCATGATTAGGCCAGTCTCGAATTCCTCCAAGCTATCCAAAGTAGACCGTCCCGATCGAGGACAGCAGCATCGAAAAACGGAGAAAATGGGAGCGGCAGAAGTCAAAAATCTGCCCGCAGGGACACTGGCGGGCTAATGTGCTAGGTCGAAGACGAGCGGTTGGGGGATGATATGCCCGAGTTTGTCATCGAAAAGAGCATGCCCGGCCTAGGTAATCTCAGCCCGTTGCAGCGCGATCTCTCGGTACGGCGCTCCTGTTCGCCGCTTCACGGCGTCGCGCCCGATGTCGAATGGGTTCGAAGCTATTTGACGGCAAACAAATGTTACTGCGTGTTTCGCGCTCCCAGTGAACAGGCGCTTTGGGACCTGATCAGGCAGTGGGACATCGAGCCGCCAATCAGTATCAGCGAGATCAAACAGATCGCCGGTCCCAACACGCAGGTGGAGGGCTAAGCACAGCCCTCGGCATATTGGATGCTCGACGTGCCGGCGTGGATCGATTCCACCTTCCCCTGCGTGTCCATTTCGAACCGCACGCCGCTGCGCCCGGGCTTCAGCCAAAAAGTCAGATATTCGGCCGGAAAGGTGAGAAATTCGTTCGTAGCAGCTTCGTAATGATGCGGTTCGGCCTTGAGGCCCTTGCCATATGCTTTGCGGACTTCTTCGTGGGTAGAGCCGACATGTATGCCGCGCGGGGTCGCGACCACACTTGGCTCGGTCGTAGTGATTCGAGTTAGCCTGCCGCGTTCGAACATGAAGAAGAGCCCCGGGAACGCCTCATGCGCGCCAACGAGCTCCTGGCAGTTTCCCTCACTGTCAAACCCATCGCCTTCCAGCTCTACATTCAGCGCTTTCGAAACCTGCGCGCGGGTCATTCCGATCTGCGCCGGCCCCCAGCCCGTTGGAGTCAACGTCCAGCTAGGGGTGGGAGAGGCGGCGGTGGTCAACAGGGCAACGCCGATCGCCAGGCGCATCACTTACCCATCTCCAACACCAGCTCCCATTCGTCGTCGCGGACGGGCGCGACAGACAAGCGCGACTGACGGATCAATTCCATCTTGGCGAGCCTCGGCTCGGCCTTGATCGCGGCCAGTGTCACGGGCTTGGCCAGTGCATAAACCGGTTCGACTGGGACCTTGACCCAGCTGCCGTCGTCGCCGTCAGGCTGGCCGATCGCGGTGATCTTCATGACGCCGACCACGGCGCGCTCGTCCATGCTGTGGTAGAAAAAGGCCCGGTCGCCGGGCTTCATCGCCCGAAGGTGCAACCGGGCGGCATTGTTGCGGACGCCGTCCCACATCGTCTGGCCGTCGCGAACCAGATCGTCCCAACTGTAGCTGCTGGGTTCCGATTTCATCAGCCAATAGGCCATGCGTCGATAATCTCCTTGGAATCAGCGCTTACTGGCTGCGGTTGAGATGGGGAAGTCAGGAAAGCCGCGGAAATCTGTCAATTTGTTCAGGGTTCCACCCATTTGTCCCGCCATGTGCTCAATTCACCGCCCGGTCGGTTGTGGAACGGGCGGAAATCAATATGTGCACTGCAACATATTTAACGAGCGGGCGGATCCGCAGTGCTTCCCCTTTGAAGCCGGATCCCAGGGCAAGACGGACGAGCCCACCGCGATCGCCAGTAGCGCGTATGTTGCGTTAGGATAGCGATCGACGGTTGGCCGGCCGCCATGACTAGAGAAAAAATTGAAGAAATTTGTGCGTCCCGGCAGGCTGCCGGCGTTTGCGGCTGCCATTTTGCTTGTGTTCGGGAGTTCGGGCCAGGCCCTGGCTCAACAGGCAGGCACTCTGCCGCTTGTCCAGGCCGTGGTGAAAACCGCCACCGCGGTTACTTCCCCCGTGACAACAACCGTACCGGCACTCCTCCAGAACTCGGATGCTTCCGTGGCTAACGAAGCCGGAGTGCTGCAACGCGCCGGCTGGCCGCTATATGCGCTGGTAGACCGGTTCAGCGCGGGTGCGCCGCTGACGGACGAGGCCAACTGCATTGCGGTGGCCGTCTACCATGAGGCGCGCGGCGAGAGCCTGGAAGGCCAGATGGCCGTCGCCAAAGTGATCATGAACCGCGCCGCTTCGGGCAAATACCCGAGCAGCTGGTGCGGTGTGGTCAAGCAGCCCTGGCAATTCTCCTTCGTTCACCATGGCCAGTTTCCATCGGTCGATCAGACTTCAGACGCATGGCACAAGGCTATCGGCGTGACCCGCCTGGCGGTCGCCAATGCGGTGCCGAGCGTGCCGACCGGCTGCATGTGGTATCACGCCGATTACGTCGCGCCGCGCTGGCGCAACAACCTCACCCGTGTCGAAAAAATCGGCGCACATATTTTCTATCGGGCTTGATGGAAGGTTTATCCATCGGCCCGTCGCACCGCTGAGTCATTCTGGCGTTAACCTGGTCAACGGGGGATTCGCCTAGGCCCTCGATTAAAGCAGCATCCCATTCAAGGATAAGGATTTATCCGTAGGCTGGGAGGCCCTAGGGCGGTGATGAAGATCCTGATCGTCGAAGATGACGTCCAGTTGGCGACGACGCTTAAGTATCTTGTCGAAGATAATCCCCGCTATCGGGTGGTAGCTACGGCCGACGACCTCGATAGCGCTGTCGTCGCGGCGCAGGAGCATCTGCCGGACCTGGCGCTAGTTGACCTTCGCCTCGCCCACGGTACCTCCGGCTTCTCGGTCGCGGTCAGGATGGGCGACTTCGACATCCCTTGCTTCTTCATCACCGGCAAGGCGCCCGACTTTCCAATGCCGGACCTCGCCCTGGGCTGCCTGATGAAACCGTTCACTGCCGAAGACATCCATCGCAGCCTCGCCGCGGCCGAAGACCTGATGCGCGGAAGGGAAGCCCTTCGCCCACGGATGCCGGTCAATTTGACGCTCTATGACAAGGTCGAAGAGGAAGGGGCCGAGCCGCAGCCCGGCTACATCCCCTCAAGGCGATCGCTCAAGACCCGGCTCGAACATTGGATCGCCGGGACCCAGCATTGACCTTTCCGTTTGCCCCCGATCGCGGGGCAACGGTGTCCGGGTGGTGCCGTCGGGGGATGGCACCACCCGGCACTAGGCGAACCGACTAGAGGCGCATCACGCCCTTACGAGGCTCGCGCTCGCTATAGGTTTCAGCGGTCAGCCTTGCGCCGGCCTCAAGCAGCGCCTGCCGGCGGCCCTCGATCGAGGTGGAAAGCTGGATCATTTCCAGCTGGTGGATCTTTTCGAATGCGGGATCGGACAACACGTCTGCAACGAGCCGTGCGGTGCGGGGCCAGCGGGAAGCATCGGGAATGAAGCCGGCATAAGCTGCGTTGCGAAAGAAGCTGGCGATCGAAATGTCCGCTAGGCCCATTCCTCCGAACAAATAGCCGCCTTTGGGCAATTCACCTTCCAGATAGTCGAGAGCGGCCGGGATTTCGGTCGTCAGCGACTGGTCGATGCGCTTCTGATCCCCCGGTTCGCCCCACACGCGCGAATGAACCATCTTCGGATAGAACAGTCCCCAAATGAACACGTCGCCGAGCCTGGTATCGGCGAATTCCTCGAGCCAGCGGGCGCGGGCGCGCTCCTTGGGCTCCTTTGGCATCAGCGGCGGGTCGGGATAGGCTTCGTCGAGATATTCGGCGATTACCGTGGAGTCCGTCAGGACCAGGTCGCCGTCGATCAATACCGGGATCCGGCACAGCGGGCTCAGCCGCCGGAACTCGTCATTGCCGAAGAAGGGCGTGATTGGGTCGACTTCATAGTCGAGGCCCTTCAGCTCCAGGCAAACCAGCACCTTGCGGACGTACGGGCTGACGAAGCTGCCGATGATCTTCATTCGCGAAATGATGCGCCGCGGGGCGCCGCCATTCAAGCCGATGATGAAAGATGGATGCCCGACGTGGATTCGAACCACGATTGACGGAGTCAGAGTCCGTAGTCTTACCGTTAGACGATCGGGCAATCGCTGAGCGCGGGCAGATAGAAAGCGTGACCCGAAGTGTCAACGCCGCGACCCGTCAAAATCCCGGAAAGGGCAGCCGGTTGCGCGCCAACCTTCATTCAGGTTAAGCTGAAGCCAAGTCAGCCGTGCGGGTTCACCGGGCGGCCAAGGATAGAAATGGGCATGTGACGATGGCGCAACAAGTCGCCACTGAGCCGAGCCCCCGCTTCGAGGGACCGGCCGGCGGAACCAGACCGCCGCTCCGCAGGGGCCAGCAGCGTGATATCTATGGCGCGCTCGACCTCGGAACCAATAACTGCCGGCTGCTGATTGCCCGCCCGAGCGATGGCGGATTCACGGTCCTTGACGCCTTTTCGCGCATTGTGCGGCTTGGTGAAGGACTGTCGACCAGCGGCAAGCTCACCCAAGGCTCGATGGACAGGGCGGTCGACGCACTGGCGGTTTGTGCCGACAAGCTGCGCCGTCGCCATGTGACGCTGGCGAGGTCGGTCGCGACAGAAGCACTGCGCCGTGCGGTCAATGGCCGCGATTTTGCAGCGAGGGTCAAGCGCGAGACCGGCATCGCGCTGGAGATCATCGCCCCGCAGGAGGAAGCGCGACTGGCCGTGCTCGGCTGTCATAAGCTGCTTGAGCCGGGGGACGGCCCCGCACTGATTTTCGACATCGGCGGCGGGTCGACGGAACTGGTGCTGGTCGAGCCTGGAGAGCCACACCCTCGTATCCGCGCCTGGTGGTCGGCGCCCTGGGGCGTGGTGTCGCTGACCGAAAGCGAGGGCAGGGAGGCGATCGAGGGCAAGGATCGGGTCCTTGCCTATGCCCGGATGCGCGAACGCGTCCATCGCAGCTTCGCCCACTTCGTTGAGATGCTGCCAGACAAGCTTGAGAACGTCCGCCTGCTTGGCACCAGCGGCACCGTCACGACCTTGGCGAGCGTCCACCTCGCCCTTCCTGCCTATGACCGGCGGCTGATCGACGGTTTGCATGTCTCGGTGGGCGACATGCGCAAGATCTCGGCGATGATCGCCGAAATGGATTTCGAGCAGCGGAGCGGCCTTCCCTGTATCGGCGCCGAGCGGGCCGACATGGTGGTCGCCGGATGCGCGATCCTCGAAGCGATCCTCGACATCTGGCCGGCCGAAACGCTGGGTATCGCCGACCGTGGCATTCGCGAGGGCATCCTGCGCTCGCTGATGGCGCGCGACGGCTACCAGCTGTGACTCGCCTGAGGACTGCAAAGGGGCGCAAGGTCAGCTCGACCCGCTGGCTCGAACGGCAGCTCAATGACCCTTACGTCAAACGCGCCAAGGCAGAAGGCTATCGCAGCCGGGCGGCCTACAAGCTGTTGGAGCTGGATGAGAAATTTGGCCTGCTGAAGGGAGTCAAGGCAGTCGTCGACCTTGGCATCGCCCCCGGCGGATGGAGCCAGGTAGTCCGCCGTCGGTCGCCTCAGGCGAAAATAGCAGGTATCGACTTGCTTCCAACCGATCCGATCGATGGGGTCGTCATCCTGCAAATGGACTTCATGGACGAGCAAGCGCCGGAGAAGCTGCACGATGCGATCGGCACGGACCAGGTCGATCTGGTCATGTCAGACATGGCAGCCAACACGGTGGGCCATCCGCAGACCGATCATCTTCGGACCATGACGCTGGTCGAGGCTGGAATGGAGTTTGCCTGCGAAGTGTTGCGGCCGGGGGGAGCCTATGTCGCCAAGGTACTTGCAGGGGGCGCGGACAATAATCTCGTCGCCCAGTTGAAGCGACACTTTACGACCGTGAAGCATGCCAAGCCGCCGGCCAGCCGCAAGGATTCGAGCGAATGGTATGTCATTGCGCAGGGTTTCAAGGGCAGGGCGGAAGGCTAACTAGATCGCCTCGGTCAATTGCGCGATTGCGGATGCTGATCGCACTGGGCCGGTTGCAGTAACTCCGTGCCATGCCTGTGAAAGCCGATCGACGACATCGGTTAGGACCGGTTTCGGCAATGCATAAGGCAGGCGGACGAAGCGTTCGAATGCACCACCTACGCCAAATCTGCTTCCCGGTGCGATCCGGAAACCAAGGTCATACGCCGCCACCGAGAGCGCCGAGCTAAGTGGACGGGGTATCTCTGCCCAGGCTGAAAGGCCGCCAGGCGGTAGCTCGCACCGCCAATCCGGAAGTCGCACGCTGACCAGCTTCAGCAAGTGATCGCGCTGTTCACGAATGGCCTGGCGGCGCTCGTCAAGTACCGAATCAGGACGACGCAGAAGGGCGGTGGCGGCGAGTTGTTCAAGGATAGGGCTGCCCATGTCATTGGCAGCCCGTGCGGCGCTAAGCGAAGCTATAATGTCGCGATTGGCACGGATCCAACCGATCCTGAGACCCCCCCAAAAACTCTTGCCCATCGATCCCAGGCTGACCACATTCCCGCCTTGGTCGAATGCCGCCATGGGAAGGGGGCACGGGACGTCGATCCACAAGTCGATCATCGTCTCGTCGACGATAAGGCGGCAGCCACGATTTGCTGCAATATCGACCAGGCGCTGACGGCATTCGGGTGCCATCAGTCGCCCTGTCGGATTGTGAAAATCCGGTAGCAAATATGCTAATTTCGACCCCGTCTGCTTGATAGCTAAGCGCCATTGTTCGGAATCCCAGCCGGAGCCCGGCAGGTTGATGGGGACGGGCTGGCAGGAAGCGGCGCGGATGGCTTCGATAGCCTTGGAATAGGTCGGGTGATCGACAGCGACCGGATCGCCTGGCCTTGCGAGTAGGCTGAGGATCAAGACAAGGCCGTGTTGCGCGCCTTGAGTGACCAGGATTTGGTCTGGATCGGTTGGCACGCCAAGCCGGTCATAGCGACTGGCAATTGCCGAGCGCAGGTCCGAGATTCCAGCTGGCTCATAGCCAATCGTGGGCAGATACCTCGGCAGTTCGGCAAGCGCTTCCGCATAGGCGGCATGAACCTCCTTCGGCGCCGGCAGGGCGGCGATCGAGAAGTCGATCTCCGCTGAGCCAGGCAACCGGCTTGCGGCCTCCGGGATATCGCGCGGCAGGCGAATAACGCTGCCCGAACCGTGGCGGCTGGCAATGAAGCCGAGGTCCCGCAATTCGCCATAGGCGGTCGCCACGGTCGTCCGGCTAACGTCGAGCGCCTCGGCAAGATTGCGCTCGCCCGGCAGGCGCAGGCCGATTGGCAGCCTACCGTCGAGGATCAACAAGCGGAGCGCCTGCTGGATCTGGCGATAAGCGGGCCCACGCGCTGAATCCGCCTGCCAACCGCCCATCAGGCGCGACAGTGATGTGGCGCCAATTTTCCTGTTGGTCATCGGGCCACTTTGCACGAAGTGGCCATATACTTCAATGCCACTTTGCACGATCTGTAGCGGCATGACCCGCAGACTGATCCAACTCTTCCTCGGCCTCGCACTCTACGGCCTATCCATCGGATTTGTGATCCGGTCAGGCCTGGGCGGGAATCCATGGGATGTTTTCCACCAGGGCTTGTCGGCCCGCACTGAGATTGGCCTCGGCACGATTATCATCATCGTCGGCGCGGCGGTGCTGCTACTGTGGATTCCGCTCCGACAGCGCCCGGGCATCGGCACAATAAGCAATGTCTTCATGATCGGAATCTGGGCCGACATTGGTTTGTGGCTATTGCCGCCTGCTCATTCCCTGCCCCTCGCTTGGGCAATGCTGACCGCCGGTATCTTTCTGAATGGCGTGGCTGGCGGTGCCTATATCGGCGCGGGTCTCGGGCCAGGGCCGCGCGATGGCCTAATGACGGGTCTCGTCAAGCGCACGGGCGGATCCGTCCGCACGATCAGAACGGGCATCGAACTGGTCGTGCTCGGCTCGGGCTGGCTGCTCGGCGGCACTGTAGGGATCGGCACGGTCATCTATGCCATCTCGATCGGCCCGATCGTTCATCGAATGCTGCCGCTATTCACCATCGCGGACGCGCAATCCGCGCCGGCCAGCCCGGCTTTTACTGCGGAATGCTGCGCTGAGCCGCGCTGAACCGGCTAGCCTTTCTTCCGCGCCGCCTCGATCGCACTCTTGAGCGCGTCATAGCCGACCGCTGCGTTCATCACCCGATCGCCAACTACGAACAGCGGCGTTCCGGTTGCGCCCAACTGGCTCGCCAGCCCCATATTCGATCGAAGCTCGGCTTCCTGGGCCGGGTCTTCGGCCGGCTGCGACGGGATGCCGGCAGCCTTGGCGGCAATGGCGATGGTGTCCGGACCAGGCCGGCCTGCGGCATATAGCGCGTCGTGATATTGGACGAACTTGCCGGCCTTTGAGGCAGCCAGCGATACGCGGGCCGCGGCCACGCTGTCGGGCCCGAGGATCGGAAGCTCGCGATACACGACGCGAAGGTCCTTCTCCTCCTTCAGAAGCCGCTCAATGTCCGGATTGCTCATCCGGCAATAGCCGCAGGCATAATCGAAAAAATAGGTCAGCGTGACTGTGGGCTTTTCGGCGCCCTTCCAACTGGAGAAGAAGGGGCGTTCCAGCGATGCGCGGATAGGCTGAAGCGTTTCGGCATATTGCCTGTCGCGCAATGCCTGTCCGGCATCGATGATGATCTCGGGATTGGCGACCAGCGTGTCGCGCACCATCCGCTCGCCCAGCAACGCAGGGCCGGCAAGGAACAACCCGCCGGCGGTCAGCGCAGCTCCGACCACACCGCCCAAGATCGCCGGCACCCAGCCGGCGCTATTCTTTTGGCTCACGGTATTTCTTATCCTTCTTCAGCGCATTTTCGGACACCATGGCGATATCCTGGGCGCGAAGATAGTCCGGCGTTCCCTGCGGCAAACCCATCATGGCGGTCCGGGCGCTGGCCAGCGCCAACTTGTTTTCGCCTTGGAGGTTGCTGCGCTCGGCGGTCGCCAAGGCGGCACGTGACTGGTCGCCTTCCCGGTCATAAACGATGCCCAGCTGATACCAGGCGAACGGATTGTCGTTGTCCCGGTTCACCGCCGTCTTCAGGATTTGCTTGGCTTCCACGAAATTCTTGGCGTCTTCCGATGCGACCAGGGCGTGGCCCAGCATCACTGCGATCATCGGCATGTCAGGGGCGTTGGCGACCGCCTCGCGGAGCGGGGCGATCGCCTCCTTCGGATGGCCGCCTTCAAGCAGGATCTGGCCCTTCAGCTCGAGGAAAAAGGGATCGTTAGGGGCGGTGGCGAGCAGCGCATCCGCTTCCGCATTGGCTTTGTCGGGATAGGCCCCGAGATGGTAGGCGTAGGCCCGCGCATAATGGGCCGGCACGCTCTGGTCGCTCTCCGGATAGAATTTGACGGCGTCTTCCGGGGTTACGTAACCGATCAGCTTCGCCTTGACGCGCTGGAAGCGGGTTTCGAGCGACGGGTCGGTCGGATGGTTCCAGGCCGGGTCCTTCTGGTAAATCTCCGTCAGCGCCTGGATACGCTCGCTGGAAAGCGGATGGGTCCGGTCATAGCTGTTGGTGGCGTAAATCGCCAGGCGATACTCCTGGTTCTGCAGTTTCTTGAAGAATTCGAGGCTGCCCTTTCCGCTGATTCCCGCCTTGGAAAGATAGGAAGCGCCGGCAAGGTCGGCGCTCGACTCCTGCGCCCGGCTGAAGGCCAGGAATGAGCCCATCGCCGCCTGTTGTCCTGCCGCGAAAATCCCCATGCCGGCGTCGCCTGCGCCGGCGGCGATCGCTGCCGCGCCAAGCACGAGGCTGAGGATCGAGATTGCGGTTGCCTGCTTGGCGCCCTCATAAATGCGGATGGAATGGCCGCCGGCGACGTGGCCCAGCTCGTGGGCTATCACGCCCTGCAACTGATTGACGTTGTCGGCCCTCGTCAGGAGGCCGCTGTGAATATAGACGACCTGTCCCTGGGCAACGAAGGCGTTGATCGAGTCATCTCGCAGCAGGACAACCCTGACGCTCTTCGGGTCCAGTCCGGCGGCCTCGATCAGGGGCTTGCTGATCTGCCGGAACAGCAGTTCGGTTTCGCTGTCGCGCAGGATTTCCTGCTCCGCCAGCGCAGGTCGCGCAGCGGCGAACAACAGCAATATGCCGATCATCAGCAACCGGATCAGGCGGGTCATGCCGCCATCTCCCACCGATAGCCTGAACCGCCCATGAAAACCGGCCCCAAACATGGTTGTACGGGCCGGTTTCATCGTTCAGTCGGCCTTATCCGAAGGTCCGCTGCCACCAACCGCGGCGCGGCTCACCCGGGACATCTTCATTGCTGGCCTCAAGTGCAGTCGCGGGTGCGTCGCGCTTCGCAGGCGTTTTCGAAGTCGCTGGAGCAGCATCGGCCTTCTTCTTGGCCGCGGAGCGGCGCTTCGGAGCTTGCTTGGCTGGCGATTCCTGACCGGAAGCTTCCTCGCTTGCTTCTCCGGCCACCGGAGCGGCCTCGGCCGGCTCAAGCTCAAGGGCAGGCGCGGCAGCAGCCTCCTCGCTTGCCTCGTCGGCTTTCTTGCGCGCACGCGGACGGCGGCGAGTTTTGGCCTTGCCTTCCTCCAACGGCTCTGCCTCGGCCGGTGCAGGTTCTTCCGACACCGGCAAGTCAGCCATCGGCGGCTCTTCTGGCGAAATCTCGGAAGCGGCCTCGCCGGCCTCGCTCCGCCCTTTTCGACCCCGGCCTCCACGGCGTCCCCGCCTAGGCTTGGATTTCGCCTCGCCGTCCTCGGATATTTCCTCGGCGCCCAGCAACTCGGCTTCCGGAGACTCTTCGGCGGTTTCGGGCAGTGCCTCGGATTCGCCTTCCTCTCCCTCGCGCCGGCGGCCGCGGCCGCCGCGCCGGCGGCGGCGCCGCCGCCGTGCGCCGCGATCGCCGTCCTCTTCCTCGCCCCGGGCAGGACGAGCTTCGGCTTCCTCCGCATCGTCCTCGTCGACCTCGGGGAGATAATCCTCCTCTTCTTCCTCGACGATCGGCATCATGGCCGGCCGCTCCCTGGGCTGCGGGCGCGGACCAGAGCTTTCGACCGTCATCCGGGCGCCTTCGAAGCTTTCCTCGATCGCGATCTCGACAGTGACGCCGTAGCGATCCTCGATCTCGGCCAGTTCGGCCCGCTTCCTGTTGAGGACATAAATGGCCGCTTCGGCACCGGCACGAAGCGTGATCCGGTCGCCGCGGCCGCGCGCTGCTTCATCCTCGATAATCCGAAGGGCGCTGAGCCCTGACGAGGAGGCGGTCCGCATCAGGCCAGTGCCTTCGCAATGCGGGCAGGCCTTGGTCGATGCTTCGAGCACGCCGGTGCGAAGGCGCTGGCGGCTCATTTCCATTAGGCCGAAGCTGGAGATACGGCCAACTTGGATGCGCGCCCGATCGCTCTTCAGCGCTTCTTTCATCGCCTTTTCGACCTTCCGCACATGGCTCGACTGTTCCATGTCGATGAAGTCGATCACGACCAGCCCGGCCATGTCGCGCAGGCGAAGCTGGCGGGCGATCTCGGCCGCGGCCTCGAGGTTCGTGGCATAGGCGGTCTGCTCGATGTTGTGTTCGCGGGTCGAACGGCCCGAGTTGATATCGATGCTGACCAGGGCTTCGGTCGGATTGATCACCAGATAGCCGCCCGATTTCAGCTGGACGACCGGCTGGTACATGGCGGTGAGCTGGTCCTCGACTCCGTAGCGCTGGAATACCGGTGTCGGATCGACATATTGCTTCACCCGCCGGATATGGCTCGGCATCAGCAGCTTCATGAAGCCGCGGGCGGCCTTGTACCCTTCGTCTCCCTCGACCACGACTTCGTCGATTTCGCGGTGGTAGAGGTCGCGGATGGCACGCTTGATGAGGTCGCTGTCACGGTAGATCAGCGCCGGCGCGGAGGAGGAGAGGGTGCGTTCACGCACTTCGTCCCAAAGCCGGGCGAGATAATCGAAGTCGCGCTTGATCTCGACCTTGGTGCGCGACAGCCCCGCGGTGCGAACGATCAGGCCCATGGTCGAGGGCAACTTTAGGTCTGAAATAATCGATTTCAGCCGCTTGCGATCGGCGCCGTTCGAGATCTTCCGGCTGATTCCGCCGCCATGCGAGGTGTTGGGCATCAGGACGCAATAGCGGCCGGCCAGCGACAAATAGGTGGTCAGAGCCGCGCCCTTGTTGCCGCGCTCCTCCTTGACGACCTGGACCAGCAGTACCTGCCGGCGCTGGATGACGTCCTGGATCTTGTAGCGGCGGCGGAGCGCCTGGCGCTTGCGGCGCAGCTCTTCGGCGGCGCTTTCGTCGACCGGCGAGCGGGCCGAGCCGGTGCCTACCTCGGCAGCCTCGTCACCACTGGCCTCAGGGTCGCCCGAATCCTCGCCGGTGTCTTCGGCGTCGGCGGCTTCCTCTTCGTCATCATCGTCGAATTCTGCACCGCGCAACCGCTCTTCCTCGGCCGCATGGGCCGCTTCCTCGGCGAGCAGGGCGTCGCGATCCGCCTTGGGGATCTGATAATAGTCGGGATGGATTTCGCTGAACGCCAAAAAGCCGTGGCGATTTCCGCCATAGTCGACGAACGCCGCCTGAAGCGACGGTTCGACCCGAGTTACCTTGGCGAGATAGATATTACCTTTGAGCTGCTTGTGCTCCGAGGATTCGAAATCAAACTCCTCGATCCGGTTTCCCTTCGCGACTGCCACCCGGGTCTCCTCCGGGTGGCGCGCGTCGATTAGCATGCGCATGGACATTGAAAATTCTCCGGGCGCGCAGGCCAGCCGATGACGGCCGGCGGCGCGCGATACTGAGGGCCAGTGCCTCGATGGCGATGGCGCGATGTGCGGAAATTGCCTCTGCTGCAGGGCTGTCCGCGATCCTTGTCGCGAACGACGCGTGGCCAGGCTCACCTTGGAGCGTGGCAATGGCGTCTTGTAGCATCATGCAGCGTCAACCTGTGAATGCCGCTTGTCCGATTGGACGCGGCCAACTCCCTTTTGAACTCGAAAGGGCAATGCCGGTTAGCATTCGAGCCGCTGCGCCGCAACCGCAGGGGCGCCAAATATTCGCTTGATCCTGCCCTTGGCGCGGGGCGGCGGTCACCGTAACCTCCGGCCAATGGACCGGAACCGGAAAATCGGCCTGACAATCTGTGTAGTGCTGCTCGCCGCCGTGGCGCTGCTGGCGCTGGCTCTGGCGCGGGCCAGGACCGGCGTGGTCGGAGACGCCATCGCGCTGATCGGCGAGGCGCGGACCGGCGGACTGACGCTTGTGATGCCGGATTCGGTCAAAGGCGTCCGGGTGAGGGAGGCGAGCGTTCCGGGCCGGCCGATCGTGTTGATCGACCCGGGCCATGGCGGCCGCGATCCGGGGGCCCCCGGAGTATCCGGCGCAAGTAGGGAAAAGGATCTAACGCTGGCCATGAGCCAGGAACTGGCGGACCTGCTCGAGCAGCGGGGACGCGTTCGCGTGGCCCTTACCCGTGAGGACGACAAATATCTCACTTTGGAGCAGCGCGCGGCGATCGCCCGCCATTTGCGGGCCGGATTGTTCCTGTCGATCCATATGGACAGCGCGCCGAATCCTTTGGCCAAGGGCGCCACGGTTTATTCATTGTCCGACGTCGCTTCGAGCGAGGAAGCGGCTCGGTTCGCGGCCTCAGAGAATCGCGATGACACGGCGCTGTCGAGCGAAGCCGACGATAATGTGAGGGCGCTGCTGGCCGATGTCGCCCTGCGCGAGCAGATGGAAGATTCTGCCGCGCTTGCCGAACGGATGCTCCAGCGGGCCGCGGGCCGGATCGAGCTTCGGCCACGACCGCATCAATTCGCGGCTTTTCATGTGCTTCGCCGCGCAGAGACTCCAGCGGTGCTGGTTGAGGCGGGCTATATCAGCAATGCCGACGATGAAGCCAAGCTGATGACCAAGGAGGGGCGGGCCCCGCTCGTCCTGGCACTGGCTCAAGCTGTCGAAGCCGATCTCGCGGCGCGCGCCACTCGATAACGCAGCGGGTTTCGCCGCACAGCGGAAGCCGCTAGACAAGCCCGCGACAATGAAACTTCCCGCGATCCAGATCCCCAATCTCGTCGTCTTCAACCACCGAGTCCATCAGTGGATCGACCCCTATTTCGAGAACAAATGGGTGCGCCGCCTCGCCTGGGGAGCCTTCGGCGCGCTGATGTTCGGAGCGGTCGTCTTCATCGTTTTCGCGATCAACCTGCCGACATCCGAAAAGCTGCTCGCCTACCAGCCGCCCCTGCCGACCAATGTTCGCGGTTATGACGGTAATCCGGTCCAAACCTTCGCCCGGGAGCGGCGGGTCGAACTTGCCTATGACGAATATCCGCCGGTGGTGGTGCATGCCTTCATATCTGCCGAGGACAAGACCTTCTTCAGCCACGGCGGCATCGATTATCCCGGATTGATCGGCGCGGTATTCGACTACACGCGCAAGTCTGTCAGCGGCGGACGGGCCAAGGGCGGATCAACGATTACGCAGCAGGTCGCCAAATATCTGCTCCAGGACGACACCTACGCGGTCAGCCGCAAGATCCGCGAAGCAATCCTTGCCTTCCGGCTTGAGGACACGCTGTCGAAACAGCAGATTCTCGAACTCTACCTCAATTCGATCTTCCTCGGCCGTAACGCCTATGGCGTCCAGGCCGCCAGCCGCGCCTATTTCGACAAGGATGTTGCCGACCTCACCCTGCCGGAGGCTGCCTACCTGGCGGTGTTGCCCAAGGCGCCGAGCAACTATGATCCGGTGCGTTCCACCGCGAAGGCGCTCGCTCGCCGCAACTATGTCCTCAATGAAATGGCCGCCAATGGTTACATCACCAACGCCCAGCGCGATGTGGCGGAAGCGACACCGCTTGGCACCATCCGCTACGGCAGCAGCGCCAAGTTCCGGGACCAGGGCGGATATTTCATGGAAGAGGTCCGTCGCGACCTGATCAAGAAGTTTGGCGAAAAGGCTGACGACGGTCCGGACAGCGTCTATGCCGGCGGCCTGTGGGTCCGCACTTCGATGGTGCCCAAGCTGCAGGATGCGGCGGCTGACGCGCTGCGTGAGGGCCTGGCGCGGTTCGACGGTGGTCGCGGCTGGCACGACACTGGGCTCAGCGTCGACGTCAACGGCGACTGGCAGACCCAGCTGCGCGTTGCGGCGCTGGGAACCGGCTTTCCGGACTGGAAGAAAGCGGTGGTGCTCGACAAGTCCGCCGCCAGCGCACGGATCGGCTTTCCGGACGGCTCGACCGGCTTCCTCCCCGCCTCGGCGGCGGTTCAGCCGGTGCGCGGGGTTGGCGGCGTGGCGTTCAACAGCCTCCATCCGGGAATGATCATTATCGTCAAGCAGGAAGGGCCGGGGAGCTATGCTCTCCGCTCCATTCCTGAAATCGGCGGCGGCTTCGTTGCCGAGGAAGTCCATACCGGCAGGGTAATGGCAATGCAGGGCGGATTCGACGTGATCGGCTCGTCCTACAATCGCGCCACCCAAGCGCTGCGCCAGCCGGGATCGGCATTCAAGCCGATCGTCTATGTGACAGCCTTGGAGAACGGCATGACTCCGGCCTCGATCATCGTCGATGCGCCTTTCTGCGTGTGGCAGGGGGCGGGGCTGGGCAACAAATGCTTCCGCAACTTCGACGGCAAATATTCCGGTCCGAAGACAATGCGCTGGGGCGTTGAGCAGTCGCGCAACCTGATGACGATCCGCGCCGCGTCCCAGACCGGCATGGACAAGGTCGTCGCCAATGCGGCCAAGCTCGGCGTCGGCAAGTATGACCGCTATCTTTCGATTGCCCTGGGCGCCGGCGACACGACCGTGCAGCGGCTGGTCAACGCCTACGCGATCCTTGCAAACGGCGGCCGTTCCGTCACTCCGACGCTGATCGACTATGTCCAGGACCGCAACGGCAAGGTCATCTTCCGCACCGACAACCGCTGCCAGGTGATGGAAGAGGACAACGGCGGGGCATGCAATTCCGCCGATTGGGACGGCAAGGCGATGCCTCGCCCGCCGTCACGGCAGCGGCAGTTGCTCGACGCCCAGGCCGCCTACCAAATGGTCCACATCATGGAAGGCGTAATCGAGCGCGGCACTGCGACCGTGCTGCGCGATCTCGACCGGCCAATGTTCGGCAAGACCGGGACGACTTCCGGGCCGACCAATGTCTGGTTCATCGGAGGAACTCCGGACATCGTCGGCGGGGTCTATCTTGGCTATGACCAGCCCCGGCCGATGGGTCATGGCGCCCAGGGCGGACGCATCGCGGCGCCGGTATTCAAGCAATTCGCCCAAATTGCCTTTGCCGGCATGCCCAAGGTCCCATTCGTGGCGCCTCCAGGTATTCGCATGGTGCGGATCGACCGGGTGACCGGCAAGCGCGTGTTCGGCACCTTCCCGACAACCGTAGATCCCAAGTCGTCGGTGATCTGGGAGGCGTTCCAACCCGAGACCGAGCCGCGCCGCTCGTTCCGCCGCAGCATAGAGCTCGCCAAGGCACAGGATGACGTCGCGGCTGGGCAGCAGGCGGGAGCGAGGCCGGTCCGCCGGGCCCAACCGGCACAGCCCAAGACGCCAGCCGATAGCGGCGAATTCTTGCAAAGGCAGGGCGGCATCTACTAGGCGGGCGCAAGTCCGCTTAGAAAGTCATTCTCATGCGCGCCGAAGCGCAAACCCATATCGACCAGATCAACGCCGCCACCGCGCTGCTGCGCCGATTCCTCGACTGGGATAAGGCCAACCGGCGGCTGAGCGAGCTCAACGACAAGGTCGAGGACCCGACGCTGTGGGACGATCCCAAAGCGGCGCAGGAGGTCATGCGCGAGCGGCGCCGCCTGGAAGAGGCGATTGGCGCCACCCAAAAGATCGAGACCGAACTCAAGGATACCGTCGAACTCATAGAGATGGCCGAAGCGGAAGGGGACGAGTCGTTGGTGGACGACGGCGTTCGTTCGCTCGGCGAGCTTGCCGAGCGTGCCGAGAAGGACAAGGTCGCCGCGTTGCTGGCGGGCGAAGCCGACGCCAATAACAGCTACATTGAGATCAATGCGGGCGCAGGCGGCACCGAAAGCAACGACTGGGCCGGCATGCTCCAGCGGATGTACAGCCGCTGGGCGGAACGGCATGGAATGAAGGTCGAGTTGGTCGATCACCACGCCGGCGAGCAGGCTGGCATCAAGTCGGCAACGCTGCTGATCCGGGGCGAAAACGCCTATGGCAATCTTAAGGTCGAGGGCGGTGTCCACCGCCTTGTGCGGATCAGCCCCTACGACAGCTCGGCGCGCCGCCACACCAGCTTTGCCTCGGTCTGGGTCTATCCTGAGGTCGATGACGACATCGACATAGAGATCAATGAATCCGAACTCCGGATCGACACCTATCGGGCTTCGGGGGCCGGCGGACAGCACATCAACACCACCGACAGCGCGGTCCGTATCACCCATATCCCTACGGGGATCGTCGTCGCCTGCCAGAATGAGCGCTCGCAGCACAAGAACCGCGCTCAGGCCTACAAGCAGCTGAAGGCGCGCCTCTACGAGGCGGAGTTGCAGAAGCGAGAAGCGGAGGCCAGCGCGGCCAACGCCGCCAAGACCGATATCGGCTGGGGCCACCAGATCCGCAGCTACGTGCTGCAGCCATATCAGCTGGTGAAGGACCTTCGCACCGGCGTTACGTCGACCGCTCCATTGGACGTGCTTGACGGCGATCTCGACCGGTTCATGGCGGCTGCCCTGTCACAACGCGTTACCGGCGAAAAGGTGGACGTCGAGGATGTCGACTAGGGCGGCAGTCGCCTCATTGCTGTTGGCTCTGACCGCTTGCCGGGCCGAGCCCCAACCGCCGCGTGTTTTCCCCGCGGCCGGACGCGACGTGGCGCCGATCGTTGGCGACAGCTATTCGACAGAGGATGCCCGGGACCGCGTCGGGGAGGCCGAGGAGGTCATGCGGCTGGCTGGCGTGGCTAGGGGCATGTCGGTCGCCGACGTTGGCGCCGGCGAGGGCTATTATACCGTCCGCCTGGCTCCCCTGGTAGGGCCGCGCGGCCGAGTGTTGGCCGAAGACATTGTCGATGAGACGCGAGACCGGCTGGCACAACGAGTGGAGCGCGAGAACCTCGACAACGTCGCCGTGAGGCTGGGGCGGCCCGCCGACCCATTGCTTCCGCCGGGCTCGTTCGACCGAATCTTCCTGGTTCACGTCTATCACGAAGTGACCGAGCCCTATGAGTTCATGTGGCACCTGCGCGACGGCCTCAAGCCCGCTGGGTTGGTTATTGTGGTCGACGCAGACCGGCCGGTGAAGCGCCACGGGATGCCCCCGCGGCGGCTGGCATGCGAGCTTGCCGCTGTTGGTTTCCAGCCGGTGCAGACGCAGCACCTGTCCGGCAGCGACGCCTACTATATGGCCTTCCGGATCGCCGCGCCGCGGCCCGAACCACAAGCAATCAAGCCCTGCACCAAGGCCTAGAGCAGCCCCATCCGCCTCATGCTGCTGCAGTCGCGGTCCGCGAAGATTAGATGGTCGAGGATTGCGAGATCGATAGCTTCGCCGCACCGAGCCAATCTGCGCGTAGCGCGATAGTCGGCTTCGCTCGGCCGGGCGTCCCCGCTGGGATGGTTGTGGGCGAGGATCACCCCGGCGCTGCCGAGGCGAAGGGCATCGGCCACAATCTCGCGCACTGGGATGCCAACGGACGCCAGCTCGCCAGAATATTGCTCGACATGGAGGCAACGGGTTGCGCTGTCGACATGGGCGACCAGCAGATGTTCACGGGCCTTATCCTCGCCATCGAAGCAAGTGGCGAAAAAGCGCCGCGCAGCCTCATGACCGTTGAGTAGCGCAGGCGATTCGGCACGCTCATATCGCATTTTGAAATATTATTCGGGGCGCTCTGCCCGGCCTAAGCCAAGCCTGTCCGTTTCGGATATAGATTCGTTCGAAACTCGCGCTGGACGGGCTGCCCGGGAAGGCTAGGGTAGGGCCATGCGCCAATATCTCGACCTGATGAAGAAGATCCTCGACCAGGGCGTCGAGCAGATGGATCGCACCGGCACGGGCACGCTGTCGCTGTTCGGAGGCCAGATGCGCTTCGACCTCGCTGAAGGTTTTCCGCTGCTGACGACGAAGAAACTCCATTTACGATCAATCATCGTGGAATTGCTGTGGTTTCTGCGCGGCGACACCAACATTCGCTGGCTGCAGGACCGCAATGTCAGCATCTGGAACGAATGGGCCGACGACAGCGGCGACCTCGGCCCAGTCTACGGGAAACAATGGCGGGACTGGGAGACCGCCGACGGCCGCCATATCGACCAGATCAAGGGCCTGATCGATCTTATTCGGCGGGACCCCGGCTCGCGGCGTCAGATCGTCACTGCCTGGAACCCGGGCGAGATCGAGCGAATGGCGCTGGCCCCGTGCCACTGCCTGTTCCAGACACAGGTGGCGGCCGGCAGGCTGAACCTCCAGCTTTATCAGCGCAGCGCCGACTTCTTCCTTGGCGTGCCGTTCAACATCGCCAGCTACGCGCTGCTGGCCCATATGTTGGCGCGCGAATGCGGGCTGGAGCCCGGCGTGTTCGTGTGGACCGGTGGAGACGTGCATCTCTATTCCAACCACCTCGAACAGGCGCGGCTGCAACTCGGCAGAGAGCCGCGCGCGTTGCCGCGGCTGGTCATGAAGGACCGCGGTCAGGGCCTGTTCGATTATGAGGCGGATGACTTCCTGTTCGAGGCCTATGAGCCCCATCCGCACATCGCAGCACCCGTCGCGGTGTAGGAGCATTTCGCCTCCGTCATGGCACTGAATTGAAACTCCATGCGTTCGTTCAGCAGAAAGACAGGAGGAAGTCTCATGTTTCGTAAAGTAATGACTATGGTGCTGATCGGCGCCGGATTGACTGTCGCAGCGTGCAACACGGTGCGCGGGGCAGGTGACGACGTGAAGTCGGCGGCAAATGCTGTCGACAACGCTACCTGATTTCGGCCATGGTCGTTACGCCATCAAAAGGAGCTTCGACCATGGTTCGCAAGGTGATGACGTTATTGGTTATCGGTGGGGCGCTGGCTGTTGCCGCCTGCAACACCGTTCGCGGCGCGGGTGACGATGTGAAGTCAGCTGCCAACTGCACCGAAAATGCGATCCACGGCGGCAACTGCTAAGCAGCGTAAGCCGTTGAACAAGAAGCCCCGCCGGAACCGATCCGGCGGGGCTTTTCGTGCCGTTAAAGATCGCTTGCAAGCGTCAGGATGAAGCGACGGCCAGGATGAGCGACGCAAGCGATTCATTCGGCTTTCGATGAGCGTTGGCGAACCAACAAAAAGGCCCCGCCGGATCACTCCAGCGGGGCCTTTCTTGTCAGCCAATATTCGAACGATCAGTCGTTCAGATATTCACCTGCATCGGCGTCGCTGCCGCTGCCCGAAGGAGCGACCGACGCCAACGGGTCCGAGTTGGTCGCGGCTTCCGGCCCCTGGGCCAGCTCGGCCGCATGCTCCTCGGCAGCCGTTTCCGGCGCGATCAGCGCTTCCTGCAGCTTGCGCTGCTGGGCGCGGAGCGCGGCGTCACGGCTCGAGGCGGCGATGCGCATCCGGTTCATGCCGGCGCCAGTTCCCGCCGGAATCAGGCGGCCGACGATGACATTCTCCTTGAGGCCGATCAGCGTATCAACCTTGCCCTGGACGGACGCTTCGGTCAGCACCCTGGTGGTCTCCTGGAAGGAGGCCGCCGAGATGAAGCTGCGGGTCTGCAGGCTCGCCTTGGTGATGCCGAGCAGCACCGGCTTGCCTTCCGCAGGCTTCTGCTTCTTCTCGAGCTTGGAGTTGATCTCGTCCATCTCCTCGCGGTCGACCTGTTCGCCGGCCAGGAGGGTGGTGTCACCACCTTCGGTGATCTCAACCTTCTGCAGCATCTGGCGAACAATCACCTCGATGTGCTTGTCGTTGATCTTCACGCCCTGCAAACGATAGACTTCCTGGATCTCGCTGACGAGATATTCGGCCAGCGCGACGACGCCGAGCACTTCCAGAATGTCATGCGGATCGGGCGAGCCGCCGACCAGATTGTCGCCGCGCTTGACGTAATCGCCTTCCTGCACGTCGATAACCTTGGACTTGGGTACCAGATACTCGACCGGCTCCGACCCATCGTCGGGAATGATCGCGATCTTGCGCTTGGCCTTATAGTCCTTCTTGAAGCTGACCTTGCCCGAGATCTTGGCGATGATCGCATTCTCCTTGGGCTTGCGGGCTTCGAACAGCTCCGCCACCCGCGGTAGGCCGCCGGTGATATCGCGGGTACGAGCAGCTTCGCGCGGCATGCGGGCCAGGACTTCGCCGGCTTCGACGGTCTGGCCGTCCTCGACCGCAATAACCGCGCCCGGAGCGAGGCGGTAAACGCCGGCTTCGTCGTTGCCCTTGCCCATCAGGGTCAGGCGCGGACGGAGGTCCTCCTTCTTCGACTTGGCGAGGTCGTCGATCACCGCGCGCTGCGAGATTCCGGTCGACTCGTCAGTCTGCTCGACCAGAGTCCGGTTCTCGATCAGGTCCTGATACTTCACCGTGCCCGCCCGCTCGGTGATCACCGGGCTGAATGACGGGTCCCATTCGGCGATGCGGTCGCCGCGACTGATAATGTGGCCATTTTCAACCAGCAGGTGCGCGCCGTACGGAATGCGGTGGGTGCTAAGCTCGCGGCCGTCCATGTCCAGGATGGCGATTTCGCCCGAACGCGAGAGCGACAGGTGCCGGCCGCGCGGATCGGTGATCGTCGGCATGTCGCGAAGCTCGATCGTGCCGTCGACCGGCGCCTCGAGGTTCGACACTTCGTTGAGCTGGGCCGCACCGCCGATGTGGAACGTCCGCATCGTCAGCTGGGTGCCAGGCTCGCCGATCGACTGGGCGGCGATAACGCCGACCGCTTCACCGATGTTGACCGGCGTACCACGGGCAAGGTCACGACCGTAGCACCTGGCGCAAACGCCCTGCTTCGAGGCGCAGATCAGCGGTGAGCGGATCTTGATGCCCTGGAGGCCGATTTCCTCGAGCTGGGCAACCATCGCCTCGTCGAGCAGCGTGCCCTCGGCAATGACCGTCTCGTTGGTCTTCGGATCGACGATGTCCTCGGCCGTTGTCCGGCCCAGTACGCGGTCGGCCAGCGAGGCGATGATGGCGCCGCCCTGGACGATGGCGCGCATTTCCAGCGCACGGTCGGTGCCGCAATCCTCCTCGATGATCACCGCGTCCTGCGACACGTCGACCAGGCGGCGGGTGAGGTAACCCGAGTTCGCCGTCTTGAGCGCCGTGTCGGCCAGACCCTTGCGGGCGCCGTGGGTCGAGTTGAAGTACTCAAGGACGGTCAGGCCTTCCTTGAAGTTGGAGATGATCGGCGTCTCGATGATCTCGCCCGACGGCTTGGCCATCAGGCCGCGCATGCCGGCCAGCTGCTTGATCTGAGCCTGCGAACCACGGGCACCGGAATGGGCCATCATGTAGATTGAGTTGATCGGCAGCTCGCGGCCATCCTCGCCCTTCTTCACGGACGAGATTTCCTTCATCATCTCGCTCGCAACGCGGTCGCCGCAACGCGACCAGGCGTCGATCACCTTGTTGTACTTTTCCTGCTGGGTGATCAGGCCGTCCTGATACTGCTGCTCATAGTCCTTCACCAGCGCGCGGGTCTCGTCGACCAGCCCGACCTTGGTGTCGGGGATGACCATGTCGTCCTTGCCGAACGAAATGCCGGCCTTGAACGCGTGGCGGAAGCCGAGGCCCATGATGGCGTCGGCGAACAGCACCGTCTCCTTCTGGCCGGTGTGGCGATAGACGGTGTCGATGACGTCGCCGATCTCCTTCTTGGTGAGAAGGCGGTTGACGGTCTCGAACGGCACCTTGTGGCTTTTCGGTAGGGTCTCGCCGAGCAGCATGCGGCCCGGAGTGGTCTCGAAGCGCTTCATTTCCTCTTCGCCGGCCTCGTTCGTTTGCGGAACGCGGCTGGTGATCTTTGTATGCAGCGTCACTGCGCCGGCTGCGAGTGCCTGGTGGACCTCGGTCATGTCGGCCAGCAGCATGCCCTCGCCGGGCTCGTTTTCCTTCAGCATCGACAGGTAATAGAGGCCGAGCACCATGTCCTGCGAAGGAACGATGATCGGCTTGCCGTTGGCGGGCGACAGGATGTTGTTGGTCGACATCATCAGGACGCGCGCTTCCAGCTGGGCCTCGAGGCTCAGCGGGACGTGCACGGCCATCTGGTCGCCGTCGAAGTCGGCATTGAACGCAGAGCAGACCAGCGGGTGAAGCTGGATCGCCTTGCCCTCGATCAGCACCGGCTCGAACGCCTGGATGCCGAGGCGGTGAAGCGTCGGCGCGCGGTTCAGCAGCACCGGATGCTCGCGGATTACTTCGTCCAGGATGTCCCAGACTTCCTTGCGCTCCTTTTCGACCCACTTTTTGGCCTGCTTGAGGGTCATTGACAGACCCTTGGCGTCGAGGCGCGAATAGATGAACGGCTTGAACAGCTCGAGCGCCATCTTCTTCGGCAGGCCGCACTGGTGGAGCTTCAGCTCCGGGCCGGTGACGATCACCGAACGGCCGGAATAGTCGACGCGCTTGCCGAGCAGGTTCTGGCGGAATCGGCCCTGCTTGCCCTTGAGCATGTCGGACAGCGACTTGAGTGGACGCTTGTTGGCGCCGGTGATGGTGCGGCCGCGGCGGCCGTTGTCGAACAAAGCGTCGACCGCTTCCTGAAGCATGCGCTTTTCATTGCGGACGATGATGTCCGGGGCGCGCAGCTCCATCAGCCGCTTCAGGCGGTTGTTGCGGTTGATCACGCGGCGGTAAAGGTCGTTCAAGTCCGATGTCGCGAACCGGCCGCCATCGAGCGGAACCAGCGGGCGAAGCTCGGGCGGGATGACCGGGATGACTTCGAGGATCATCCACTCGGGCCGGTTGCCGGAATCGATGAAGCTCTCGACGACCTTGAGCCGCTTGATGATCTTCTTGGGCTTCAGCTCCGACTTGGTCTCGCTGAGCTCCTTCAGCAGTTCCTCGCGCTCCCCTACGAGGTCGAGGTCCATCAGCATCAGCTTGACCGCTTCGGCGCCGATGCCGGCCGAGAAGGCGTCTTCGCCATACTCGTCCTGGGCTGCGAGCAGCTCGTCTTCACTGAGTAGCTGATACTTCTCGAGCGCGGTCAGGCCTGGCTCGACCACCACATAGCTCTCGAAGTAAAGGATCCGCTCAAGCTGCTTCAACTGCATGTCGAGCAGCAGGCCGATGCGGCTCGGGAGCGACTTCAGGAACCAGATGTGAGCGACCGGAGCGGCCAGCTCGATATGGCCCATGCGCTCGCGGCGAACCTTGGAAACGGTCACCTCGACGCCGCACTTTTCGCAGACGATGCCCTTGTACTTCATCCGCTTGTACTTGCCGCACAGGCACTCGTAGTCCTTGATCGGACCGAAGATGCGCGCGCAGAACAGGCCGTCACGCTCGGGCTTGAACGTGCGGTAGTTGATCGTTTCGGGCTTCTTGATCTCGCCGAACGACCAGGAACGGATCTTGTCGGGCGACGCGATGCCGATCTTGATCTGGTCGAAGGTCTCCGGCTTGGCCACCGGGTTCGCGAAGTTGGTCAGCTCGTTCATATTCATCTGTCTCCAAGCCCCTCCCCGAAAGGAGGGGCCAAGTGAAAATCGTTACTCGGCGGCGATTGCGGTTGGCTCGTCGTCCTCGCTCGCGACTGAATCCAGTTCGACGTTGAGGCCGAGCGAGCGCATCTCCTTGACCAGCACGTTGAAGCTCTCCGGAATACCGGCTTCGAACGTGTCGTCGCCCTTGACGATTGCCTCATAGACCTTGGTCCGGCCGATCACGTCGTCCGACTTCACCGTCAGCATCTCCTGGAGGGTGTAGGCGGCGCCGTAAGCCTGTAGCGCCCACACTTCCATTTCGCCGAAGCGCTGGCCTCCGAACTGGGCCTTGCCGCCCAGCGGCTGCTGGGTGACCAGGCTGTACGGCCCGATCGAACGCGCGTGGATCTTGTCGTCGACCAGGTGGTGCAGCTTCAGCATGTAGATGTAGCCAACGGTCACCTTGCGGTCGAAAGCATCGCCGGTGCGGCCGTCGAACAGGGTAACCTGGCCCGACTTGTCGAGCCCGGCCTTCTCCAGCATCGTCGACACGTCCGCCTCGCGGGCGCCGTCGAACACCGGAGTGCCCATCGGCACGCCGCCAACCAGGTTCGAGGCGAGCTCGAACAACTGCTCGTCGTTGCGGGCGTCGATATCCTTGGCATAGGCATCGCCGTAGACGTCCTTCAGCTTGGCGCGGACCTCCTTGGCGTCCTTGCCGCTGAATTCGGCGCCGCGGGCGTGAATGCCTTCCAGCATCTCCTGGATCTGCTTGCCGAGGCCGCGTGCGGCCCAGCCAAGATGGGTCTCGAAGATTTGGCCGACGTTCATGCGGCTCGGCACGCCCAGCGGGTTAAGCACGATGTCGACCGGAGTTCCGTCCTCCAGGAAGGGCATGTCTTCCTGCGGCAGGATGCGGCTGATGACGCCCTTGTTGCCGTGACGGCCGGCCATCTTGTCGCCCGGCTGCAGCTTGCGCTTCACCGCGACGAACACCTTGACCATCTTTAGGACGCCCGGGGCCAGCTCGTCGCCGGCCTCGACCTTCTGAACGCGGTCCTCGAACTTGCGGTTGATGACCGCGACTGCCTCGTCATACTGCGCCTTCAGCGCTTCGAGATCGGCCTGGCGCTTGTCGTCCTTGACGGCGATCTTCCACCATTCGTGCTTGTCGGTCGCCTCAAGCGCGTCCTGGTCGATCGTCGAGCCCTTCTTGATGCTTTTCGGAGCAGCCGTAGCGACCTGCTTCAGCAGCATTTCCGAGAGGCGGGCGAAGGTTGCGCGGTTGAGGATCGCCTTTTCGTCGTCGGCGTCCTTCTTCAGCCGCTCCTTCTCTTCGCTTTGGATCGCGCGGGTACGGTCGTCGATGTCGATGCCGTGGCGGTTGAACACCCGCACCTCGACGACGGTGCCCGACACGCCCGGCGGCAGCCGCAGCGAGGTGTCGCGAACGTCGGAAGCCTTTTCGCCGAAGATGGCGCGAAGCAGCTTCTCTTCCGGTGTCATCGGGCTTTCGCCCTTCGGCGTGATCTTGCCGCACAGGATGTCGCCCGGCTCGACCTCGGCGCCGATGTAGACGATGCCGGCCTCGTCGAGGTTGCGAAGCGCTTCCTCGCCGACATTCGGAATGTCGCGGGTGATGTCTTCCGGCCCGAGCTTGGTGTCGCGGGCCATCACCTCGAACTCTTCGATGTGGATCGAGGTGAAGACGTCGTCCTTCACAATGCGTTCGGAGATGAGGATCGAGTCCTCATAGTTGTAGCCGTTCCACGGCATGAACGCGACGAGCACGTTGCGGCCCAGGGCCAGTTCGCCGAACTGGGTCGACGGGCCGTCGGCGATGATCTCGCCGGCCTCGACCGTGTCACCCACCTTCACCAGCGGACGCTGGTTGATGCAGGTGTTCTGGTTCGATCGCTGGAACTTCATCAACGTGTAGATGTCGACGCCCGATTCACCGGCGCGAAGGTCGCTGGTGACGCGAACGACGATACGGGTCGCGTCAACCTGGTCGACGATGCCCGTACGGCGAGCCGCGATCGCAGCGCCGGAGTCACGGGCAACCGTTTCTTCCATGCCGGTGCCGACCAGCGGCGCATCGGCCTGGAGCAGCGGCACTGCCTGGCGCTGCATGTTCGAACCCATCAGCGCGCGGTTGGCGTCGTCATTCTCCAGGAACGGAATAAGCGAGGCCGCGACCGACACCAGCTGCTTGGGGCTAACGTCCATCAGCGTGATGCTGTCGCGCTGCGCCATCAGGAAGTCGCCGTTGCGGCGGCTCGAGACGATCTCATCAACGAACCCGCCCTTGGGTTCCAGCTCGGCGTTGGCCTGTGCAATCGTGTGCTTGGCCTCTTCCATCGCCGACAGGTAGACAACCTCGTTGGTCACCTTGCCGTCCGTCACCTTGCGGTAGGGCGTTTCGATAAAGCCGTACTTGTTGACCCGGCTGAAGCTGGCGAGCGAGTTGATCAGGCCGATATTCGGGCCTTCCGGGGTCTCGATCGGGCAGATGCGGCCGTAGTGGGTCGGGTGGACGTCGCGGACTTCGAAGCCCGCGCGCTCGCGGGTAAGGCCGCCCGGCCCGAGCGCCGAGACGCGGCGCTTGTGGGTGACTTCGCTGAGCGGGTTGGTCTGGTCCATGAACTGCGACAGCTGCGACGAGCCGAAGAATTCGCGCACCGCGGCGACCGCCGGCTTGGCGTTGATCAGGTCGTTCGGCATCACCGTCGACACGTCGACCGAGCTCATGCGCTCCTTGACCGCACGCTCCATGCGCAGCAGGCCGACGCGATACTGGTTCTCCAAGAGCTCGCCGACCGAGCGGACACGGCGGTTGGCGAGGTTGTCGATGTCGTCGATCTCGCCCTTGCCGTCCTTCAGGTTCACCAGCTCCTGGACCACCGCAAGGATATCCTCGCGGCGCAGGGTGGTGACGGTGTCCTCGGCGTCGAGGCCAAGGCGCATGTTGAGCTTGACCCGGCCAACGGCCGACAGGTCGTAGCGCTCCGGATCGAAGAACAGGCCGTAGAACAGCGCGTCCGCAGTCTCGCGGGTCGGCGGCTCGCCAGGGCGCATCACGCGGTAGATGTCGGCCAGGGCGCTGTCGCCGTCTTCCGACTTGTCGGCCTTGAGCGTGTTGCGGATCCATGGGCCAGTGTTGACATAATCGATGTCGAGCAGTTCGAGCCGGTCGACGCCGGCCTTGTCGAGCTTCTCGAGGTTCTCCGGAGTCACCTCGTCGCCGGCCTCGATGTAGATCTCGCCGGTCTTCTCGTTGATGAGGTCATAGGCCGAGAAGCGGCCGAAGATTTCCTCGGTCGGGATGATCAGGTTCTTGAGACCGTCCTTGGCGGCGGAATTGGCCTTGCGCGGCGTGATCTTCTCATGCGCCTTGAAGATGACCTCGCCGCTGTCGGCGTCGACCACGTCATGGTTCGGCTTCTGCCCGCGCCACGCCTCGGCGTTGTACGGGATCTGCCAGCCGTTCTTGCCGCGGACATAGGTCAGGCGGTTGTAGAAGGTGTTGAGGATTTCCTCGCTCGTCAGGCCCAGCGCATGGAGGAGGGCGGTGACCGGCAGCTTGCGCTTGCGGTCGATGCGGACGTTGACGATGTCCTTGGCGTCGAATTCGAAGTCGAGCCAGCTGCCGCGGTAGGGGATGACACGGGCGGCGAAGAGATATTTGCCGCTGGCGTGGGTCTTGCCGCGGTCATGGTCGAACAGCACGCCCGGCGACCGGTGCATCTGGCTGACGATGACGCGCTCGGTCCCGTTGATGATGAACGTGCCGTTCCCGGTCATGAGCGGCATGTCGCCCATGTAAACGTCCTGCTCCTTGATATCGATGACCGACTTGGCCTCGGTGTCCGGGTCGATCTCGAAGGAGGTGAGGCGCAGGGTGACGCGCATCGGCGCGGCGTAGGTCAGCCCGCGCTGGCGGCACTCGTCGGTGTCGTACTTGGGCTCTTCGAGCTCGTAGCGGTCGAAATCGAGATGGGCGGTGCCGGCGAAATCCTGGATCGGGAAAACCGAGCGAAGGGTCTTCTCGAGTCCGGAAACATAGCCGATCGCGGGATCGGAACGGAGGAACTGCTCGTAGGATTCGCGCTGAACCTCGATCAGGTTCGGCATGTCGCTGATTTCGTGGATGTTTCCGAAAATCTTACGAATGCGGCGCGAATTGGTGTTGCGGGCCATCGTCGGCACGTCTTTTTGCTTGGTCGCCATCTTATTCCCTGCGCTCCGGGCGCGCGTCGAGGCACGCGGCCCTTGATCAAGTCCGGCGCGGCTCCTGGAAGTTCCTCACCATACGTTCGGACCGTTGCGCTGGATCGGTCCGTGTCCCGGTGAGGACAGGAAAAGCCCCGGGCGCACGATACCGTGCGGCGGAGCCGTTAAATGTTGGATAGAGCGGATATAGACTTTTTCAGCCCCGTTGCAAGGGCTTCAGCAAGGAGAAAGGTCGGAACTGCTGATTTTGGCCGGCCCGGCGGCAATGCGGTCAGCGGAAGCGCCGCTCAGGCCCCGATCATTACCGTCGCGCCGACGTCGGTGATGCCATATAGCCGCTTGGCGAATTCGGACGGCAGCCGGATGCAGCCGTGGCTGGCGGGATAGCCGGGGTTATGGCCGCCATGCAGCGCCGTTCCATATTCGTCGAACCGCTGCATGTAAGGCATCGGCGCATTTTCATACTTCTGGCTGCGGTGCATCACCTCCTTGCCGAGGATGGTGAAGACCCCCGTCGGCGTCGGCTTTTCGTCCTTGCCGGTGGAGATGGCAGCCACGGCCACCAGGGCCTCGCCGCGATATAGATAGGCCAGTTGGTCGTTGAGGCTGACGACTACCCTTGGCTCGCCCTCGAACGAGCCCTTGCGCCACAGATATTGTCCGGGCTTCGGCCGCTTCGAGCCGAACACCTCTTCCATGTGAATGCCGGCCATCGCCACGGCGTCGCTGGCCTCGGCCTTGGCCTCGGGTGTTTCGATCGACGCGAAAGCGGCGGCTGGCGTCGCAAGGGCGCACAGGACCGCAACCGCGATCCCCAGACCCCGATTGGTTTTGATAATCATGTCACAACTCTGAAATTACTGTTCGCGGTGTTAATGCATGTTAACGCCGCTAGTTCCTCGGGCTGGCGCAACGCAGCACTTGATTTCGCCGGTTAAGGGCCAAGTTTGGGAGCAAAGGAGTTCCGCATGCCTGAGCCCACGATCCGCGATTTTCACGCCCACATTTATTACGACGCTGCCGAAGTCGATCGCGCGCGCGCTCTTGCCGCCGCGGCCCGTGAGCGGTTCGGGGTGGCGGTTGGGCATTTTCACCTGGGTCCGGTCGGCCCGCACCCCCGCGGTAGCGTGCAGATGACGGTTCCGGCCCAGCAGTTCGGCGAGGTCGCGACCTGGCTTGCGGTCAATCGCGCCGGCCTCACCATTTTCGCCCATGCCTCGACCGGCGATGATCGCCAGGATCATGGCCACAACGTCGTCTGGTTCGGTCCGAGCGAGCCGCTCGACATGTCCATTTTCGACTGATCGAAACGAAAAGGGGCGGCCCGTTTCCGGACCGCCCCTTCCATCCGCAGGCGCTTCAAGACACCCACGAAACTTTGAGAAGCCTACTTGAGCTCGACGGTGCCGCCGGCTTCCTCGATCTGCTTCTTGATCTTCTCGGCTTCGTCCTTGTTGACGCCTTCCTTGACCGCCTTCGGAGCGCCTTCGACGAGCGCCTTGGCCTCGCCCAGGCCCAGGCCCGTGATGGCGCGGACTTCCTTGATGACGTTGATCTTCTTGCCACCGTCGCCGGTGAGGATCACGTCGAACTCGGTCTGCTCTTCGGCAGCCGGGCCAGCAGCGGCGGCGCCGGCGGCCGGGCCGGCGACGGCGACGGCAGCGGCGGCGGAAACGCCCCACTTCTCTTCGAGCAGCTTCGAAAGCTCGGCGGCTTCGAGGACGGTCAGAGCCGACAGTTCGTCGACGATTTTGTTCAGGTCAGCCATTTTAGTCTCCTAGAGGGGCAGTGCCCCAAATGTCGTGCGTGGTTTGAAACGAAAAACTTAAGCTGCGGCCTTGGCGGCGAGAACGCGCGCCAGCTGGCCACCCGGCTCCTTGGCGATGCGGGCGATCTTGGTCGCGGGCGCCTGAATGAGGCCCACGATAGTGCCGCGCAGCTGGTCGAGCGACGGAAGCGCGGCAAGAGCCTTGATTCCGTTCAGGTCGAGCAGCGTTTCGCCCATCGCGCCACCGACGATCTCAAGACGATCGTTGGTCTTGGCGAACTCCACCGCGACTTTTGCAGCCGCGACGGGATCGACCGAGGTAGCCAGAGCGGTCGGGCCGGTCAGCATGTCGCCGATCGATCCGTACTTGGTGCCCTCGAGCGCGATCTTGGCAAGCCGGTTCTTCGCAACTTTGAACTGGGCACCGGCGTCGCGCATCTTCAGGCGCAGGTCAGTCGATTGCGCGACCGACAGGCCGAGATTGCGGGTGATCACCACCACGCTGGTCTCGGTGAAGACGTTCTTCAGCTCGGCAACCAGATCGGCTTTTTGCGAACGATCCATGCCATACTCCTAGTCATTCCCCCTGCCGGACCATCCGGCAAAGGGTTGGAGCCGCGGAAATTCCCCAAGGGAAAACCACGTCTCCGAGATGTCCGGGGGATGGATCGAGAGGCGCTGCGTGCAGCGCACGACCGGGACGTGTAGGCGACCCGTTCTTGAATTCCTTATCCCCGTCTAGGCTGGAAATTAAGGGGCGAACCCCACCAACTGTCTCGGACGAGCGCCACGACCCAAGGGCCGCGACCGCGCGGCCTCTACAGTTTGGGCGGCGAAAGTCAAGGCGTTGGGCTAGCGGACGACGATCGTGCCGCTCATCCCAAACGTCTTGTGGAAGGTGTGACTGCATTTAAGCTTGAACCTACCAGCCGCCGCTGGAGCGGTCAGATGGATTTCGAGCGTCTGGCCTGACGGCACCTCGACTCCTCCCTCGGCGACCAGTCTCCGGTCGGCGGGAGCCACACCGGCCACATCAAAAAACGATTCAGCCACGAAATCATGTCCGCCGTCGGAGACGTTTGTCAGGCGCAGTACATAGGGCTGGCCATGGTTGAGGACGATGTCCTTTGGCGTAAACTTGAAATTGGCAAGCTGGACACTGACCACCGTGGGTGCCTGCGAGGGCGCCGGTTGGGCGCCGAACAATGCCAAGGGCAGTGCTAGGAAAATGCCGTAGCGCATGGTTCACGCTCCTTCGCCCGGGATGAACGCATAGTCCAGCTTAACGGTGCCTTGCCGGGCGCTTGACAAAAACGCGCCTTCGGTGCCCCTTTCGCTGCCACCTGCCGGGGAGTGCTCATGCCGAGGCTTTGGATCTGGCTGCTGCTTCTGTTCGCTGCCATCCTGGTTCCGGGCGTGGTCACGGCCAAGCCTGCTCCTTCACGGATTGTCGCGGTCGGCGACCTCCATGGCGACTATGACGCATGGGAAGCCATTGCCGCGGCGGCCGGCCTGGTCGACGCCAAGGGACGCTGGACAGGCGGAAATACGACGCTCGTGCAGTTGGGCGATGTTCCCGACCGCGGCCCGGATAGCCTGAAGATCTTCCATCAGCTGATGAAGCTGCAACGCGAGGCCACCAAAAGCGGAGGCAAGGTCGTCGCAATGGTCGGCAATCATGAAGCGATGAACATGACCGGGGATTTGCGTTACGTTCACCCCGGCGAATTTCGCGCCTTCACCGACCGGCAATCCGAAACTCGCCGGGATCGCATCTATGAGGCCAATCGCGCGGCGATCGAAGCCGCCTACAAAGCCAAGGATCCCAAACTCACGGCCGAGGCCATTCGCAGTGACTGGATGAAAGCAAATCCGGTCGGCATGCTGGAGCATCAATTGGCATGGGGCCCGGTCGGTGAGATCGGCAAATGGGTGGTCGGCAACCCGGCCGTAGTGAAGATTGGCGACAGCCTG
>Ga0310811_10001002_pt1 | contig 36206 bp, 33 predicted proteins | sample YCmetagenome_FD_207642 | JGI IMG/M metagenome (GOLD analysis project Ga0310811, IMG submission 207642) | Soil microbial communities from experimental microcosm in Duke University, North Carolina, United States - YC | ecosystem: Engineered > Artificial ecosystem > Soil microcosm > Unclassified ... | reverse complement strand
CCCGCCCGCCGCCCCGGCTCCCGCCGTCGCGCGCCCCGTCGGGGACGGGGAGCCGAATCTTAGGTCAGCCCGCCCCGTTGTGCAAGGGCTGGCCCGCATTATTTTTCATCAACGCGTCATGGAGCGGCGGTCCCTCACCTCGCCGCCAGCACCGCTAAAGGCACCGCGGCGCCCATTACCGCATACCCCGCGTCGCTCGGATGAATGTGATCGCCGCTGTCGTATGCGCGACGCAGGCGCATCGGGTCGGCCGGATCGCGCAGCGCTGCATCGAAGTCCACGACGCCGTCGAACGCGCCGCCCGTCCTGATCCAGCGGTTCGCCGTCTGCCGGATCGCTTCGCGCTGCGGCGGCAGCGAGGCAGGCGTCAGCGTCGCGCCGACGATCCGGATTCCGTGCGCATGGGCATCGGCAATCACCCGCCGGTAGCCGGCGATCAGGTCGTCAGCCGTCACCGCGGTATGCGGCGCGTCGCAGTCGAGGCCGGCGCGAGGCGGCATCGCCTGAAAGTTGATGTCATTGATGCCGATCAGCAGGACAGCCGTCCGGACCCCGGGATGCGCGACGACATCCCGGTCGAAACGCCGCTGCAGCGCGTCGCCGTAGCATGGCGAGTCGCTCAACAGGCGATTCCCGCTGATCCCGAGATCTATCACCGCAACGTTCGCATGCCCCTCTTCGCGCAACCGGCGCGCGAGGGCGTCCGGCCAGCGGCGGTTCGCGTTCAGCGTGGAGCGCATTCCGTCGGTGATCGAGTCGCCGATCGCGGCGACTGTCGAGCCCTGCGGCGCGTCGACGGCGAGCGCCGTCACCCAGGCGGACTGCGTGAAGCGCCGCTCGTACGCCCGGTCGTCGGCATCGTCGATGTGATTGCCCGGCGTCGATACGTAGTTCAGCTGGTTCGCGACGCGGTGCCAGCCGGCCATCGTCTGGTCTTGCCCCATATATAAGCTGATCGCGTACGGGCGCCCTGCGGCGATGTCGAGATGGATCGGGTCACTGTCGATTTGTCCGCCGGCCGGGATCGACACGCCGTTACGGCCGCCGAACGTCACGTGGACCGCGCGCCCGCGTTCGGCAGCGGCGCCTTCGGACGACGGCGCAATCGCCAGTTCGCGCACGACGAGCGGCGCGCGTCCGTACTCGTTGCTCAGGCGGAGGCGGGCGGTCTGTCCGTCCAGCGTCGGATAGACGATCTGCCGCACGGTCCGGCCGGCGACGTCCGGTGCCCGGTACAGCGCGGGAAGGTCGGCCTGCTGCGGGATCGACTGCAGCGCGGTCGCCCATGCGGTGACCCAGTGGGCGGACGGCTCCGCCGCAGCGGCAACCGACGTCGCGATACAGGACGACATCAGCGCAGCGCAAGCAGCCGCAACGGCGAACGGACGAATCTTCATCGGCAAAGCCCGGTGGCAAAAGCGTCCATTTTGCACGATCGGTCCGGGCGCGGTGGAACGGTTCCGCTCCGGGAAGAGCGAAGGCCAGCGCCGCGCCGAACCCTCCGCTGCCGCCGAAGCCCGGCTTCCATCCTCAGCCGGATCGCCTGGTCGCTGCGCGCGGGCGCTGACCGCAGCAGCAACGGCTCGCCGCGGCGGCCCTCAACCCCGAAACTTTTTTATATATACCGACCGGTCGGTTGATTTATACTTCCATTCCATCGCCCGCCCGAATCGAACGGAAGCCCGCCATGTACACGCAATCGCTCGACCTCCCCGGCCACGACGCCACGCCCGACACGACGGAATCCGCGCCCGGCCACGCGCGTTTCGACGCGGTCATCGCCGCCGACGGCAAGATCGAACCGCAGGACTGGATGCCCGACGCCTATCGCAAGACGCTCGTGCGGCAGATCTCGCAGCACGCCCACTCGGAAATCGTCGGCATGCTGCCGGAAGGCAACTGGATCAGCCGCGCGCCGAGCCTCAAGCGCAAGGCGATCCTGATCGCGAAAGTGCAGGACGAGGGCGGCCATGGCCTCTATCTGTACAGTGCGGCCGAAACCCTCGGCGTGTCGCGCGACCAGATGATCGACGCGCTGCACGCCGGCCGTGCGAAGTATTCGAGCATCTTCAACTATCCGACGCCCACCTGGGCGGATGTCGGCGTGATCGGCTGGCTCGTCGACGGCGCCGCGATCATGAACCAGATCCCGCTGTGCCGCTGCACGTACGGCCCGTACGCGCGCGCGATGATCCGCATCTGCAAGGAGGAGTCGTTTCACCAGCGCCAGGGCTTCGACGCGCTGCTCGCGATGATGCGCGGCACCGACGCGCAGCGCGAGATGGTTCAGCAGGCGGTCGATCGCTGGTGGTGGCCGGTGCTGATGATGTTCGGCCCGAGCGACGCCGATTCCGTCCACAGCAACCAGTCGGCCCAATGGGGGATCAAGCGGATCTCCAATGACGACCTGCGACAGAAGTTCGTCGACGCGATCGTCGACCAGGCGAAGGTGCTCGGCGTCACGCTGCCCGACCGCGATCTCAAATGGAACGCCGCGCGCGGCCATTACGACTACGGCGCGATCGACTGGGAAGAGTTCTGGCGCGTCGTCAACGGCGACGGGCCATGCAACCGCGAGCGGCTCGGCACGCGCGTGAAAGCGCACGAGGAAGGCGCATGGGTCCGCGAAGCCGCGCTCGCCCATGTGGAGAAGCAGCGTCAACGTGCGCAGAAGCACGCCGCATGAGCACCGATATCAGCAGACAGGAGACACGCAGATGAACAAGGAATGGCCGATCTGGGAAGTGTTCGTGCGCAGCAAGCAGGGACTCGACCACAAACATTGCGGCAGTCTGCACGCGGCGGACGCGTCGATGGCGCTGCGCATGGCGCGCGACATCTACACGCGCCGCCAGGAGGGGGTCAGCATCTGGGTGGTGCCGTCGGCGGCGATCACCGCGTCCGATCCGAACGAAAAGGCGGAGCTGTTCGACCCGGCCGGCGACAAGATCTATCGTCATCCGACGTTCTACACGCTCCCCGACGAAGTCAATCACATGTGAGGGTGTGCCGACATGACTCCGACGCCTGAACATCTCGCGTACGTACTGCGCCTCGCGGACACCGCGTTGATCCTCGGTCAGCGCAACGCCGAATGGTGCGGCCACGGCCCGGTGCTCGAGGAGGACATCGCGCTCGCGAACATGAGCCTCGATCTGATCGGTCAGGCGCGCCTGCTGTACACGCACGCGGCAACGCTCGACCGTGCGCTGACCGGCCGCGAGCGCACCGAGGACGATTACGCGTATTTCCGCACCGAACGCGAATTCGCGAACTACACGCTCGTGGAACTGCCGCACTACGGTCCGCTCGCCGGCACCGCGCGTGCGGCGAACGACTATGCGGTGACGATCGCGCGCAACTTCCTCTACGCGACGCTGATGGCGCATCGAGGGACCGCGCTCCTGCGCTCGTCCGACGCGCAGTTGGCGGCGATCGCCGAGCGTTCGCTGAAGGAGACGCGCTATCACATGCATCATGCGCGCGAGTGGCTGATCCGCTTTGGCGACGGCACCGACGAATCGCATCGGCGCGCACAGGCCGCGCTCGACTGGCTGATGCCTTACACGCGCGAGTTCTTCGCGACCGACGCGGTGGAAGCCGCCGTCGCCGCGGCCGGAATCGCGCCGCTCACGGCGGACCTCGAAGCGGCCTGGCTCGCCGACGTACGAGCCGCGCTCGACGAAGCGACGCTCGCGCTGCCCACCCCCGTCGCGCACGTGAGCACCGGCAAGCTCGGCGAACATTCGGAGCACATGGGCTACGTGCTCGCGGAAATGCAAAGCGTCGCGCGCCAGCATCCGGGCGCGCGCTGGTAACCGGGGCTCGACGATGAACGCGACCCACGACGCAGCGATCGAGCGCGCGCGCGAAGTGCTCGAACAGGTTCCCGATCCGGAGATACCGGTGGTGTCGATCCGCGAGCTGGGCATCCTGCGCGACGTGCGCCGCGCGCACGACGGCGGGATCGAAGTGGTGATCACGCCGACGTACTCGGGCTGCCCGGCGATGTCGCAGATCGCGGAGGACGTCGCCCATGCGCTCGATGCCGCGGGCCTCGCGCCCTACCGGATCGAGACGACGCTCACGCCCGCGTGGACCACCGACTGGATCACCGACGACGCCCGCGAAAAATTGCGCGCGTTCGGCATCGCGCCGCCCGGCGCGCAGTGCAGCGGCGGCACGCCGGCCGCAGGTCCTGGTCGCGCCGAACACCCGGTCGCCTTCCATACTCGGCCACTCGCCGCGCCCGCGTGTCCACGCTGCGGCTCGCCGCGCACCGAGCGGCTCGCGCAATTCGGCTCGACCGCGTGCAAGGCGCTTTACCGCTGCGTCGACTGCCGCGAGCCGTTCGACTACTTCAAACCCTACTGATCGCAACCGATATGGCCACTCCGCAATTCCATCCGCTGCGCATTCGCGATGTGCGGCCCGAAACCGCGGACGCGGTCTCCGTCGCGTTCGACGTGCCGCCCGAACTGCGCGAAGCGTATCGCTTCACGCAGGGGCAGTTCGTGACACTGAAAGCCCACATCGACGGAGAAGAGACGCGCCGGTCGTATTCGATCTGCGTCGGCGTCACCGACTACGACCGCGACGGGCTGCTGCGCATCGGCATCAAACGCGTGCGCGGCGGGCGCTTTTCGAACTTCGCGTTCGACACGCTCGCGCCCGGCCACACGATCGACGTGATGACCCCGGACGGCCGCTTCTTCACGCACCTGAACGCGGATCACGGCAAGCACTATGTCGCGTTCGCCGGCGGCTCGGGCATCACGCCGGTCCTCGCGATCGTGAAGACGACGCTCGAGACGGAGCCGCGCAGCCGTTTCACGCTCGTCTACGGCAATCGCAGCATCGACTCGATCATGTTCGCCGAGGAACTCGAGGACGTGAAAAACCGCTTCATGGGCCGTTTCATGCTGTATCACGTGCTGTCGGACGACCTCCAGGACGCCGAGCTGTTCAACGGCGTGCTCGATCGCGACAAGTGCTCGCAGTTCCTCGCGACGCTCGTGCCGCCCGACGAGATCGACGAGGCGTTCATCTGCGGCCCCGCGCCGATGATGGACGCCGCCGAAGCCGCGCTCGCCGCGGCCGGCGTCGCACCGCATAAGGTCCACGTCGAGCGCTTCGGCACGCCGCTGCCGCAGGCGGGCGTGCCGCCCGTCGAGATCACGGACGAGACGCCCGTCGCCGACCTCGAAATCGTCCTCGACGGCAAGAAGCGCAAGCTGCAGCTGCCGTATGAAGGCGCGAGCCTGCTCGACGTGGGCCTGCGCGCCGGGCTCGCGTTGCCGTACGCGTGCAAGGGCGGCGTCTGCTGCACGTGCCGCGCGAAGGTGCTCGAAGGGCAAGTGAAGATGGACCGGAACTACACGCTCGAAGACGCCGAACTGCGCGACGGCTTCGTGCTGACCTGCCAGTGCCACCCGGTCAGCGAGCGCGTGGTCGTGTCGTTCGACGAGCGTTAGCGGGACGCAACGGCGCAACGGCCCGCTTTCGGCGCGTCCGCGATCCGCTTACACTAGGGGCCCCCCGCGACCGGTCGGCCGGCTGACACCGGCTGGCCCGTCGCGGGCGGCTTTTTGCGTTCAATGCGCCCCGCACGGCGGCGTGCGCGCCCAACGAGCTGTCGATGACCACGATCCATATCACCTGCGGCGAGCCCGTCGCCGCGGCGCTCGACGCCGCGCTTCGCGACGCGGGCCGCGCCGGCCGCGTGATCGCGCTGCACGACGAGCTGACCTTCGGTCCGCTGCGCGATGCCGACGAATCCGCCGACGACCGCGTCGCGTTCTGGCAGCGCGTGGGCGGCGCGACCGAAGCCGAACTGCGCGGCGAAGCGGCGATCTTCGACGCGCTCGAAGAAGGCGACGAGCCGGTCGTGATCTGGCACGCGCACGACGCGGCGGCCCAGCTCGCGCTGCGGCGCGTCTGTTATCGGCTGCGCAACGTGCCGCAGCGGCTGAACGAGGTGCGCCTCTGCGCGGACGACGCCGCCGCCACGCCCGCGCGCGTCGCCACGCATCTTGCCGACGCCGCGCCGATTTCGGTACTGCGCATCACCCGGCTCGCGCTGGAATGGCAGGAGGCGCGCCATGCGAACGGCGAGACGCGTCGATGGCGCGACAACACGTTCACGAGCGGCACCTTCGCGGAACTGGATGCGCTGATCGTGGACATCGTCGATGCCGCGCGGGGCGAGTGGCTGTCGCCCGCGCAGATCGGCGACGCCCTGCCGCGCCGCGGGGCCGGCTTCGCGGTCGGCGAGCCGGTCGTGCTGTGGCGGCTGCGCGAACTAGCCGAAAGCGGCGGCCTGCGCGTGCGCGACGACCTGCACGCGGCACGCGCGCCGGGCTCCGCAGACACCGCCAGCCGCCCGTTCCCGGCCGCGCATCTTTTCTTCCCTCGCTGACACCATGGCCCGTACCCGAGCGCCCGACCACGAAGCGCAGCGCGACCAGATCCTCGAACTCGCCGCCAGAAAATTCGCCGAGACGAGCTACCCGACCACGTCGATGGCCGATCTCGCCGCCGCGAGCGGCACGTCGAAGGCCCGGCTCTATCACTACTACGAGAGCAAGGAAGCGATCCTCTTCGACCTGCTCGACCGCTACACGAAGCGGCTGATGCTGATCATCGCGGAAGTCGAGGGCGCGAGCCAGCGGCACTCGCTCGACGAGCGGGACACGTTCGCCGAGCTGATCCGCGCGTTTCTCGCCGAGTACGAAACGTCGCACAGCCGGCACGTGGCGCTGCTCAACGACGTGAAGTATCTGGTCGACGAGCAGCGGGAGACCATCCTGAACCGGCAGCGCGATGTCGTCGCGGCGTTCGCGCGGCAACTGGCGCGCGCTTATCCGCAGCAGGTCACGAAGGAGAACCAGACCTCGCTGACGATGATGGTCTTCGGGATGATCAACTGGACGTTCACGTGGCTGAAGCCCGGCGGCCGGATGGGGTATCGGGACTTCGCCGAGCAGGTGATCGGCGTGATCGACCACGGCCTGCGGGCCAATGGCGCCCCGTCTTGACGCGCTGCGGCATTGCGCCCGTGCGTCCGTGGGGTGGCTGCAACAGTAAGCAGGGCCGCCGCACGACGCCGAATAAACGATAACAATCAATCACTTACTTAAAAACCCGCCAGAACCGCGCCGCCCGGACTAGAGGCAGCATTCGGGTTTTCCCCAATTCACCCCAGGGTTTTCCAGTACAATCCGTTCCGCATTGCATCACGTAGGACGAATACGGAGAACCTCGATGACCCAGCTCGACACTCAGGCTGCCGCCAAGCCGGCCGCCACCGCAGGACGGCCGCTTCCGGCCGGCGCCCGCGCGCCGGTGTTGGTGCGAGTCCTCACTTCGGGTGACCGGGAGCGTCTGCTGTCGCACTTCCTGTCGCTCGGCAACGAAGACCGCCTGCTGCGCTTCGGCCAGGCCGCGCCCGACCACGTGGTCGAAAAGTACGTGCGCGGCATCGACTTCGCGAACGACACGGTGTTCGGCGTGTTCGACCATCAGCTGGAACTGGTCGGCGTCGGTCATCTCGCGTATCTGCCGGCCGACAGCAAGGGGCGCACGGCCGAATTCGGCGTGTCGGTGCTCGAAAGCGCGCGCGGCCAGGGCGTCGGCTCGACGCTGTTCGAGCGCGCGGCCATCCGCTGCCGCAATACGCACGTGACGACGCTGTACATCCACTTCCTGTCGCGCAACGCGACGATGATGCGCATCGCCCGCAAATCGGGGATGAAGATCGAGTATGCGTACGGCGAAGCCGACGCGTGGCTGTCGCTCGAACCGGCCGATCACAACAGCATCGTCACCGAGCTGATGCAGGAACAGGCCGCGGTGTTCGACTATGCGATGAAGCGTCTTGCGCGCCAGGGCGAGACGCTGCTGAAGTCGGTGATGGCGCAGCCCGCCACGGTCTAGGCGCACGCGTCGCGCAGGTCAGGAAACAGGCGGCTTCGGCCGCCTTTTTTGCGTCTGTTGCGCGCCGGGCGAACGGCGCTCAGAGAACCGGCAGCGCGGTCGTCTCCTTGAACGTCTCCAGCGAAAAGCTCGTCTTCACGTCGATCACCGACGGGTGATGCAGCAACTGCTCCTGCACGAAGCGCGAGAAGTGCGCCATGTCCTCCACCTGCACGCGCAACAGGTAATCCATGTCGCCGGTCATCGCATGGCACGCGACGACCTCCGGCCACGTCTGCACCGCCGCGCGAAACAGGTCCGCGTGGGTCGCGCCCGCGCGACCTGGCACACCGTCGCGCGCCGGCGCGGCCGGCCCGCGCTTCTCCAGCCTCACGTTGACGAACGCGAGCAGCCCGAGGCCGATCTTCTGCGGATCGAGCAGCGCGACGTAGCCGCGGATCACCCCGCTCTCTTCGAGCCGCCGGATCCGCCGCAGACACGGGCTCGGCGACAGGTTCACGCGCTCCGCGATTTCCTGGTTCGACAGACGCCCGTCCTGCTGCAGGATGTCGAGGATGCGCCGGTCGATGGCGTCGAGGTCCGTGTGAGGCATTTTCTGTCTCCGTCGTCCTTTATCGAGACAGTTTATAGCGGCGTCGCGCGATGCCGCGATTAACTTCGCAAGTTTTCGCCGCCGGCCGCCTTTTACACTTTGTCAAACGACATCGCGACCGTCTGTCGCAGAGCGGGACAAGGAGGCAACCATGCAGGTCCGCACCTGGGAGAACCCCGTCGGCACCGACGGCTTCGAGTTCATCGAGTACACCGCACCGGACCCGAAGGCGCTCGGGCAGCTGTTCGAGCGGATGGGCTTCCCGGCGGTCGCGCGGCACCGCCACAAGGCCGTCACGCTGTACCGCCAGGGCGGCATCAACTTCATCGTGAACGCGGAACCCGACTCGTTCGCGCAGCGTTTCGCGCGACTGCACGGCCCGTCGATCTGCGCGATCGCGTTTCGCGTGCGGGACGCCGCGCTCGCGTATCGCCGCGCGCTCGAACTCGGCGCATGGGGCTTCGACAACAAGACGGGTCCGATGGAACTGAACATCCCCGCGATCAAGGGCATCGGCGATTCGCTGATCTACTTCGTCGACCGCTGGCGCGGCAAGAACAGCGCGGCGCCGGGGAGCATCGGCGACATCGGCATCTACGACGTCGACTTCGAACCGATCCCCGGCGTCGATCCGGACCCCGCCGGCCACGGCCTCACGCACATCGACCACCTGACGCACAACGTGCATCGTGGCCGGATGAACGAATGGGCCGAGTTCTACGAGCGGCTCTTCAATTTCCGCGAGATCCGCTACTTCGACATCGAAGGCAAGGTGACCGGCGTGAAGTCGAAGGCGATGACGTCGCCGTGCGGGAAGATCCGCATCCCGATCAACGAGGAAGGGTCGAACACGCCCGGCCAGATCCAGGAATATCTCGACGCGTATCACGGCGAAGGCATTCAGCACATCGCGCTCGGTTCGGGCGACATCTATCGCACGGTGGACGGGCTGCGCGCGTCCGGCGTCAAGCTGCTCGATACGATCGACACGTATTACGAGCTCGTCGATCGCCGCATCCCGAATCACGGCGAGCCGCTCGACGCATTGAAGCAACGCGGGATTCTGATCGACGGCGCGCCCGACGACCTGCTGCTGCAGATCTTCACCGAAAACCAGATCGGCCCGATCTTCTTCGAGATCATTCAGCGCAAGGGCAATCAGGGCTTCGGCGAAGGCAACTTCAAGGCGCTGTTCGAGTCGATCGAACTCGACCAGATTCGACGCGGCGTCGTGAAGGATCCGGCGTGAGCCGCGCTGAAGCACGCACAAAAAAGGGCGAAAGCCATTGGCCGTCGCCCTTCGTTTCTGCTTTACCCGACGTACCCGACGCGTCGCATCGCGCGGGCCATGGAATTCGTTGCCGCCTGTCGTTGCGCGCGGCCTATGCGTTATGCGTCGCGCTCCGAACGCCTGGTGATGTGCGAAGCCGTGCCGGACTTCGACGTGACGACGTGCTGCACGGTACGGCCGGCGACGTTCGCGGGCGTCCGGACGCTCGCGTTCGAGTGCAGCGGCGCGCTCATCGCGAAGAATGCGGCGGAAACCGTCAGGAAGGTCTGGATGTGTCGATTATTCATGCGTACTCCTTTTGTCAGACATTGCCTGTTGCGCTTCTCGCCCCGCCTCGTGGGCCGGCCGCGATTCGCACAGGTGACGTAATTAGACAGGAATAACAAGACCAGTTCGTGACATGGGAATCTTTTACACGCCGTTACAGTGCGCATCATCCTGATACAGCGGCGTTTTGACCGTCTGGACGCGCCAACCCCCGCCATGCGCGCGCTTTTTGACCCGGCAGCGGCGGGTTTGCCCCAGTGCTACGATCCCAAAAAAGCCATCAACATGGCGAGCCCGGCCGACGCATTCACGAGATGCGTCAGGCCCCGAAGTTCTGGTAATCCCAAAACGGATTGGTGGATGGAGGAGCTCAACAATGAACGCCCCGCTGGACGCAGGTCAGCGCGCAACGCTTAAGGCCACGCTCGATTCGGTCACGCTCGACGACAAGTACACCCTCGAACGCGGCCGCGCGTACATGAGCGGCATCCAGGCGCTGGTGCGCCTGCCGATGCTGCAACGGGAACGCGACCGGGCCGCCGGTCTCAATACCGCAGGGTTCATTTCCGGATATCGCGGCTCCCCGCTCGGCGGACTCGACCAGTCGCTGTGGAAGGCAAAGACGCATCTGGCCGCGCATCAAATCGTGTTTCAGCCGGGCGTCAACGAGGATCTCGCGGCCACGGCCGTGTGGGGCTCGCAGCAGGTCAACCTGTACCCGGGCGCGAAGTACGACGGCGTGTTTTCGATGTGGTACGGCAAGGGCCCCGGCGTCGATCGCTCGGCCGACGTGCTCAAGCACGGCAATTCGGCGGGCTCGTCGCCGCACGGCGGCGTGCTGGTGCTCGCCGGCGACGATCACGCGGCGAAGTCCTCGACGCTCGCGCATCAGTCCGAACACATCTTCAAGGCGTGCGGGCTGCCGGTGCTGTTTCCGTCGGACGTCCAGGAGTACCTCGACTTCGGCCTGCACGGCTGGGCAATGAGCCGCTATTCGGGCCTGTGGATCGCGATGAAATGCGTGACCGACGTGGTCGAATCGTCGGCATCGGTCGAGATCGATCCGCATCGCACGCAGATCGTGCTGCCGACCGACTTCGCGATGCCCGACGGCGGCCTGAACATCCGCTGGCCCGATCCGCCGCTCGTGCAGGAAGCGCGGCTCCTCGACTACAAGTGGTACGCGGCGCTCGCGTACGTGCGCGCGAACCGGCTCGACCGCGTCGAGATCGACTCGCCGAATGCCCGTTTCGGGATCCTGACGGGCGGCAAGGCGTATCTCGACGTGCGCCAGGCGCTGACCGACCTCGGCCTCGACGACGACACCTGCGCGCGCATCGGCGTGCGGCTCTACAAGGTCGGCTGCGTGTGGCCGCTCGAAGCGCAGGGCGCGCAGGCGTTCGCGCGCGGGCTCGACGAGATTCTCGTCGTCGAGGAGAAGCGCCAGATCCTCGAATACGCGATCAAGGAGGAGCTGTACAACTGGCCGGACGCGCAACGTCCGCGCGTGTACGGCAAGTTCGACGAGAAGGACGGCGCCGGCGGCGAATGGTCGGTGCCGATGGGCAACTGGCTGCTGCCCGCGCACTACGAGCTGTCGCCGGCGATCATCGCGAAGGCGATCGCGACGCGGCTCGACAAGTTCGAGTTGCCGTCGGACGTGCGCGCGCGCATCGCCGCGCGCCTCGCGGTGATCGACGCGAAAGAAAAGGCGCTCGCGGTGCCGCGCGTGCAGGTCGAACGCAAGCCGTGGTTCTGCTCCGGCTGTCCGCACAACACGTCGACGAACGTGCCCGAAGGCTCGCGCGCGATGGCCGGCATCGGCTGTCACTACATGAGCATCTGGATGGACCGCAACACGAGCACGTTCAGCCAGATGGGCGGCGAAGGCGTCGCGTGGGTGGGCCAGGCGCCGTTCACCGAAGACAAACACGTGTTCGCGAATCTCGGCGACGGCACGTACTTCCATTCGGGGCTGCTGGCGATTCGCGCGGCCATCGCGTCGAAAGCGAACATCACGTACAAGATCCTGTACAACGACGCGGTCGCGATGACCGGTGGCCAGCCGGTCGACGGCGTGCTGACCGTGCCGCAGATCACGCATCAACTGGCGGCCGAAGGCGCGGCGAAGATCGTGATCGTCACCGACGAGCCGCAGAAGTACGACGGCGCGTCGTCGCTGCTGGCGCCCGGCGTCACCGTGCATCACCGCGATCAGCTGGACGCGATCCAGCGCGAACTGCGCGACGTGCCGGGCACGACGATCCTGATCTACGACCAGACCTGCGCGACCGAGAAGCGCCGTCGGCGCAAGCGCGGCGCGTATCCCGACCCGGCGCGGCGCGTGGTGATCAACGAGGCCGTCTGCGAGGGCTGCGGCGATTGTTCGGTGCAGTCGAACTGCCTGTCGGTCGAGCCGCTCGAAACCGAGTACGGCACGAAGCGGCAGATCAACCAGTCGACGTGCAACAAGGACTTCTCGTGCCTGAAGGGCTTCTGCCCGAGCTTCGTCACGATCGAGGGCGGACAGTTGCGCAAGCCGAAGGCGTCGGGCGTCGCCGGCGATGCGATGCCGCCCGTGCCGACGCCCGACATCCCGGCGATCGGCAGGCCGTACGGCGTGCTGGTGACGGGGGTCGGCGGCACCGGCGTCGTGACGATCGGCGCGCTGCTCGGGATGGCCGCGCATCTGGAAAACAAGGGCGTCACGGTGCTCGACGTGACGGGTCTCGCGCAAAAGGGCGGCGCCGTGATGAGCCACGTGCAGATCGCGAACCGTCCGGTCGACCTCCACGCGACGCGCATCGCGATGGGCGAAGCGAACCTCGTGATCGGCTGCGATGCGATCGTCACCGCGAGCGACGACTGCGTGTCGCGGATGCAGGCGGGCCGCACGCGCGTCGTGCTGAACAGCGCGCCGACGCCGACCGCCGAATTCATCCGGAATCCGAACTGGCATTTCCCCGGCACGAACACCGAGGCGGACGTGCGCGCGGCGGCGGGCGCGGACGGCGTGGCGACCGTCGACGCGAACCGCTACGCGCTTGCGCTGCTCGGCGACGCGATCTACACGAACCCGTTCGTGCTCGGCTTTGCGTGGCAACGCGGCTGGCTGCCGCTCACGCACGAGGCGCTGACGCGCGCGATCGAGCTGAACGCCGTGCAGGTCGAGAAGAATCTCGCGGCATTCGAATGGGGCCGGCGCGCGGCGCACGATCCGCAGGCGATCACACAACTGGTCCGCGCGCAGGACGGCACGGCGAGCACCGACACGGCCGGCGCGAAGATCGTTTCGCTGCATACGCCGAAGGCGCTCGACACGCTGATCGACAAGCGCATGCGCTACCTGCGCGCGTACCAGAACGACGCGTGGGCCCAGCGCTACCGCGCGACGGTCGATGCGGTGCACGCGGCGGAAGCGAAGCTCGATCTGCCCGACGCGCCGTTCGCGCTGACCGAGGCGGTCGCGAAGAACCTGCACAAGCTGATGGCGTACAAGGACGAGTACGAGGTCGCGCGGCTCTACACGGACCCGGCGTTCATCGACAGGCTGAACGCGAGCTTCGAAGGCGACTGGAAGCTGAACTTCCACCTCGCGCCGCCGGCGTTCGCGAAACGCGACGCGAACGGCCATCTCGTGAAGAAGCAGTACGGACCGCGGATGCTCTCTGCGATGCGCGTGCTCGCCCGATTGAAGTTCCTGCGCGGCACGGCGTTCGATCCGTTCGGCCGGACCGAAGAGCGGCGCCACGAGCGCGCGCTGATCGGCGAGTACGAGGCGCTGGTGCGCGAGCTGATCGGCGGCGTCGCGGCCGACAATCGCGCGCTCGCGATCGAGCTGGCCAGCCTGCCGGACGGCATTCGCGGCTATGGGCACGTGAAGGAGCACAACCTCGACGCGGTCCGCGCGAAGTGGACGGCGCTGCTCGCGAAGTGGCGCTCGCCGCAAGGCGGCGCGGCGCGTCATGCGGCGTAGTCGAAGCCTGATCGCGGCCTGATCGCGGCGCAGCGTACGCGCCTATACGCATGAACGATGAAGGGCGTTCCGCGCGATTGCGCGGAACGCCCTTCTCTTTCGATGCGGCCAACGCCGCAGCAGAACGGTCAGCCGTCGCGCCGCCCATTGGCGAGCGGCGCGACGCCCACGCGCCGCTTCAGCGCGCGGCGGCCTTTTCGACTGTCACGTTCGCCGCCGCGACGGCCGTCATGTTGATGATCCGTCGCACCGTCGCCGCCGGCGTCAGCACGTGCACCGGCTTCGCCGCGCCGAGCAGGAACGGGCCGACCGTCACGCCCTCGCCGCCGACCATCTTCAGCAGGTTGTACGTGATGTTCGCCGCCTCGACGTTCGGCATGATCAGCAGGTTCGCCTCGCCCGACAGCGTCGTGCCCGGGAACGCCTGCTTGCGGACCATCTCCGACAGCGCCGCGTCGCCGTGCATCTCGCCGTCCACTTCGAGCTGCGGCGCCCGCGCGGCGATCAGCTTGCGCGCGGCGGCCATCCGCTGCGCGGACGACGACCGGATGCTGCCGAAGTTCGAGTTCGACAGCAGCGCGACCTTCGGCGTGATCCCGAATTTTTCGATCTCGCGCGCGGCGAGGATCGTCATGTCCGCCAGTTGCTCGGCGCTCGGCACTTCGTTCACGTACGTGTCGCAGATGAACAGGTTGCGGCCCGGCAGCATCAGCAGGTTCATCGCCGCATGGTGCTCGACGTTTTCCGCGCGGCCGAGCACCTGCTCGATGTAGCTCAGATGGCTGTGATAGTCGCCGATCATCCCGCAGATCATCCCGTCCGCGTCGCCGAGGTGCACGAGCATCGCGCCGATCAGCGTATTGGACTTGCGCAGCGCCGCCTTCGCGACCTCGGGCGTCACGCCTTCGCGCGCGCCGAGTTCGTGGTACGCCTGCCACGCCTTCTGGTAGCGCGGGTCGTCTTCCGGATTCACGACCTCGAAGTCCTCGCCGATGCGCAGCTTCGAGCCCATCTTCTTCAACCGCATCTCGATCACCGCGGGGCGGCCGATCACGATCGGCTTCGCGATCTTCTCCACCAGCACGAACTGCGCCGCGCGCAGCACGCGCTCGTCCTCGCCTTCCGCGAACACGATGCGCGCGGACTTCGCCTTCGCCGCCGCGAACACCGGCCGCATCACCATGCCGGTGCGATACACGGTGGCGCCGAGCTGCTCGCGATACGCATCCATGTCCGCGATCGGCCGCGTCGCGACGCCCGACTCCATCGCCGCCTGCGCGACGGCCGGCGCGATCTTGATGATGAGACGCGGATCGAACGGCTTCGGAATCAGATACTCCGGACCGAATTCGAGCGAGTGCCCTTCATACGCCTTCGCGACTTCGTCGCCCTGGTCGGTTTCTTCCGCCAGCTCCGCGATCGCGCGCACGCACGCGAGCTTCATCTCCTCGTTGATCGTCGTCGCGCCGACGTCGAGCGCGCCGCGGAAGATGAACGGGAAGCACAGCACGTTGTTCACCTGGTTCGGATAGTCCGAACGGCCCGTCGCGATGATCGCGTCCGGGCGCACCGCTTTCGCGTCTTCCGGACGGATCTCCGGCTCCGGGTTCGCGAGCGCGAGGATCAGCGGCTTGTCCGCCATCTCCTTGACCATCTCGGGCTTCAGCACGCCGGCGCTCGACACGCCGAGGAAAATGTCTGCGCCCTTGATCGCGTCGCCGAGCGTGCGCGCGTCGGTCTTCGCCGCGTAGCCCGCTTTCGACGGATCGAGGTTGCCACGCCCCTCGTAGATCACGCCCTTCGAATCGGTGACGAGCACGTTGTCCTTCGACAGCCCGAGGTGCACGAGCAGATCGAGACACGCGATCGCCGCCGCGCCCGCGCCCGAGCACACGAGCTTCACGCGCGACAGTTCCTTGCCGATCACCTTCAGCCCGTTCAGGATCGCCGCCGACGCGATGATCGCGGTGCCGTGCTGGTCGTCGTGGAAGACCGGAATCTTCATCCGCTCGCGCAGCTTCTTCTCGATGTAGAAGCACTCGGGCGCCTTGATGTCTTCGAGGTTGACGCCGCCGAGCGTCGGTTCGAGCATCGCGATCGCTTCGACGAGCTTGTCCGGGTCCGTCTCGTTCAACTCGATGTCGAACACGTCGATGCCCGCGAACTTCTTGAACAGGCAACCCTTGCCTTCCATCACCGGCTTCGCGGCGAGCGGGCCGATGTTGCCGAGACCGAGCACCGCGGTGCCGTTCGTCACGACGCCGACGAGGTTGCCGCGCGACGTGTATTTCTGCGCGTCGAGCGGCTCGTCGTGGATCGCCATGCACGCGGCGGCGACGCCCGGCGAATACGCGAGCGACAGGTCGAGCTGGTTCGACAGCGGCTTGGTCGGCGTGACGGAAATCTTGCCGGGACGAGGATTCTGGTGATACGCGAGAGCGCTTTGCTTCAGTTGTTCATCCATCTGAGGAAACCTGCCTGAAGAGAGAGACGGTGAGAGAAATTATTGTTGAGCGACGGCCCGCCGCTGCGCTCGCCATGCTTGTCCCTGCTTCGTTGCATCGCAATGAAAACGGCCGGTGGCTTGTCGTACGCACAGCGCGCAAAGCGTGCCGATGGTGCTTGTTTTAAGCCACTGCCGCTGGGCGCCGCAGTTGATGCAGCGCCGCAATCTGACGGAACTGCACGCAGGAGAGCGCAGGTGTTCTGACGGGGTCGATCAGTGTACACCGCGAGCACATCGCGCGAGTACGCGCTCCTCGCGAGAAATCAGTGAAGCTCGGCGCCGCGCCGCTCGGGAATCAGCAGCAGCGTCGCGAGAATGTCGAGCACGTAGATCGACGCGAGCATCGCGAGCGCCGCGCCGAAAGAAAAGCGCGCCGCGAGCGCGCCCACCGCGAGCGGCCCGAACCCGCCGACCGCGCGGCCGATGTTGAACAGCACGTTCTGCGCGGTCGCCCGCGCGGCGGTCGGGTAAAGCTCGGAGATCAGCGCGCCGTAGCCGCCGATCATCCCGTTCACGAACACGCCCATTGCCGCGCCGCCGATCAGCAGCGCGAACGGCGTCGTCAACTGCGCGTAGACCGACACCATCACGACCGCGCCCGCCTGATAGAACAGGAACGCGGGACGGCGCCCGAACCGGTCGGCGGCGATGCCGAACAGCCAGATCCCGGCGGCCATGCCGGCGACCGTCGCGGCGGTCCACAGGCCCGACTTCGTCAGCGAATAGCCGAACGACTTCGACAGATACGCGGGCAGCCAGATCATCAGCCCGTAGTAGCCGAAGTTCTGCACCGAACAGAGCACCGCGACACCGATGCTCGCGCGCGCGGTCCGCGCATCGGCGACTAGCAGACGCAACGGCTGCGGGCGATGTTCGCGCTTCGTCTGCGTGACGCGCTCCGCGTGCGCGACGAACAGCGCCGGCTCCTCGACGCGCCGCCGCACGACGAACGACACCGCAGCCGGCGCGAGCCCGAGCGCGAACATGCCGCGCCAGCCGATCAGCGGCAGCAGCAGCGGCGTGAGCAACGCGGCCGCGAGCACGCCGAGCTGCCAGCCGAGCCCGACATACGACGACGCCCGCGCGCGCAGATGCGCGGGCCACGCCTCGGCCACGAGCGCCATGCCGATCCCGAACTCGCCGCCAAGCCCGATGCCCGCGATCGTGCGGTACACGAGCAGATCCGCGTAGCCGCGCGCGAGCGCGCAGAGGCCCGTGAACACCGCGAACAGCACGATCGTCCAGGTGAGCACGCGCACGCGGCCGAAACGGTCGCTCAGCATCCCGAAGCCGATGCCGCCCGCGACGGCGCCGATCAGCGTCCACGTGACGAGCGCGCCGGCCTGAGCGGGACCGAGATGCAGTTCCTGGCCGATCGCGGGCAGCATGAAGCCGAGCATCAGCAGGTCGAAGCCGTCCATCGCATAGCCGAGCACCGACGCGACGAGCGCGCGGGCGGCGTAGCCGGACGGCTTGCCGGCGGAGGAGCGTGCCGATGGAGGGACGGTGGTCATCGAGACATCCTTGGGAGGCGGGGTCCGCGTGCGGCGCCCGCGGGAAACCGGCGTGAGTGTAATGGCGCCGACCGGGCGTCACAACCGGGAAACAAAAAGGAAAACCGGCGCCGCGGGCGCGCTGGGCGGGCGGTGCAGCCGGCGCGCCCAACTCGTCGGCCGCCGTCAAGTCGGGTAAAATAGCGGGCTACGCGCGCAGGCTGGCGATTCGGACAAGCGGGGACGCCCCCCGCACCGGCGACGGCAGGAATCCCCTGCCGGTCCCGCCAGGCCGCGCCAACGGGCTCCGGATACACGGCCCACCCTCCCGCTCACCGATCCAAGGATTCACCCATGACAGGCTACGATCGCCAGACGATCTCGGACACGACCGCCAAAATGCTGCTCGAAGTGCAGGCAGTGCATTTCAACGCCGAGAAGCCGTTTATCTTCACGTCCGGCTGGGCGAGCCCGGTCTATATCGACTGCCGCAAGCTGATCTCGTATCCGCGCGTGCGTCGCGGCCTGATGGAAATGGCCGAAACGACGATTCTGCGCGACGTCGGCTTCGAGCAGATCGACGCCGTCGCGGGCGGCGAAACGGCCGGCATTCCGTTCGCCGCGTGGCTGTCCGACCGCCTGATGGTGCCGATGCAGTACGTGCGCAAGAAGCCGAAGGGTTTCGGCCGCAACGCGCAGATCGAGGGCCTGCTGACCGAAGGTCAGCGCGTGCTGCTGGTCGAGGACCTGACGACCGACAGCCGCAGCAAGATCAACTTCATCAACGCGCTGCGCACGGCCGGCGCGACGGTGAACCACTGCTTCGTGCTGTTCCACTACAACATCTTCAAGGAGAGCGTGTCGGTGCTGAAGGACATCGACGTCGACCTGCACGCGCTCGCGACCTGGTGGGACGTGCTGCGCGTCGCGAAGGAGTCGGGCTACTTCGAGTCGAAGACGCTCGACGAAGTCGAAAAATTCCTGCACGCGCCGGCCGAGTGGTCGGCGGCGCACGGCGGCGCGACCGCGGCACCGCAATAAACGGGAGACGGGCGGCGCCGGTCATTCGCGCACCGGGCCGCCGTCGATGAAAAAGGCCATCCGCCGGTGTCGGCGGATGGCCTTTCTGTTTTTGCTTCGTTATTTCCGCGAGCGAACGAGGGCGCCCGGTTCACTGCGGCGCGCCGAAGTCGCCCGTTTCGTCGGGCGCGCGGGCGGAAAGATTCGACAGCCCGTTGCTCTGCGCGTACTGGAAAAGCTCGGAGTCGCGCTCGAGGCCGAGCTTGCGCATCGCGGTGTTCTTCTGCGTGCTGATGGTCTTGATGCTGCGATTGAGGCGCTCCGAAATTTCCTTGATCGTGAGCCCGGACACGAAGAGCCGCACGACCTCCAGCTCCCGCTTCGACAGGATCACCTCGTCGCCCTTGCCGCCGCTGTTCATCCGCAGCGATTCCAGCGCGACCCGCACTTGCGGGCTCATGTATTCGAGGCCGCGGCTCACGTGCTGCACCGCGAGCGGGATATGGCTCAGATCATCGGACTTGTGGACCACCGCGATCACGCCCAGCTCGTTTAACCGCCGAAGCAGCGCCGGGTTTTCCAGCATCGTCAGCACGACGACTTTCACGTCCGGGAAATTGCGGCGCAGATAGCCGATCAGCGGCAGGCCATCGCCATACTGGCCGCCCGGCATCGCAAGGTCGGTGACGAGCACGTCGCACGGCGTCGACTGCAATGCCTTCACGAGTTCGGTCGACTGGCGGGCCCGTCCGACGATCTCGATACCCGGAAATTTCAGCATGGCCTGCTCGGCACCGAGCAGTATTACCGGATGATCGTCTGCCACCATGACCCTGATTGACTGCTGCATTGTCTCTCCACGCTGGCGGCCGCCGAAACAGCCACTCGCGCTACCGTTATAGTTGAAGAAGAGTCGACAAGACGCTCTGTTCGACGAGCCTATCAGGATAGCCGAACGCTATCCCAATATTGCCCGAGGAGAACCGCACGATGCGCCGTCTGCCTGATTCGTTATTCTCACGCCGGCCTTTTTTCCGTGCCGCGTGGATCGTTGCTGGATTCGGTGCGATGGTTTCGGCGAGCGCACCCGCGCACGCCGAGAGCACCTTCTCGCTCGCGAGCGCGAGCTTTCGCGACGGCGGCGCCGTGGACACGAAACAGGTGTTCGACCACGCGAACTGCCACGGCGGCAACCAGTCGCCGCAACTGTCGTGGAGCCATCCGCCCGAGGGCACGCGCAGTTTCGCGGTGACGATGTTCGATCAGGACGCGCCCGGGCACGGCTGGTGGCACTGGGCGGTCGCGGGCATCCCCGCGCGCGTGCTGTCGCTGCCGGAAAACGCGAGCGGCTCGGGCTATCTTGCGAAGCTCGGCGCGATCGAGTCGCGCAACGACTTCGACGCGGACGGCTACGGCGGCCCCTGTCCGCCGCCGGGCAAGCCGCATCGCTACGTCGTCACCGTGTATGCGTTGAACATCGAGAATCCGGGCGTGGCGCAAGGCAGGCCGTCTGCGATGTTCGATCGTGAAATCCGCACGTCGGCGCTCGGCAGCGCGACGCTCACGGTCACGTACGGCCGCTGACGCCGACGCAACGAGGCCGCGCGCGGGCGGCGCACGAAGTGATTAAGATGATGCGGCGCGCCATGCGCCAGGCTCGCGACACCTTCCCGAATTTCAACTTCCAGCGGAGTTCGTCATGTCGAAGATCGTCATCGTCTATCACAGCGGCTACGGCCACACGAAGAAGCTCGCCGAATCAGTCCTCGCCGGACTGCAGGGCGCGGGCGCCGACGCGAAAATATTCAGCGTCGGCGACGTCGACGACGCGGCGTGGGCCGAACTCGACGCCGCGGACGCGATCGTGTTCGGCGCGCCGACCTACATGGGCGGCCCGTCGGCCGAGTTCAAGAAGTTCGCGGACGCATCGTCCAAGGTCTGGTTCGCGCAGAAGTGGAAGGACAAGATCGCGGCCGGCTTCACGAACTCCGCGACGATGAACGGTGACAAGTTCTCGACGATCCAGTACTTCGTCACGCTGTCGATGCAACACAGCATGATCTGGACGGGCACCGGCATGATGCCGTCGAACACGAAGGCCGCCACCCGCAACGACCTGAATTTCGTCGGCGGCTACACCGGGCTGCTCGCGCAGTCGCCGGCCGACGCGTCGCCGGACGAAGCGCCGCCGGCGGGCGACCTCGAAACCGCGAGAGTGTTCGGCGCGCGCGTGGCCGCCGTGACCGCGCGCTGGCTCGCCGGGAAGGCGGCTGCGGTCTGAGTCGGCGAATCGGCGCGTTGGGCGTGTCCGGCGCGTCCGGCCCCTCCAGCACCGTAGCAACGCGCCTGCCACGCGGGGCCGGAACGTCTCGCCACGCACGCACCGTCGCACGGCGCACACACGCAGCCTCCCGTCAGTGCTTAAAATAGCGGTTCGCCGCCGTTCGAGTGGCGAAACGCCCCGCAATCCCCGCGTTTCAGAGAGACGAGATGAGCACGAAAGTTTTTGTCGACGGACAGGAAGGCACGACCGGCCTGAAGATCTTCGAATATCTGTCGCAGCGCAGCGACGTGGAAATGCTGCGCATCGACGAATCGAAGCGCAAGGACGTCGACGAACGCCGTCGTCTCATCAACGCGTCCGACGTCACGTTCCTGTGCCTGCCGGATGTCGCGTCGCGCGAATCGGCCACGCTCGTCGAGAACGGCAACACCGTGCTGATCGACGCGAGCACCGCATTCCGCACGAACCCGGACTGGGCATACGGCCTGCCGGAGCTGACCCGTTCGCAGCGCGCTCGCGTGCGCGACGCGAAGCGGATCGCGGTGCCGGGCTGCCACGCGTCGGCGTTCATCCTCGCGATGCGCCCGCTCGTCGAGGCGGGCGTGGTCGCGCCCGATTTCGCCGCGCACGCTTACTCGCTGACCGGCTACAGCGGCGGCGGCAAGAAGATGATCGCGGAGTACGAAGCAGCCGACAACGCGAAGCTGACGAGCCCGCGCCCGTACGCGCTCGGCCTCGTGCACAAGCATCTGCCGGAGATGGCGTTTCACGGCGGCCTGAAGTCGGCGCCGGTGTTCACGCCGATCGTCGGCAATTTCTACAAGGGACTGTCGGTCACGACCTATTTTTCGCCGCAACAACTCGCGAAACGCGTGAAGCCGCAGGACGTGCAGGCGCTGTTCGCCGAGTACTACGCGCGCGAGCCGTTCGTGCGGGTCGCGCCGTTCGATTCGGAAGCGAATCTCGACAACGGGATGCTCGACGTGCAGGCGAACAACGATACGAACCGGGTCGACCTGTTCGTGTTCGGCAACGACGAGCGGTTCGTGACCGTCGCGCGGCTCGACAACCTGGGCAAAGGCGCGTCCGGCGCGGCGATCCAGTGCATGAACCTCGCGATCGGCGCGGCGGAGGATACGGGGTTGAAGGCTTGATGGCCGCCCGAAGGTTGCCTGAAGGTCGCCTCGATAGCAGGGGCGAAAAAAACCGGCTCGCTGAGCCGGTTTTTTTTCGCCCGGAGCAACCGATGCCCGGAGTTTGGAGCCCGGAGCCTGGACGAAAAAAAGCCCGCCGAGTTGGCGGGCTGAATCCATATCAGAGGAGACATGGAGGAGACAAAAACCAGTATAGCGGACTACGTGATGCGATGCAACATGTAAAGTGGTGTGCACCCTACCTGTCTCATAAATACAACATCACCGGGACAGTCGTGCGATTCAACCCCGCATCGTGTCCCAATTTGAATCATGACCGCCCCGCGCGGCGCAGCGCGACCTTGCCGAGCACGGCGAAATCCAGTTCGCCGTCGCCGTGCGCGATCGCTTCGGTCAGGCTGTCGCGCACTGCGCTTGCGACCGGCATCGGCGTCGCCACGGATTCGGCAGCCGCCAGCGCAAGCCGCACGTCCTTCAGCCCGAGCCGGGCCTTGAACAGCGCGGGTTCGTAACGCCGTTCCGCAATCATCGCGCCGTAGCCCTGATAAATCGGACCGGGGAACGGGCCGCCCGTCACCACGTCGAGGAAATCACGCATCGCGACGCCGTGGCCCGCCAGCAGCGCTCCCGCCTCGCCGAGCGTCTCGACGGCCGACGCCAGCATGAAATTCGCCGCGAGCTTCATCACGTTCGCCTGCTGCGGCAGCGAGCCGATGCGCCACGTCTTCTGCCCGATCACGTCGAACAGCGGCTGCACGTGGTCGAGCGCCTCGGCCGGCCCGCCGGCGATGATCGTCAGCTTCGCGGCCTGCGCCGCGTCCGGGCGGCCGAGCACCGGCGCTGCGACGTACTGCAGCCCCCGCTCAGCGTGCTCGCGCGCGAGCTGCTCGGCCAGCGCGACCGAGATCGTCGCCATGTTCACGTGCACGAGGCCGCGCGGCGCGTGCGCGAGCAGCGCCGCGTCGATCACCGCCTGCACGGCGGCGTCGTCAGCCAGCATCGAGATCACCGCGTCGCCGGTGAATGCGTCGGCCACGTTTGCGACCACCTGCGCGCCGGCGTCGACGAGCGGCGCGGCGCGCTCCGCGCTGCGATTCCACACGCGCACGCGATGTCCAGCCTTCAGCAGGTTCGCGACAATCGCGCTACCCATCGCACCGAGGCCGATAAAACCAATGTCCATTGATACGCTCCTTCATAGCAAGAACCGGCAGTAGAACACACCGGCGTGACATCTGCAGGCGCGGCCGACAGGGCGGTGCGATACTGACGCGCATGGTCACCGCCACTTTCCGCTTCTACGAGGAGCTGAACGACTTCATCGCGCGTCCGTTGCGCTACCGCTCGTTCGACTGCGAATGCGCGCGCAACGCGAGCGCGAAGCACATGATCGAGGCGCTCGGCGTGCCGCACACGGAGGTCGAGCTGATCCTCGTGAACGGCGCGTCGGTCGGCTTCGATCATCTGCTCGCAGAGGGCGATCGCATCGCCGTGTATCCGAAGTTCGAACGATTCGATATCCGGCCGCTGCTGCGCGTGCGCGACAAACCGCTGCGCGATCCGCGCTTCGTGGCCGACGCGCATCTCGGCGGGCTCGCGCAACTGCTGCGGCTCGCGGGCTTCGACACGCTGTACGACAACGGCTATCCGGACGACGAAATCGAAGCGATCGCGCACACCGAAGAACGCATCGTGCTGTCGCGCGATCGCGAACTGCTGAAGCGCCGCAGCATCACCCACGGCTGTTATGTGCGCGCGCTCGAGCCTCACGCACAGCTGCGCGAGTTGTTCGACCGGCTGGATCTCGCGGCGAGTGCGCGGCCGTTTCGGCTGTGCCTCGCGTGCAATGCGCCGCTGCGTCCGCTCGATCGCGAAGCGGCGCGCGATCGCGTGCCGGCGGGCGTGTTCGATCGACATAGCCGTTTCGTCACCTGCGACGTGTGTCGGCGGGTGTTCTGGGAAGGCTCGCACTGGAAGCGGATGCGCAGCGTGATCGACGCGGTGACGAAACCGGCGCTTTCCCCGCCTCCGCGCGATCAGGCGGCAGACAAGTGCGTACAATGCGCGCCACCGACCAATCCGGAGCCCTCGCATGGCCATGAAGAAAACGGACCTTGAGAAAAACAAGGCACTCAAGCTGATCCACACGATGAAGCAGTCCGGCCCGGACCGCTTCGGCAAGGGCGCGCCCGCCGTCGCCGACCGGCGCGAGCAGCGCCGTCTCGATCAGGCGCAAGGGCTCGTGCCGTTCGCGTGCAAGCTGAACGTCGAACTCGTCGCGCGGCTGAATGCGCGCGCGCAGAGTCATCCCGGCGGGATGACGGGCCTGCTCACCGAACTGATCGAGAAGGGCCTGCCGGCCGACGCGTCGCAGGCGTAGCAGGCGCCGTACGCGCCACGCCGATGCAAAGAAGCCAGAGCGATGCTCTGGCTTTTTTATCGTCACTTATCCACGCCGCCCTTTGGACAACCTGGGGATCGCGCCGCTAACGCGCTGTGGACCAATCGTTGAAAACTCGCGCACTCGCCTGCGTGGATGCAGACTTATCCCGACGATGCACGCCGCGTACCGGGTTTGTCCGCACGGCTGTCTGTTTTGCATCGTGCTGTCGCGCAACGCAAATCCAGGGTTTTCCACAGCACAGGCGCTACTTTGTTAACTATTACTACCTATATCTATAAGTAAACAATCAAACCGTAAACGCGTACGCGTATCGCCTGCGATGCGTGCTGCACGAATGCGCAGCAGCGTCGCATCGCAACGCGCAACGCTTACGGCAAGCGCGCGAAAACGTCGTTCATGAAGCGGGGAATCCGATGTCGGGACAACCGCCGCTGCCGGACACCTCCGGCGAGCATCGATGCGATCAATCCGGCTGTGCATGACTCGGCCGTGGTGAGCACGAGTCCGCGCGAGCGCAGACTCCCCCCGACCTGACGCGACACGTTCATGTCCGCTCCGGTAATGCGCGTTTCAGTGCGAGTCGCAAGAAAGAGGCCGCTGCGGGCTCAATCGGCGTCCATCAGCCGCTCGACGGTCGTCGACAGACGCTGGAGCCCGACGGTCGCCGTCGACGCCTCCACGGTGCCGAAGAAGTCCTGGCAGCGCGGCGCCGGGTCGACGAGGAAATTGCGCTCGTGACGCCAGCACCGTTCGGCCGGCAACAGCCGCTCGGGCGAGATCACCTCGAACGCGGTGCCGATCGCGACGAACACGTCGTCATCGGTCATCTCGCGCTGCAGGCGGTACAGATTCGCGTATTCGGGCGCGGCCTCGTTGAAGAACACGACGCCGGGCTTCACGCTCGCGACCTGCCCGCACTCGGGGCACGCGGCTTCGGGGTCGAGCGCGCGCGTCGCCTTCGGAAAGCGCAGGTCGCAGTCGGTGCACAAGAGCGAGATCATGTCCCCGTGCAGATGCATGACCGCCCGCGCGCCCGCCTGTTCGAGCATGTCGTCGATGTTCTGCGTGATCAGATGCACGCGGCGCTCGCCCCAGCGCTGCTGCCATTGCGCGAGGAGCCGGTGCGCGGCGTTCGGCTGCGCGTCGGCGCTCTCGGCGATCCGCTCGTTGTAGAAGCGGAACACGGCCGGGCGATGGCGACGCCACGTGATGTAGTTGCACACCTCGTCGATGCTGGCGCGCGTCCAGATGCCATCGCCGGTGCGAAAGGTCGAGATGCCGCTCTCCGCCGAAAGTCCCGCGCCGGAGAACACGTACAGGCGCGGCGGGCGGGCTGGTTCGAAATCGGCCAATTGCTGTCTCCCTGGGAAACCGGCGTTCATTATGCGGGCTGGTCTGGAATCGTGTTGATGCGTCCGGTGCAGCCTGTGCGCGGGGGTGGCGGTCGGGGCACGGCGGCGGATGAGCGGGCCAACGAACGGGCGCAACTGCGCCCCGCCATGCCCCCGTCAAAACGTGCCCGCGAACGCCGGCTCCAGCAGCTTGGTCACGCCGGGGTTCAGCATCAGCACGCAGCCGTCGTGCTCGCCGACGGCGCCCGCCGGCTGGATCGACGCGACGGACAGCGTATCGAGTTGCGAGCCGCCGAACGCGCACATCGACGGCTTCGACACCGGCAGTTCGATCGCGCGATCGAGCCGGCCGTCGACGCACCGCAAGCCGGGCGCCGCCTGAGCGCTTCATCGCGACGCTTCACACAGGAGACAACAAGACAACGCGGCGTTCGACGAACCGCCGCGTTGCACCCACTACCGCCTGCTTACAGCGCGCCCGGATTCACGTACGCGGTCTTCACCGTCGTGTAGAACTCGCGCGCATAGCTGCCCTGCTCGCGCGGACCGTAGCTCGATCCCTTGCGGCCGCCGAACGGCACGTGATAGTCGACGCCGGCCGTTGCCGTGTTGATCATCACCATGCCGGCCTGCACGTTGCGCTTGAAGTGGTTCGCGTACTTCAGCGACGTCGTGCAGATGCCCGCGGACAGGCCGAACTCCGTGTCGTTCGCGACGGCCAGCGCCTCGTCGTAGTCCTTCACCTTGATCACCGATGCGACCGGCCCGAACACTTCTTCGCGGTTGATGCGCATCGACGGCGTCGTGCCCGTCACCAGCGCCGGCGCGAGGAAGAAGCCGCGCGTATCGCGCGTCACGCGCTCGCCGCCGAACACCGTGCCGCCCTCTTCGCGGGCGATCGCGATGTAGCGCTCGTCCTGCTCCAGCTGCCGCTCGTCGACCACCGGGCCGATCTGCGTCGCGTCGTCGAGCGCGTCGCCGACGCGCGTCTTCGCAAGACGCGCCTTCACCGCTTCGACGAAGCGGTCATGGATGCCTTCGGTCACGATCAGACGGCTCGATGCCGTGCAGCGCTGGCCGGTCGAATAGAACGAGCCGTTCACGCACGCTTCGACGGCGACGTCGAGGTCCGCGTCGTCGAGCACGACCATCGGATTCTTGCCGCCCATTTCGAGCTGGAACTTCTTGCCCGACTGCACGCACTTCGCGCCGATCGCGCGGCCCGTCGACACCGAGCCGGTGAAGCTGATCGCGTCGATTCCCGCGGACTCCACGAGCACCTCGCCGACCACCGAGCCGCGGCCCATCACGAGGTTGATCACGCCGGCCGGCGCGCCCGCTTCGGCGATGATGCGCACGAGTTCCCAGGTCGACGCCGGCACGAGGTCGGCCGGCTTGATCACCACGCAGTTGCCGTACGCGAGCGCCGGCGCGATCTTCCACGCGGGAATCGCGATCGGGAAATTCCACGGCGTGACGAGGCCGATCACGCCGAGCGGCTCGCGCGTGATTTCGACGGTCATGCCGGGACGCACCGACGGCACGATCTCGCCGCCGACGCGCAGCGTCTCGCCCGCGAAGAACTTGAAGATCTGCGCGGCGCGGCCGACTTCGCCGATCGCCTCGGGCAGCGTCTTGCCTTCCTCGCGCGCGAGCAGCTTGCCGAGTTCGGCCTTGCGCTCGAGGATCACGGTGCCCACGCGGTCGAGCAGATCGAAGCGCTGCTGCGGCGTCGATTGCGACCACTTCGGAAACTCGGCGCGCGCCGCGGCGATCGCGTGATGCGTGTGCTCGGCGGTGGCCTGCGCGAACTCGCCGATCACGTCGTCGAGATTCGACGGACTGACGTTGCGCGAGACCTTGTCGCTCTCGATCCATTGTCCGTCGATGTAGTTTGCAAACTGACCCATGTCGTTTATCTCCCCTCTTGAATGGCAAAAACGCGGGCCGCCGCTCCTTCCGGAGCGGGCCCGCGTGTGCGTTGATGACTGCCTCTTAAGCGCGATTCCTGCGCCAGGTTTCGAACCCTGCGAGCGTTTCCTCGTTCGGCGGATACATGCCGGGCAGCGGACGGCCCGCTTCGATGTGCGCAATTTCTTCAGACAAATGACGCGGCACGATCACGACGCCGCACGCGATCGGCACGCCGATGTCGACCGCGTGATGCTTCGCCAGATTCAGCGGCGCAGCAGCGCCTGCGCAGTATAGCGGCAGTCCGGTCGCGACGAGCGGCTTCCCGTTCTGAATGAACACGTTGCGCAGCCCGCGCTCGAAGAGCTGCGTGGTGAGCGTCGCGGTGCTCACGCGACGGAGTTTTTCGAGCGCAATGTCGCTCACGGTCACTTCGGTGGTGGTCGTACGTTCGTCCCGTATCGGAGAAATAAGTGCAGCGAGGGATCAGTGGATTTCGGGCTCGCCCGCGTCGCGCGTGTCAGTGGCTTGCGCGGTCGGCTCTTCGAGGAAGTCGAAGTCGCAGCCCTTGTCCGCCTGCGTCACGTGCAGCTGGTGAATCACGCCATAGCCGCGTTCGAAGATGCGCTTCGGCGGCTGCCATGCGGCCTTGCGCACCGCGAGTTCGTCGTCGCCGATGTCGAGGTGCAGTCGGCGGCCCGGCACGTCCAGTTCGACGATATCGCCGTCCTTCACGAGCGCGAGCGGCCCGCCGACAAACGATTCCGGCGCGACGTGCAGCACGCACGCGCCGTAGCTCGTGCCGCTCATCCGCGCATCCGAGATGCGGACCATGTCGCGCACGCCTTCCTTCAGGAGCTTCTGCGGAATCGGCAGCTGGCCCCACTCGGGCATGCCCGGCGCGCCGACCGGACCCGCGTGCTGCAGCACGATCACCGAGTCGGCCGTCACCGGCAGCGCCGGATCGTCGATGCGCGCGGCCATGTCGTTGTAGTCCTTGAACACGACGGCCGGTCCGCGATGCTTGAGCAGGCGCTGCTCCATCGCGGCCGGCTTGATCACCGCGCCCGACGGCGCGAGGTTGCCGGTCAGCACCGCAAGGCCGTCGCGCTCGACGAGCGGATTGCTGCGGCGGCGGATCACGTCGTCGTCGAAGATTTCCGCGCCCTTGATGTTCTCGCCGATCGTCTGGCCGTTCACGGTCAACTGCGAGCCGTCGATCAGGTCGCCGAGTTCCGCGAGCAGACCGCGCAGGCCGCCCGCGTAGAAGAAGTCTTCCATCAGATAGCTGCCGGCCGGGCGCACGTTGGCGAGCACCGGCGTCTTGCGCGCGAGTTCGTCGAAGCGCGCGGTCGTGAGCGGAATGCCGGCGCGGCGCGCGACCGCGATCAGATGAACGATCGCGTTCGTCGAGCCCGACATCGCGAGCACGGTCGTGACGGCGTTGTCGAACGACTTCGCGGTCAGCATGTCGGACGGCTTCAGGTCCTGCCATACCATCTCGACGATGCGCTGGCCCGTCAGCGACGCGAACTGCGCGTGACGCGAATCGGCCGCCGGAATCGACGCGAAGCCCGGCAGCGTGAAGCCGAGCGCTTCAGCCGCGCTCGTCATCGTCGACGCGGTGCCCATCGTCATGCAGTGGCCAGGCGAGCGCGCGATCCCGCTCTCGATGCCCTGCCACTCTTCCTCCGTGATGTTGCCCGCGCGCAGTTCCGCCCAGTACTTCCACGTGTCCGAACCGGAGCCGAGCGTGCGGCCGTTCCAGTTGCCGCGCAGCATCGGGCCGGCCGGCATGAAGATCGCCGGCAGGTTCATCGACAGCGCGCCCATCAGCAGACCCGGCGTGGTCTTGTCGCAACCGCCCATCAGCACGGCGCCGTCGAACGGGTACGAGCGCAGCAGCTCCTCGGTCTCCATCGCGAGGAAGTTGCGATAGAGCATCGTGGTCGGCTTCTGGAACGGCTCGGCCAGCGTCATCACCGGCATTTCGACCGGGAAGCCGCCCGCCTGCCAGATGCCGCGCTTCACTTCCTCGACGCGCTGCTTGAAGTGCGTGTGGCACGAGTTGATCTCACTCCACGTGTTCACGACCGCGATCACCGGCTTGCCCATGTAGTCGGACGAGTGATAGCCCATCTGCGCGGTGCGCGAGCGGTGGCCGAACGAACGCAGGTCGTTCACGCCGTACCAGCGATAGCTGCGAAGCTGCTCGGGGGTCTTCTTGCGGGTCGGGTTCAAGTGAATTCCTCTTTCTCGATGAAGGCGAAGGTGCGCGGCGGCGGGAAGGAAAACGGCATCCAATGTCTCGTTTTTTGCTTCCGGGTGCTATCCCGGACGGACAATCGCTAGATGTTACCGTTACCATCGCGCCCGCGCATCAACGGGCCATCAGGTGGAGAGGGCGCGGGCTGCAGCGCACGGATCGCACGCGGATGCCTGGCTATTTCACTTCGGCAGCAGGCTTGCGGGGCAATTGCGGCAAGCCCGCCGCCCGTTGCTCAACCCGCGACGGCCAGCGTGCGCTCCGCGACCTCGTCGACTGCCGCCTTCACGATGCCGACGATCTCGTCCGCTTCGGCGCGCGTCATCACGAGCGGCGGCGCGAAGCCGAGGATGTCGCCGTGCGGCATCGCGCGCGCAATCACGCCGCGCTGCAGCGCCGCCGCCGACACTTGCGGACCTACCTTCAACGCCGCGTCGAACGGCTTGCGTGCGTCCTTGTCGGCCATGAATTCGAGCGCCGCGAGCATCCCGACCGAGCGCACCTCGCCGACGAGCGGATGCGCATCGAACGCCGCGTGCAGTTGCTGACCGAAGTACGCACCGACGTCGGCCGCATGGCCGGTCAGGTTCTCGCGCTCCAGGATGTCGAGGTTCGCGAGCGCCGCCGCCGCGCACACCGGATGGCCGGAATACGTCCAGCCGTGCCCCATCGGACCGTGCTCCTGCGAGCCGCGAGCGATCACGTCCCACACCTTTTCGCCGACGATCACGCCGGACAGCGGTGCATACGCACTAGTGAGCCCCTTCGCGACGGTGATCAGGTCCGGCTGGATCCCGAAGTGCTGCGAGCCCATCTTCGAGCCGATGCGACCGAAGCCGCACACCACTTCGTCGGCGATCAGCAGGATGTCGTGCTTTCTCAGCACCTGCTGGATCGCGTCCCAGTAGCCTTGCGGCGGCACGATGATGCCGCCCGTGCCCATCACCGGCTCGGCGATGAATGCGGCGATCGTGTCCGCGCCTTCGCGCGCGATCATCTTTTCGAGTTCGTCGACGCAGTACGCGACGAACTGCGCTTCGCTCATGCCGGCCGGCGCCTTGCGATACCAGTGCGGGCAGACCGTGTGCTTCACGCGGTCGACCGGCAGGTCGAAGTGCTGATGGAAGCTCGGCAGGCCGGTCAGGCTGCCCGTCACGATGCCCGAGCCGTGATAGCCGCGATCGCGCGAGATGATCTTTTTCTTGTTCGGGCGGCCGAGCACGTTGTTGTAGTACCAGACGATCTTGATCTGCGTTTCGTTCGCGTCCGAACCGGACATTCCGTAGTAGACCTTCTTCATGCCGGCCGGCGCCCAGTCGATGATCCGCGACGACAATCCGATGATCGCCTCCGACGAGTGGCCCACATACGTGTGGTAATACGCGAGCTGCTTCGCCTGCTCGTGCATCGCGTCGGCCACTTCCGTGCGGCCGTAGCCGATGTTCACGCAATACAGCCCCGCGAACGCGTCGATGTATTGCTTGCCCTGGTGATCTTCGATCCGGATGCCCTTCGCGCCGCGGATGATCTTGCCCGGCAGCGCGCCGGACGCGTGATCGTACGCGTGCGTCGACGGGTGCATGAAGTGCGCGCGATCCTGTTGGAACAGCGCGTCGAGAGACTGGGTCATGATGTGCTCCTGAGTCATTTCAGTTAATCGTTCAGACATTTGCCACAAGCGGCAGGCCGAGATTGCCGAGGCAAAAGTATTTGGTTTCGGCGAACGGCTCGAAGCCCTCCGCGCCGCCTTCGCGGCCGAGGCCCGATGCCTTCATCCCGCCGAACGGAATCGGCGCGCCGGTGAATTTCACGCCGTTGACCGACACCATCGCGAAGTCGAGCCGACGCACGAGCTGGAAGATCGTGTCGATGCGCGTCGCGCACACGTACGCGGCGAGTCCGTATTCGGTGTCGTTCGCCTTCGCGACGACTTCGTCGAGCGTGTCGAACGCGCACACGGCCGAGATCGGTGCGAAGTTTTCTTCGTCGTACACGCGCATGCCGCGCCGCGCGTCGGCGATCACCGTCGGCTCGTAGAACCAGCCGCCGAGCGCATGCGCATGGCCGCCGGCGACGATCCGCGCACCCTTGCGGCGGGCGTCTTCGACGCGCGCGACAGTCGCATCGAATGCAGCCTGATGCATCAGCGGGCCGACATCGACGCCCGGCTCGAATGCCGGCCCCGTCTTCAGCGCGCGCACCGCAGCCGCGTAGCGCTCGACGAACGCTTCATACAGCGGCCGCGCGACGAAGATGCGATTCGCCGCGCAGCAGTCCTGCCCCGACGTCTGGAACTTCGCGCCGACTGCCACGTTCACCGCCAGATCGAGGTCCGCGTCCTCGGTCACGATGAACGGCGCGTTGCCGCCGAGTTCGAGCGCGACCTTCTTGATGCCCGCCTGCGCGGCCACTTGCGTGACGAGGCCGCCGACGCGCGTCGAGCCGGTGAAGCTCACCGAGCGCACGCGCGTGTCGGATACGAGCGTTTCCATCGCCATTTGCGGCTCGCCGAGCACGACGTTGAAAACGCCGGCCGGAAAGCCCGCCTCTTCCGCGAGCTGCGCGAGCGCGAGCGCCGAGTAAGGCGTTTCGTGCGCGGGCTTCACGACGGTCGTGCAGCCGATCGCGATTGCGGCCGCCGCCTTGCGGGTAATCATCGCGACCGGAAAATTCCACGGCGTGATCAACGCGGCGACGCCGACCGGCTCCATCACGGTGCCGAGATGCGCGCCGTCGATGTGCGTCGGAATCGTGCGGCCCGCGAGCCGCTTCGCTTCGTTCGCGAACCACTCGACGAAGCTCGCCGCGTAGCGGATCTCGCCGCGCGATTCCGCGAGCGGCTTGCCCTGTTCGTGCGACAGCAGCGCAGCCAGATCGTCGACGTGACGCAGAATCAGTTCGTGCCAGCGCAGCAGCACCGCGCTGCGACGCTGCTGCGGCACCCAGCGCCACGTGTCGAATGCGCGCTGCGCGGCATCGACGGCCGCGACGATCTGCGCGCGTTCGAGCATCGGCACGTGGCCGATCACGCTCTGGTCGGCCGGGTTCTGCACGGCGACCGTCGCGGCGGTGTCGCTGTGAATCCAGCGGCCGTCCACGTAGCACAGCGATTTGAACAGGATGGGGTGTCCGGGCAGCATGTCGTCTCCTCGATAACGTATCGCAACGGGTTAGCCATCATTCTGTCGCGACCGCCCTCTGCGAAATTTCGGTTTTCAGCCGCTATTTCCGTGGTTTTTTTTGTTTGTCGGCACGCGCGGCAGAAAGTTTTCAGTCCCAGTCCGGCACGTCGTCGGCCGCCTGCTTGACGACCTTCGTGACGATGTACGTGAAATAACGCTCGATGCCGAGATCCTCCATCAGCAGCGCGTCGACGAAGCGCTGGTAATGGTCGATGTCGCGCGACATCACGTGCATCACGTAATCGACGCCGCCGCCCGTCGCATAGCACTGCGAGACCTCCGGCGACGCGGCGATGCGCGCCTCGAAGCGCCGCATGTCGTGCGCGGTATGACGCGCGAGCGTCACCTCCACGACGATGCGGCTGCCGCGAAACGCGCCCGTCCAGTCGATGTCCGCGCGATAGCCGCGAATCACGCCGCTCTCTTCGAGCTTGCGCACGCGCTCCCAGGCCGGCGAAATCGACAGGTTCACCTCGTCGGCGAGCTTCGATTTCGTGATCCGGCCGTCGCGCGCGAGGATGCGCAGAATCGCGAGGTCGTAGCGGTCGAGCTTGATCAAGTCACGCCGCCACAGGGATGTTGCGTTCGACGACTTCCGCGACCACCGCGATCGTGTCGCCCGCCTGCACGAGCCCCGGAAAATGCCGCGCGGCGACGAGGCCCGCGCGTTTCGCGACGTACTCCACCGGCGCCGCGCCGGTGCGGTTCACGTCGTGAACGCGCGCGAGCACGTCGCCCTTGTCGACCATGTCGCCGAGATCGCGGCACATTTCGAGCAGACCGTGATGCTCGCTCGTCGTGAAGCAGTCGCCGTCGGGCATGTCGAGCATCGTGGTCGTGCGCGGCGACGCGTCCGGCGCCTGCGATGCGCGCGCGATCACCCCCGTATGCGCGAGAAAACCGCGCACGCCGCGCTCGGCGATCGCGACGCTCGCCGCCGTCGACGTGCCGCCGCCGCCGAGTTCGGTCGACACGAATACCTTGCCCGCTTCCTCGACGGCGCTGTCGAACAGACCCACGCTGTCGAGTTCGAGCATCCGCATCGAATACGGCGCGCCGAACGCACGCATCGCGCGCTCGCAACGCGCTTCCTGCTCGCGATGCTGCAGCACGTGAATCGCCGCGAACGGCACGAAGTCGAGCGTGCGTCCGCCCGAGTGAATGTCGAGCACGTAGTCGGCCATCGGCAGCAGATAGCGCTGGAAGTAGTCGGCGATCTTCTCGGTGACCGTGCCGTCCGGCTTGCCGGGAAAGCTGCGGTTCAGGTTGCCCGCGTCGATCGGCGACGTGCGCCGCCCGGCGCGAAACGCCGGGTAGTTCATGAACGGCACGACGATCACGCGGCCGTTCACCTCCGACGCCGTAAGCGAACCGGCGAGCTTCGACAGCGCCAACGGTCCTTCGTACTCGTCGCCGTGATTGCCGCCGGTCAGCAGCACGGTCGGACCCGTTCCGCGACGGATCACGGTAATCGGGATCATGACCGCGCCCCACGCGGAATCGTCGCGCGAATACGGCAGCTTCAGAAAGCCGTGCTGCTCGCCGTCCAGATTGAAATCGACCGTCGGCGAAATCGGTGACGCTCGCATCGGCTTACTCCTTCACGAACAGTTTGCGCGGTGTGTTGCAGAAGGTCTCGACGCCGGTCCCGGTAATCAGGATGCTTTCGGTGATCTCGAGGCCCCAGTCGTCGAGCCACAGGCCCGGCATGAAGTGGAACGTCATGCCGGGTTCGAGGACGGTGCGGTCCCCGGGACGCAGGCTCATCGTGCGCTCGCCCCAGTCCGGCGGATAGCTCGCGCCGATCGGATAGCCGCAGCGGCTGTTCTTCTCGATGCCCGATTTCGCGAGCACCGCGAAGAACGCATTCGCGATGTCCTCGCAGCGGTTGCCCGGCTTCGCGGCGGCCAGGCCCGCCTCGATGCCTTCGATGACCGCCTTTTCCCCTTCGATGAAGTGCTTCGGCGGCTTGCCGAGATAGACGGTGCGCGACTGCGGGCAGTGATAGCGGCGATAGCAGCCGGCGATCTCGAAGAACGTGCCGGCATTGGCTTCGAACTTCGAATCGTCCCACGTGAGGTGCGGCGCGGCCGCATCCGCGCCGGTCGGCAGCAGCGGCACGATGGCCGGATAGTCGCCGCCGAAGCCGTCCGCGCCGGTGATGCCCGCCTCGTAGATCTGCGCGACGAGGTCGCTCTTCTTCATGCCCGGCTCGACCACGTCGACGATGCGCGCGTGCATCTTCTCGACGATGCGCGCGGCGACGCGCATGTACTCGATCTCGCGCGCCGACTTCACCGCGCGCTGCCAGTTCACGAGCGCGGTCGCATCGACCCAGCGCGCGTTCGGCAAGTGCTTTTGCAGCGACGCGTAGGCGGCGGCGCTGAAATAGTAGTTGTCGAGTTCGACGCCGATCGCGAGCCGGTCCCAGCCGCGCGCGGCGATCACCTCGGTCGACAGGTAATCCATCGGATGCCGGACGGGCGACTGCACGTAGATGTCCGGATAGCCGACGATGTTGTCGTGCGCGAGGAACGTCGTGCGCTTCGCGCCGTTCGCGTCCTGGCCGCGTC
>Ga0310811_10001000_pt1 | contig 36221 bp, 26 predicted proteins | sample YCmetagenome_FD_207642 | JGI IMG/M metagenome (GOLD analysis project Ga0310811, IMG submission 207642) | Soil microbial communities from experimental microcosm in Duke University, North Carolina, United States - YC | ecosystem: Engineered > Artificial ecosystem > Soil microcosm > Unclassified ... | reverse complement strand
CGTAATCGCATTCACCGCTTCGAAGACCGCAAGCTGGACGATGGCGGAGAAGCGCGCCTGTTGGAACGGGTTCAACGCGGGCGTCTGCGTGGTCAACGTCTTCACCGCGACGTCGTTCCAGTGCAGGACGGCGTCGCCGGCCCGGACGGCGGAAGGACTGAACAGCATCAGGCCGCTGATGGCGACGAGGCAACCGACCTGTCGAATGTTGAACGTCATGGAATGCTCCGCGTGCATTCGCGCAGGCGGATGCCCGACTCGCGCGCGATTCAGCTGCACCGATCCCCTGCTTATTGCATGGTTGTGGTGAACGCGCTGTGCAAGACAGCACACCCGGCGCGGGTGGTCGCAGCGTCAGGGTCTGACGCCAGGCCAGGATCGGCGCCATTGGCGGTGTTCGCCTCGGATAGAATCCGCTTCGAGGTGGCGTTCAGATGCGCAAGCAGACTTTCGCTGCGGCGGTCACCGGTGCAGCAGTGTTCGCGGCGCTCGCGCTGGCGCCTGGCGCCGTCGTGGGTCAAACGAAGACGCCGTTCAACCCGCCGCGGACGGTCGACGGCCAGCCGGACATTCATGGCTATTTCACACCTGATGCGCCGGATGCGTCGCACAGCCTCGAGGAGGGCGCCGAGCCCGAGAACACGCTCGGCCGCGGTCGCGGCAAAACGCTCGCGCAGATCGAAGAGGAGCGGAAGAACCGGCGCGTGCTGATCGTCGACCCCGCGCCCGGGCCGAAGATCCCGTATCAGTCATGGGCGCGTGCGAAGCAGCGCGAGCTGCTGGACGCGCTTTTTACGCCCATCAAGATCACCGATATCGAGCCGGAAGACCGCTGCGCGCCGATGGGTGTGCCCCGCATCAACTATCGTTTCGACTTCGAGATCGATCAATCGCCGGGGATGGTGACGATGCTCTATTCCTGGAACCACGCGTATCGCATGATCCCGCTCGACGGGCGCCCGCATCCGCCGGCGTCAATCAAGCTGTTTAACGGGGATTCACGCGGCCGCTGGGAAGGCAACACGCTGGTGGCGGATGTCACCAACCTGAATGACCAGACGTGGTTCGATTCGCACGGCACCATCCACACCGATGCGCTGCACGTGGTCGAGCGGTGGACGATCGTCGACGCGAACACGATCAACTACGAGGCGACCCTGGACGATCCCAAGGCGTTCACGAGGCCGTGGACGATTGCGTACCCGATCAAACGGATCAAGGACCCGAAGTACGAGCTGTACGAAGAGGCGTGCCTCGAGGGAAACGGGCAGACGATCGATGGGATTCTGGAGGCCGGCCGCATGCAGGCGGCGAAGGGCGTCAAGGGACGCCACGAGCACACGCGCGGGTTCTACGACGAGAAATGAACGACGCGGAGGTCAGATGACTCATGTTTCCATGACCGTCAACGGCAAGGCGCGCAAGGCCGACGTGGAACCGCGGCTCCTGCTCGTCCACTTCCTGCGCGAGCACCTGCTGCTGACCGGCACGCATGTTGGCTGTGATACCAGCCAGTGCGGCGCCTGCACCGTGCTGATCGACGGGCGCAGCGCCAAGTCATGCACCATTTTCGCCGTTCAGGCCGACGGATCGCAGATCACCACCATTGAGGGCCTGGCGAAGGACGGCCGACTGCATCCGCTGCAGGAAGGCTTCTGGGAAGAGCACGGTCTCCAATGTGGGTACTGCACGCCGGGGATGATCATGTCGGCGGTCAATCTCCTGACCGATACGCCACAACCGACCGAGCAGCAGATTCGCGAAGGCATCTCCGGGAACTTCTGCCGGTGCACCGGCTACCACCATATCGTCAACGCGATCCAGCACGCGGCGGGACGGAGGTCGTGATGGGCGCGCTTCCCATCCTGCCGAAACTCGTCGGCGAGCGGGTGAAACGCCGCGAGGATCCGCGACTCATTCAGGGACGCGGCACCTATGTCGACGACATCAAGATCGCGGGCATGCAGCACATGGCGTTCAAGCGCAGCGATGTCGCCCATGGCCGCATTCGTTCAATCGACACCAGTGCCGCACAGACAATGGAAGGCGTCGAAGCGGTGTTCACCGGCGCGCAGATTGCGGAGATGCTCGCACCGATGCCCATCGGCACGCCGTTCCCTTCGCCGCCCCACCGCGCCGTTGCCACCGACGTCGTTCGCTATGCAGGCGAGCCGGTCGCCGTCGTGGTGGCCGCTGACCGCTACATCGCGCGTGACGCCGCTGATGCGATCGTGGTGCACATCGATCCGCTGCCGGCCGTCATGGATCCCGAGCGTGCGATGACGGGGCAGCCCACGGTCATCCATCCGGAGTTTCCCAACAACCTCGCCGTGGCGCTGGTGCCGAGCGGTACCGGCGTCAGCGCGGAGGGGAGCGTGGACGACTCTGCGATCGAGGCGGCGTTCGCCGCGGCCGAGGTCGTCATCTCGCAGCGCATGATCAACCAGCGGCTGGTCCCCAACGCGATGGAGCCGCGCGGCGTCGTGGCGCATTTCGAGCCGGGAAAGGCGTCGATGACGATCTGGTCGTCGACGCAGAACCCGCACATCCTGCGCACGATGATCGCGGCGATGGTCGGGTTGGGCCAGGATCAGGTCCGCGCGATTGCCCCGGAAGTCGGCGGCGGGTTCGGCGCGAAGATCAACATCTACGCGGAGGAGTACGTCACGGCTGCCGTGTCGAAGCGGCTGGGTCTTGCCGTGAAGTGGGTGGAAGATCGTTCCGAAGCGTTCGTGGCCACCACGCATGGCCGCGACCTCATTGGCTACGTCGACGTCGCCGCCAGGCGTGACGGCAAGGTGCTCGGCTTGAAGCTTCGGCTCATCGCCGACATCGGCGCCTACAACATGCTGCTGACGGCCGCCATCCCCACACTGACCATGATGATGGCCAGCGCGACCTACGACATTCCGGCCATTCGTACGACGCTCACCGAGGTCTTCACGAACAAGACGCCGACCGACGCCTACCGCGGCGCCGGTCGTCCCGAGGCGACGTATTTCATCGAGCGTGCGATGGACATGCTGGCGCGCGAGTTGAATCTCGATCCCGCGGAAGTGCGCCGGCGGAACTTCATCGCGCCCGATAAATTCCCGTACGCCACGCAAATGGGCGCCGTGTACGACTCGGGCGATTACGGAAAGGCGCTCGATCTGGCCTTGAAGGCGTCGAACTGGAACGCGCTCGTGGCGGAACGTGACGCGGCACGGAAGGAAGGACGCCTCGTCGGCCTCGGCCTTGCGATGTACGTCGAGGTGTGTGGCATCGGCCCCTCTTCCTCGCTGCCAACCGGCGGCTGGGAGCATTCGCAGGTCACCGTCGAGCGCGACGGCCGGATCAGCGCGACGACCGGTGCGTCGCCGCACGGACAAGGGAACGAGACGACCTTTGCCCAGATGCTCGCGGACCAGTTCAGCGTTCCCATCGAGCACATCACGATTCAACACGGCGACACGGGCATCGTGAAGCAGGGAATCGGTACCTTTGGCAGTCGGTCGCAGGCGGTCGGCGGCACTGCACTGCACCTGGCCGGCGTCAAGGTGAAGACGAAAATGACGAAGTTCGCCGCGGCGCTTCTCGAGGCGGACGAACACGACATCGTGTTCCAGAACGGCACGATTGGGGTGAAGGGGTCGCCGGCCGCAGCGAAATCGTTCTCCGACGTCGCCGCCTACGCGTACGTCCCCGTGCCTCTCCCCGAGGGACTCGAGCCGGGGTTAAGCGAGGAAGCCTTCTTCGAACCGGCGAACAACACCTACCCGTTCGGGTGTCACATCTCGATGCTCGAAATCGATCGCGACACCGGGGAGCCGAAGCTCCTGAAGCTCGTGGCCGTCGATGACGCGGGCAATCTGATCAATCCGCTCATCGTCGAGGGACAGATTCACGGGGGACTCGCGCAAGGCATCGGGCAGGCGATGATTGAGGAGGCGATCTACAGCGACGAGGGCCAGCTGCTGACGGGATCGTTCATGGACTACGCGCTGCCGCGTGCCACCGATTTCCCGCGATTCGAGCTGCACTCGTCCGTGACGCCGACACCGGTGAATCCGTTCGGCGCCAAGGGCGTGGGCGAAGCCGGCACGCTCGGCTCGACGCCGTGCATCGTCAACGCCGCCGTCGATGCGCTGGCACAGTTCGGCGTGACGCACATTGATCTGATGCTGCGATCCGAAAAGCTGTGGCGCATCATTCAGGGAGGCCAGGCGTGATCCCGACGCGATTCGAGTACGAGCGCGCCACGACGGTCGACGAGGCGCTGGCGAAGCTGAAAGCGGCCAACGGCGGCGGCAAGTTCATCGCGGGCGGGCATAGCCTTGTCCCGCTGATGAAGCTGCGCCTAAGCGAGCCGCGGGTACTGATCGACATCAGTCGTATCCCTGAGCTGTCCGGCATCCGCGAGCGGAACGGCAAGATCACCATTGGCGCCGGCACCGTGCACCATGACGTGGCGACGTCCGCGCTGCTGCACGAGCGATGTCCCGTCGTCTCTGAGGCGGCCGCCACGATCGGAGATCCACAAGTGCGCAACCGCGGCACGCTTGGCGGCAGCATCGCGCACGCGGACCCATCGGCCGACATGCCCGCGGTAATGCTGGCACTCAACGCGGAGATGCACCTCAAGGGACCAAAGGGGTGGCGGGTGGTGCCGGCGGCAGACTTCTTCAAGGACCTGTTCACGGTGGACATGGCGAGCGACGAAATACTCGCCAGCATCCAGTTTTCGCCGGTGCGGACGGCGGCGTACGCCAAGCTGTACCAGCGCGCCTCGCACTTTGCGATCGTCGGCGTCGCAGCGAGCCTCGACGTGAACGATGGCACCATCGTTTCGGCTCGCGTTGGCTTGACCGGTGCGGCATCGCACGCGCGCCGTTTGATCGCTGTCGAGGAGGCGCTGGCGGGTCAGCGGCTGTCGACAGAGACGATTGAGGGTGCGGCGCAGGTGGCGGCGCCTGCCGCTGGCGAGATCAGCTCGGACATCCACGCGAGCGCGGACTACCGCAGAGCGATGATCCGGGTCTTCACGCGCCGCGCGCTGACAGCGGCGGCGGCGCGCGCGTAATCGTCGAGCCGAGTACGCCCGCACCCGCCGGCGTCGATCAAGCTGTTCAACGGGAGTGCACGACGCAATTCATTTCGCCGCGGGGTTCGCGAACAGCTGGTTGTATTTCGCGGTCTCCGACGGGACGCACTCCTGTTCGGGAATCTCCAGGCTTGCCGACTGCAGCCGGTACGGCAGCTTGTCGAGCGCTACCCAGGGGCGCGTGTAGTACTTCGGATCGTCTATCGTGATCGTCTTCTCCAGATGATCGGCATCGATGCGGTGATACGTCTCGATCACATGCAGGGCGTCGCTGTGCGGACGTCCCGCGTTGTCGAGCCACGTGCGATCGTCGAAGCCGTTCGAGTCGGCGACGAATGTGTAGTCATCTGTCCATCGGCCGACCGAGTAGCCCCAGAAACGGGCTTCAGGTGGAGGAGAGCCTTTGATGTCCCACCCGGGTACTTCCGCATTGGCGGGAAGCTTCCGCCCGTCGGTCCAGATGACGCGCCACTTCTTGTTGAATTGATAGAGGATCACGAGTTGTGTCGCGGTCTGAAGGATCTGCTCGTGATGCGCGTTGTGCAGCACGATGCGCGGAAATCCCTGCGGATCGCAGCCGGGCATCGGATCGTTGGTGAGCGCCGACGGCACCTGGGTGAACCCGTACGTCGGCTTGTTGTTCATGAAGGCCTTGCGGCCCTCCGGCGTGAAGGGCAGCTCGTGCTCGGGCTTGCCGTCCGACGGCATCGCCTTCGCGCCATCTGCCTGAATGCCCTCGCCGCCCCCCTTTGCGAATTCCCAGATGCCCGAGATGTCATGCTTCGGCGCCGGACCTGATTTTTTGCCCGCGACGTCCACGTCGTACACCGCGCCGGGTGTGCGGCGGAATCCCTGCTGACCGCGGATTACGGGCGACAGCAACACCAGGAGCGCGATCGCCGCGACGAGGGTCCGGCTAAAGCCGGACCCGACCGACATCCTTCGGAATCCCGAATCCCGAATGCCGGATCCCGCATTCATGGGCGCGCTCCGCTTCCGTCGCTAGGCGGCAGACCGTTGCCTGCGACGAGCGTCTTCCCATCGGGCAACTTCACCTGCAGGATGCGCCCGAGTGGCGACCCATTCTTCACGGGCTCGAGAGTGACGGTCACCTGATCGCCGACCGCGAATGACTGTTTGGTCCAGCCGAACGGCGTCATGTTCGGCGGCGCCTGCGTCTCCGCGACCCAGTGCGTCATCTCACCGCTGTCGTTCTTCACGTCGAACCGAAGAAGGCAGTGCGGATTCGCCCAGAACCACTCCGTCACCGTCCCGGTCAGGGTGAGCCGCTTGCCGAGATCGAACACGGCGTTGGCATGGTGTGCCGCAAGCGTGGTGGCAAGAAGGGCGACGCCGATCGCAACGGCAACAAGCATCCGTCTCATGTGACTACCTCCGAATCGGGATGTTCACCTTCTGATTGAGGAACCGCTCGCGGAACCGCAGCTCGTCGGAGATGGTGTAGATGTTCTCCGTCATGGTTCCATCCGGTGACGGCTTGAAGATGAGATGCGCGGTCCATGGTTTCGTGAACGCGCCGGGATCCTCGAACGTGATGTCGAACGCGAGATTCGGACCCATGCGGTGGATACGCTCGACGAGGTGGAGATCGCTCGTGTGCGGGAGTCCGCGATCGTTGAGCCATGTGGAGTCCTTGTAACCAACGGAATCGACCACCAGCGTGTCGCCTTCCCATTTGCCAACGGCGTTGCCGTACCAGGTGAGCGCCGGGTCGGACTCCTGAGGCACGTTCAAGGCAATCTGCCGCCAGTTCTGGTTGTATTCCCACAGCTGGTAGACGTAGTCGTCGGTTTGAATCAACTTGAAGCGCATCGGGTGCAGCGAGATGCGCGGATAGCCGTTCGGATCGGCGTATTTCAACGACGGATCGGTGGTGTTGGCGAAGTCCTGGTTCTCGCCGGCCGCCGGCCGCTCGGACTTGAATTTCGCCGCGGCCCACGGCGTCAGCGGAAGATCCTTGATCGCCGGCAGTTCGCCTGTTTCGGGGTCGCGGAGAGGACGTACCCACGAGCCCGAGATATTCGGATGCGTCGGCGCGACTGGCGCGGCTGCGGGCTTGGAACAGCCGGTCGCCGCCGCGATCAATGCGGCGGCCGCCGAGAGCGCGCGCACATGGCGGATCACGCGTGCAGCTCCTTGCCGTCCGCCGTGACCATCTTGATGACGACGCCGATCTTCGCGCCGCGCAGTCCTGGATGGAACGTGACCGTCACGACATCTCCTGTTTTCACCGAACGGCTCGACCACCCTCTGTTTCTGATGTTCGGCGGAGAACCGAGCTCGAGTAGCAGCTCTGTCGTCGTACCGCCGCTTGTCGAGATGCCGAGCTCGACATGCGGGTTCGTCCACACGTACTCGGTGACTGTCGCCTTGATCGTCGTCTCCTTGCTCATGTCATAGATCGACGCCGCGCCGTGATGCGCGAATGCCGTGGTCGACACGAGCAGAGCGGCGATGGCTGCGAGAAAGGTCTGTGGTCGCATATCTCACCTACTTCGTGCCGCGCGGCGCCTGCGCTTCGAGGTTGAACGCAATCAACAAATTCCGGTACGGGACGACGCGGCCGTGGACCGGCGCGATGCGCTCGGGACTGAGCTTCAACTCGTTCACCTTCTGTACGAGCTGCGCCGCATAATCGGGCCCGCGCTCCGGCGTGCGAATCTCGTCGCCGGCCGGCGGGTTGTAGCCGTCGCCGTACATCAGGATGCGCTCCTTCGGCAAATACGCGATCAGCTGCCCGGAGTGATGCTGATGCCCGTTGAGGAAATACAGCTCCACGGTGCGCGTGCGATCGCTCAGCACCTTCTTGTCGGCGACCGTTTCGATCATCGGCTTGTTCGTCGTCGGCGCCGTGTCTTCGACCGTCCGTGGGCGCGCCCACGCCTTCTCAAAGAAGTCCTTGTTGCTCTCGTGGGTGATTACGGTGATGCCTTCGGCGACATATTCGCGCAGGCCGCCGGCGTGGTCGTAGTGGGCGTGCGTGTTCACGACGGCGGTGATCGGCTTGTTCGGCACGGTCTTCCGCACCAGATCGTTGGCCGCCTTCGACCGCGCATCGCTCGTCGGCCCTTCCAGCATGACGATGTGATCGGCAAATTCAACTGCGAGGCTGCGCGTGCCGGCGCCGTTGACCGACCACAGGCCGTCGCCAACCTTGTCGATTGTCACCGCGGTCGTCGCGGGAGGCTCCGGAGCCGAAGCGACGTTTGCCGGAACCGGCAGCGAAACTGGTGCGTTCGGCTTCACGTCGTTGACGGTGATGTCGAGCGTCGGATAGCCGTCCTGTTTCTCGACGATATGGCGCGGGAACTGGATGTCGCCGAACTTCGCGTAATCGGAATACGTGAGCTCGACCGGAACGTCGCCGACGACGGAATTCGTCGTCAGGTACTCCGCCCGCTCCACCAGATTCTGATCGTTGAGCGTCACTTTCACGTCGCGACCTTCGGCGTTCACGGTGAACGTGTTGCCGTTGGCGGTGACGTTGCTGGCCTGGGCCGCTTTAACCAGGCCATGTGGCGTCAGCAGGATCGCCCGCCGCCGTTCGACTTCGGCTCCGCGGTTCGGCGTCGGCTGCGCGCCGCCTTCGCTCCACGCATCCTTGCCGTTGACGTCCTGAATCGTCCGCTGATCGATCGCAAACGGCTGCGCGCCGCCCCCCTTGGGCGGATGCTCGCCCTGCGCCCGCACCATCTCGAGCCGCATCGCCGGAGCCTGGTAGTCCACCGCCGCAACGTAGGTCTTGACCTCGAATCGCGGCCACGGCCCGCCGGGCGTGTACGCCTGTCCGTAGGCGTAATTCGTTCCGCTGCCGGAGAACTGGATGGAGTTCAGATTCGCCGCGCCCATCGCGTCGGCTGCTGCGGCGACGCCGGTCCTGGCGGTGCACCCGGCCATCGCGGCGACCAACGCAAGACCTGCCACCAGGGCTGTCATCGTACGCATACGGACTCCTTTGATTTTGAGAGGCGCGGCGAATATTAGATCATTTGCAGCACATGAGATACCTCGGTGCCTGGCTTCTGGCCGGGTGCGTCACGCTGCTTTTTCCGCCGGACGTTCACGCCGGCCAGATCCAGACCATTTCCCGCGAACCGTCCGGATCGACGACCGTCCGCGCCGTTCGCGTCCAGGTGCCCCTCAAGATCGACGGTGCCCTTGACGAACCGCTCTACGCCAACGTGGCGCCCATCTCGGATTTCATTCAACAGGAGCCGCACGAGGGTGAGCCGGCGACCGAGAAGACCGAGATGTGGGTCGCTTTCGATAACGACAACATCTACGTGTCGTTCCGCTGCTGGGAGACCGAGCCCGATCGTGTCGTCGCCAACGAGATGCGTCGCGACGGTCCCAATATGTGGCAGGGCAACGACCTCGTCGCGGTCAGCTTCGATACCTTTCACGATGGACGCAACTCGTTCAATTTCGTGATGAATGCCCTCGGCGCCCGCGACGATGGGCAGGTGACGAACGAGCGCCAATGGAATGGCGACTGGAACACCGTGTGGGACGTCAGGTCGGGCCGCTTCGAAGGTGGCTGGACCGTCGAGGCCGCCATTCCGTTCAAGTCGATTCGCTACCAGCGCGGCGTCGAGCAGACCTGGGGATTTCAGGCGTTCCGCACCAACCGGTGGAAGAACGAGATCTCATATGTGACGCATGTTCCCGCGGCGCGCGGACAGTCGGCGCTGTACCAGGGATCCGTCGGCGCGACGCTGGAGGGCCTCGAGGCGCCATCATCGAAAGTCCTCGAGCTGAAGCCGTACGCGATTTCGGACGTCAAGACGGATCGCCCATCCGCAGTTTCGAACGATGTGAGCGGCGACGTCGGTCTCGACGTGAAATACGGGTTGACGCAGAACGTCACCGCCGACTTCACCTACAACACCGATTTCGCGCAGATCGAAGCGGACGAACAGCAGGTCAACCTCACTCGCTTCAGCCTCTTCTTTCCCGAGAAACGCGAGTTCTTTCTCGAGAACCAGGGAACATTTGCGTTCGGCGGAGCGGCAGCCGGCGGCTTCTCCGCCGCCAACAGCGATGTCCCGATTCTCTTTTACAGCCGGCGCATCGGGCTGAACGACGGCCGCCCGATCCCGATCATCGCGGGGGGCCGAACCACCGGACGGATGGGCCGCTACACGCTCGGCGTCATCGACATGCAGACGGACGACGATCGCGGCGTCCGGTCGACGAATTTTTCGGTCATGCGCATCAAGGGCGATTTCCTCCGCCGCAGCAACGTCGGGTTGCTGTTCACCGGTCGATCCGTCGGCCAGAGCGGCAGCGGCACGAACGGCGTCTTCGGCTTCGACGGCACGTTCGGCTTCTACGACAATCTGAACATCAATACGTATTGGGCGCGATCGACCACCAGCGGCCGCACGCGAAAGGACACCAGCTATCGCGCCCAGCTCGATTACCAGGGCGATCGCTACGGCGCCCAGCTGGAACAGCTGTTCATCGGCGACGACTTCAATCCGGAGGTCGGTTTCGTGCGGCGCCGCGACATGCGCCGCAGCTCCGCGCTTCTGCGATTCAGTCCTCGCCCCAAAGGCATCCGGGTGGTGCGGAAGTTCTTCTACTCGGGTTCATTCGACTACATCGAGAACGGCAGGGGACATCTGGAGACGCGCGACGCGAACGGCGAGGTCGCGATCGAGTTTCAGAACGGCGATCGTCTCAGCCTGGACGTGACCAGCAACTACGAATTCCTGCCGCGACCGTTCGAGATCGCGCCGGCCATCACGCTGCCGGTCGGCGGCTACGACTTCAACAACGTGCATCTGCAGATGAATCTCGGGCAGCGCCGCACGATCAGCGGTCAGTTCGCGCTCGACCGCGGCAGTTTCTATGACGGGCACAAAACAACGCTCAGTTTGAGCCGCGGGCGGATCAACGCGGGTTCGCAGTTGTCACTCGAGCCGTCGTATCAGTTCAATGTGGTCGATCTCAGGGAGGGGTCGTTCAACAATCAGCTGGTGGGGTCGCGAGTGACCTACACGATGACGCCGCTGATGTTCACGAGTGCGCTGCTGCAATACAACTCCAGCAGTCACTCCGTCAGCGCGAACGTGCGGCTGCGGTGGGAGTACCGTCCCGGCAGTGAATTCTTCGTCGTTTACAACGAAGACAGGGACACGCTCGCCCGGCAGTTTCCCTCGCTCGCCGGGCGGGCGTTCATCGTCAAAATCAATCGCCTGTTTCGGCCCTAGCGTCAGTGTGCCGCTGTGATCTTCCAGATCTTGTTACTGCCGTCATCCGAGACGAGCAGACTGCCGTCGGCGGCAACCGTCACACCAACGGGACGGCCCCAGCGTTCGAGCGGCACGCCACCCTCGCCGTCGTTGACGTAGAAGCCGGTCATGAAGTCCTCGAGCGGTCCGGGCTTGTTGTTCGTCATCGGAAAGAACGCCACGCGTGACCCCGACCCTACCGAGCGGTTCCACGAGCCGTGCAGCGCCACGAACGCGCCATTGCGATAGCGCTGTGGGAACTGCGTGCCCGTGTAGAAGGTGATGCCGAGCGCAGCGGAATGCGCCGGGATCAGAACGTCAGGCACGATCGCCCGCTTGACCAGTTCGGGGAATGCGCCGACGTAGCGCGGATCGTAGTTGGAACCGATGTAGGAATACGGCCATCCGTAGAACCCGCCGTCCTTGACCGACGTCGCGTAATCGGGGACGAGGTCGTCGCCCAGATTGTCGCGCTCGTTCATTGCCGTCCAGATGGTGTCGGTGCCCGGCTGCAGGGTGAGGCCTACAGGGTTTCGGATACCGGACGCGAACACTCGAAAACCGGATCCATCGGGATTGAATTCGAGAATCGCGGCGCGGCGGCAGTCCTCGCCCGCGTTGTTGTTGGACATCGAACCGACGGAGACATACATCTTCGTGCCCGCGCGGTTGAAGATCACATTGCGCGTGGAGTGCCCGCCGGTCGGCAAGTCGAGCAGCTTCTCCGGTTCGCCCTGCGCCTTCAGGTCGCCGTTACTGTACTTGAATCGCACGAGCGATCCCGTGTTGCCGACATACAAGTAGCCGTCGTGGAACGCCAGGCCGAACGGCGCTGCAACGGTGCCGGGGCCGCGATTATTGAACGGCGGCGGCGGCATGCATGCCGGCGCTGACGCGCCGAGGCGCTCGCCGTTGACGTCTGGATTCACTGGCTGTCCGGCGGGAGGTGGTGGCGCAGGACGCTGACCAGCGGGAGGAGCCGGAAGATTCGCCGGAGGCGTGCCGGCGTAGACGCTGCGCGCCTCGAACACGCCGTCGTTGTTCGCGTCGCGAAGAACCGTGATGGTGTTGGTCGCCGGTGAGCTGACGAACAGGTCGCCGTTCGGCGCATACACCATCATGCGTGGCGCCCGCATCTCCGCGTAGACGCTCACGGTGAAACCCGCTGGAACGATGGGCATGGCAGAAACGGGCTTGTCCACAAGCGCGCCGCGGTTCGGACGTGGAGCGCTGACGGCGGGCAAGCGGTCGGCGTGTGGCTGGGGCGGTCCCGACGAGCGTTGCGCCGTCACGAGGCCGCACATCGACAGGAACCCGATGACCAGGAGCGCCGGCTTTCGTGTCGCGAGCTTCATGAGATTTCTCCTGCGCGGATTCTAATCCTCTTAAAAGCGAAGTAGCCGCGTGATCTTCACCGCCACCGAGCGGTTCATCAGGCCGGGCACCGCGGCTTCCGGGGTGTTCCGCCCGTCGCTGTAGACCGCGAAGAATTCGCTGCCGGGCACGTACTCCCATCGCAGACGGACGCTCGAGCTCAGTGTATGGTCGCTTGCGTTGTACTGGATCAGGCTGCTGATGAGCATGCGCGGCGACGGCGTCACAACGCCGCGCGCGGTGATCAGCCGATTCGCGAAGCCTCCGTACGGCAAATCGACCCAGTTCATCGTCAGCCCCGGTTCGACGCTGATGCGCGGAGTTAGCGCGACCCGGCCGCTGGTAACGGCCGCTTCCTTCTTGGTGCCGCCGTAGAACGTGCCGGCCGCCACCGACATCCGGCCGGAGACCGCGCGCTGCTGGCCCAGCTCGTACGTCATACGGACGGTGTCGTAGCCGTACCCGCCGGTCGGCACCGTCACACCCGGTGCAATCTGGAAGTTGCGCGGCAGGAACTCGAAGTCCCGCGCGTAATCGAGCGTCCATTGATCGCTGTTGTGAAAGTCGATCTGGAATGTGCCGGACAGCTCGCGATTTTCAACACGTGTGCGCCGGCTGTCGGTGATGTAGTCGTACCCGGCCTCCCAGTCCAATCGCCGAACCAGACGGCTCGACTTCGGGCGTGGGCTGAATCGCACGCCCACGCTGCTGCGGCGGAAATCAGTGCGTCGCAGAAAGCCGACCTCCGGATTGAACCTGTCGCCCACCAGCAGGTGTTCGACCTGCAGCCCGTAGCGATCGCCGGCGTAATCGAAACGGCCGCGATAGCTCGATTGATCGCCTGCGATGCCGGGCGAATCGGTGCGCGCGTAGTAGCCGTTGATCGCAAGATTCCTGAAGAATGCGAGGTTGGCGTCCGCACCGACCGCGGCGCTGGCATCCGTTTGATTGGCCGCAGGCGTCCGGCGCGTCGCAATCAACCCGATATTGCTGCGCCGCAAAATATCGCGCTTGAGACGCACGACCGAGAAGTTCGTCGCCACGGCACCCGCCGTCGCTTTGTCGTCGGTCTGAATATTCAGCGCGCCGATCCCGTACTTCCCGACGGTGCCCGTCAGCCGGCCTCCCGCGACGACCGGCACGGCCTGCCCCTGACTCAGACCGATCCGCCGACTGAAGAACAGGATCGGCACGTCGTTGCCGTTGCCGCGCGTCCCGCCGAAGTTGAAGACGCCCTGCCCCTCGAGAAAGAAGTCCCGCTTTTCGGGAAACTGCAGGCTGAAGCGCGTGAGATTGATCTGCTGAAGGTCTTCCTCGACCTGCGCGAAGTCGGTATTGACCGTCGCATCCGCAATCAGGCTGCGCGTCAACCCGTACTTGAAATCGAAGCCGGCGTTTGGCGAGACGCGGTTGGAGAACGGCGCTGCCGCCGCGCGATCCGTCGTCAACGAGGAGACGACGTAGGGTTTCACCTCCAGGTTCATCGATTGCGCGGGCGTTTCGAGACCGACGAGAGTGCCCGCCGTGGACACCCTGAAGATGCCGTTGTGCCCGTAGGCCCGAGGCACGCGCGTCAGGAACGAGGTCTCGTTCTTCCATTTGATCATGCGCCGGAAGTTGATCCCCCACACCTGCGGGCCGGATCCTCGGTAGCGAAGCGACTTGAAGGGGATGGCCATCTCGACCGTCCAGCCGCCTTCGAACCGTCCGCTTTTCACCTGCCACACCGTGTTCCAGTTGGAATTGATGTTGACTTCGTCCGTGAACGCCTGCTCGCGCAGCGCGCCGAGCGGGTTCGTCTGAAAGAAGAAGCCGTTGCGGCGATCGTGGAACGTGTCGAGCGCCACCGAGAGGTTCTCGTTCTCGATGATGTTGCCGCTGTCGTGGCGCAGCTCGGTCACCACCCATCGTTCCGGATGATCATCCCAGCACCGCGCGGCGATGTAGACGTTCTCGCGGTCGAAGAAGACCCACGTATCGGTCTGCTCCGTCGCCGGCTCGCCTTCGTTCGGCTCCTGCATGATGAAGCCGCCGACAGGCGGCGCCACGTTGTAGACCTCCTCGTCGAGCCGCCCATCGATTCTGAGCGGCGTGTTGATGCGGACGGCGCGAATCTCCACGTCCTGACCGGCGGCCTGCTCCCCGGCGAAAAGCAGGATCGCGACGGCGATGACTGGATGTCTCATGCCGTCAGCGCGGCAGTCAAGGGTCCCATACTGGTCGCGCGCTCGAGCGAGCTCACCAGCGTGATGATCGCTGCCGTTTTCGCTGCTGGCCAGCTGGCGAATTCGGCGTTGGTCCTGAACTTGTCCGCGACTTCTTCGTAGGTCATCGGATTCTTCGGGCTGCCCTTGGCCGGGTCGGTGCGGGTGGAGATGACGCGGCCGTCCTTCATATGGATGCGGATGCCCATTGGTTCTTCGAGCACCGTCTGGAACGCGCCCTTGTCGCCGAGTGTGTCGAACTCGGGTTCGGCGCGGAACGTGACGCGCGAAATCATGTCCTGGACTGCCGGTCGCTGCACGGACACGTCGGTGAATTGGCCGAGTCCTGCCTTGCCGTCGATCAGCAGGATCGCGACCGCGAACTCCATGCTGAATTTCGCTTCGAGGCCGCTCGTCGGCTTGTGCCGGAACAGCGTGTTGACGTTGCTCTGGTTGCCGCCGACTTCAACCCGTTCGACCTCGATCGCCTTGATCCCGTGCTGCGCGATCAGGCGCAGTGTTGCGTCCATCACCGGCTGCTGGATGGTGCCGCACGGGAATCGCTTGATCAAATCGCCTGGCGACGCGAACATCCACGGACGCCCGAGCCGATTCACGATCGCCCCGGGCTCGAATCCGCCGCCGGCCGCCTGGAAGAATCCGAGCGGCATCTCGAGCACGTCGCTGGCAGCGGTGAAACCGAGCGCGGCAAGATCGGCGGCGACCGAGCCGCTTTCCGCCGCGTGCCCCGCATGAAACGCCTTCGTCATCGAACCAAAATTACGGCGGATGCCGCTGGCCTGTGACGCCGCGATACCAATCGCAAATGCGGTCTGCTCAACACTGAGGCCACGGAGCTTTGCGCACGCCGCTGCACTGCCGAACGATCCCATCGTCCCGGTCGTGTGAAACCCCTCGCGGTCGTGTCGCGGAAAGATCGCGTCGCCAATCTTGCTGGCCGTCTCGACGCCCACGTGAAAGGCGAGCATCAGATCTCTGCCGCTGCGTCGTTTCTCTTCACAGAGCGCAAACGCCGGCGGAAGGGTCGGCGCTGCGACATGCAGCGCGGATCCGGTGTCGTCATAGTCGTCGGCGTGGATGGACATGCCGTTGGCAAACGCCGCGAAGCGAGGCGGAACTTTCACCGCGGTGCCGACGACGGTCGAGGTCTTTGCGGTGGTGCCGAGCGTCGCGATGTACTGCCGCACGAGTGGCGCAAGCACCGATGCCGAGCCTGCCAGCGCCAGGCCGAAGCCGTCGAGCAGCGTCTTCTTGCCGAGTGCGATCACGTCGTCCGGAACGTCTTCGTACTTCGTGTTCACGATGAATTCGGCGACCGAGCGAGTGAGTCCCGGCGCCCGGGAGAGTTCCTCGGCGGCGGCGGGTCTTGCCAATCCGAGTCCCGCGAGCGCGAGCGGTGTCTTGAAGAAGTCGCGGCGAATCATGGCGCGGAGCGTATCACGCGCGTCGGCCTAGCGCGGCGGTGGGAGCAGGCGTCGGAACCGGTCTGTCTGCGTGATGTTCCGCAGATCGGGATCGTGCTGCGCGGCCGTCACCGGGTATCCTCCGCGAACCGCCTGTTCCAGCGCCGCCAGCGCATCGTCCGTGCGGCCGCCGAGCGCGGCAACGGTCGCATCCGCGTAAATCAGATTGACGTCTGCGGGATTGATTGCACGGGCGTCGGCAATCGTCTTCCGCGCCCGCGCCGCGTCACCGGTCTTGGCAAAGTACATTCCGAGGTTCGCCCGCGCCGTCGCGTCACGCGGGTTCACCTGCAGGTCGTGCAGCGCCAGCTCAATCGCACGAGTGTAGGTTTCGTTCGCCTTGTCGAGCCGGCCGGCCCAACGGTACCCGTCGGCAAGGTTGCCGACGTACTGTTCGCGGTTCGGCGCAAGTTCGGCCGACTTCTCGAACGCGCTCACCGCAGCGCTGAAATCGCCCTGGTACGCGTTGACAATCGCCAGGTTCGTGTACGTCGCTGCGCTCGGGAGAAGGTCGAGCGATTTCGTCAACGTGGCGGCGGCATCGGAATACCGTCCTAGCTGTATGTACGCAGCACCGAGGTCGTTGTATCCCGTCGCATTCGCTGGATCGAGCTCGGTGACTTTCTTCAGTGCGACCAGCGCCTCGTCGTACCGACCGGCGCGCATGTAGACGTTGCCGAGTGCCGCGTAGCCAATCCAACTGTAGGGATCCTTCTCAATCGATTGCTTGTACGCGGCGATCGCATCGTCGGTTCGTCCGCTGTCCATATACGCACGGCCCAGCCGCGTCAGCACGCCTGCGGACGGCCTGACGGCGGCCGCATCGGCGAGCGTGGCAACCGCCTCCGTCAGTCTTCCAGTCGCGGTATAGACGCTGGCAAGCGACAGCTTGGCGTCGACGAGCGTGTCATCGAGATGCTGGGCCTGTTCCGCGGCCGATAGCGCCTTGTCGATCCATTTCTGCTCGCGCGTGAACCGATACATCCGCATCGCGCTGTCCGACATGCCCGCATAAGCGCGGGCGAACGATGGATCGAGCTTGATGGCTTGCTCGTAGAGATCGATAGCCGCGAGGACGTTTTTCGGATCCTGTTGAGCGGTCATGCTGTTTCCAGCGCGCAGGTACAGCTGGTATGCCGGAATGTTTTCCGTCGGATGGCCGATCGTGCGGGTGAGGCTTTGGGTCGCGGGTTTGAGATCGAGTCCCGCGAGAAGCGCGGTGAATACGTGATCTTCAATCGTGAGGATGTCGGCGGGCAGTCCCGAGAATTCGCTCGCCCAGATGCGTCGAGCCGGCATCGTCTGGTCGGCCGTAATGGCGATGCGCACCCCCGACGCAGTCTGCTGCACGGTGCCTGATATCAGCACATCCGCCGCGAGATGCTGGCCGACTTGCGCAAGCGGTGTGTCTGGACGCATCGGCTGCGCAGGAACGGCTGACACCGATACCTCAGGAAGCGCAGACAACTTGGTGTTCAGCGCCTGGGCGATGCCGATGGCGATCGGTTGGGCATCCGGTGTTCCGCCGATCGCCGTGAACGGCAACACCGCGACGCGTGGAGTCTTTGTGGGTGCAGTTGACACGGCCGGTGGGCGAGCCAGCCGACCTCTCATTGCCGGAACTGCAGCGAGGGCGCCCGCGAGTAGCAATACTGCAGCAGCGACAGCCGCCGCGCGCCGCAGCGAGATCCGCCGGATGAACGGGCCCACTCGGGGACGATTCGGCTCGTGCTGCTCGAGACCCGCGAGCACCTCCGCGGCGCTTGTGTAGCGATCCGCCGGATCGCGCGCAAGGCAACGCAGTACCACACGTGAAAAGAACGGCGGCAAGTCTGGCGCCGACGTGCGCGGATCGCGCGGTGACGCGTGGACGCGCTGGTACATCAAATCGACGAGAGAGTCCGCGACAAACGGTGAGTCGCCGGTCGCCATTTCATAGAGGATCAGCCCGAGGCGTAAATATCCGTTCGATGATCGACGACGCCTCCTGTGACCTGCTCCGGCGCCATGTAACGAGGGGTGCCGAGCAGCTGTCCTGTTCGTGTCATCGCGGTGACCGCCGAGTCTCCGGACTCGAGCAGCTTCGCCAGCCCGAAGTCGGTGATAAACACCTTGTCGCCAGCACTCACGACGATGTTCTGCGGCTTCAGATCGCGGTGGACGACACCGGCCTGATGAGCGGCGTGCAATCCAGCCGCAAGCTGGGTACCTAACGAGATGACGCGCGCGAACGATAGTCTTCCTGACTGCAGGAGCGTACGAAGGTCGACACCTTCAATCAGCTCCATGGTCAGGAACATCGTTCCCTGGCTCTCGCCTAGATCGTGGATTCGTACGACGTTCGGGTGCGTTACCCGACGGGCGAGCAGCAACTCCTGCTTGAACCGCTGATGCGCTTGTTCTGAATCGCTGACATCTGAAAGGAGATCGGAGCGGATGATTTTGAGCGCGACCTGGCTGCCCAGAACTTCGTCGCGCGCCTTGTAGACCGCGCCCATGCCTCCGGTGCCAATGAGGCTTTCAATCCGGAAACGTGAGGCGAACAAAGAGCCAGGCGAAAGCATCGACCAAGCTTCAGTAGAGACCGGCGAAGCCTATCACGGCTGTCGCGCAAGGTTAGTGACGATAGACTGTCTTGTCCGCGTGAATCGGCAGCACCATCAGACATTACAGAGCGAGTTCGGCGCCGCCGCCGCCGCCGCGGCGATGTTCACTCTCTTTTACGGCGCGTTCTTTCTTCGCAGTCTGCTCAGCGGCAATTACATCGCTCCGAGCGATTCGCTTGATTTCGGTGTTGCCGCCTACCTGTCACCTCCGGCATTGTGGACCGACACGATTTGGTCGGGTTATCCCGTCGCCGCCGATCCGCAGGCGCTGATGTGGTACCCGCTGCTGCGCCTCTTTCGGGCGCTCGGCGTTCATTGGAACATCTTCCTGCTCTCGGCCTACGTCATTGCCAGCACGACGTGCTTCATGCTCGTGCGCCGAATCACACGCTCCGCCATCGCCGGCACATTCAGCGGCATCGTGTGCGGCTTCAATGCGTTGACGATCGGCTACATCACCAACTTCAACCAGATTCATGCCTTCGCGTGGGTGCCGCTCGTGCTCTATGGCATTCAGCTGATACGCGAAGATCGCTACCGGGCAGGAGCCGCGGTTGCAGCTGCCGGCAGCGCGATGATGTGGCTGGCTGGACATCCACAGGTGCCGGTCTACGCCACCTACCTGGCGGCCGCATTCGCGGCCGGCGGCGTAATTCTGGATCGCCCGCCGCTCAGGACTGGCGTGCGGCGATTGCTGTGGAGTGCCATCGCGCTCGCACTTGGTCTGGCGCTCGCGGCCGTCACGCTCGTGCCGATGATCGAGTTGAGCGAATACAGCCCGCGGGCCACGTCGTCGTTTGCGCTCTATGCGAGCAGCGCACTGCCGGCGCGCGAGCTGCTCACGCTGGTTGCGCCCTTCGTGTTTGGCGGCTTCTGGTCGCCGCCAAACGGGGTGCCGTATGTCGGCAGCACGGGCGACTCGGGATATGTCGGAGTGCTGGCGCTCGCGCTGGCGATCGGCGCCCCTGTCGCGCTGCGGCAGCACCGTCGCGACGCGCGCCTGTGGATGACGCTTGCCCTGATTGAAGCGCTGCTTAGCCTCGGTCCCGCGACGCCGCTGGGAACGCTCTTCTTCTACGCGCCTGGATTTTCTGGATTTCAGGCACCACTCCGTCACCTGTTCCTCGTCTCGTTGTGCGTTGCGATCACATCCGGCCTGAGCCTCGCGGAGTTGACAGGGGGTCGCGCGCCGCTATCGCAAACCGTCACCGCGACAGTGACTGCAGTCGTAGCTTTCGGTGTGCTTGGTGTAGTGGGACTCAGGTGGCACGCGCCCGACGTTCACGCGTTATTCGAAAGGCAGCCAAACTATGCGGCGTGGGCCTTCGCCTGGCCGCTCGTACCCGGAGCAGCGCTTCTTTTGATCGCGCTCATCGCCGGGCGGTTTTCCGGTCGTCATCGTTCGATTCCGGCCGCTGTGGCGATAATGCTGATCGCGTGCGAGACCGGCGATCTGGCAATGGTCCACTACCGGCTGCCGGGACGACGGTTCGAATATGCGGACATCGTCCCAGCGGAAACGATGCTCCATCCAGCGATGGCGGCGCTCCGCCCGGAACTGAAACGAGAGGGCGACAGAGTGTTGGCAACTGATGGGAGCAAGAATCCGTTTCTGCTGCCAAACCTGACGCGGGTCTGGGATTTGCCGGCCGCCAGCGGCACGGGATCACTCGCGATTAATGACTACCTCGACGTCCTCAGTATGGACACCTCGGGCGCGGTGTCTCGCGCTTCGCTGACCGATGCGCATCATGGTGCGGATCTCTTCGGGGTTCGGTACACGCTCGTGCGGCAGAACTCTGACATGGCCGCTGACCTGCAGAGGCAGAACGGCGCGTGGCAAGCCGTCCGAGATCTACGCTACTACGACAGCGATCCCGACACTTTCTATACGCTGTTCAGAAATTTGCGGACATTTCCTCGCGCGTGGTGCGTTCCCAGACTGGTGCGAGTCACGATTGCCGAAGCCCTGGACGCCATTCGCGCCGATCACCTGCCTGGCGGCGGCAGATTTGATCCACGCCAACAGGCGCTTCTCGAGTCCGACTTGCCCGCCGGCTGGCACGATGACGTGTCCGCTATTGACGCCGCTCGTGTCGCAGTCGACACAGCGACGCGCGATCGACAGTTCATCGTGGAAACGGATCGTCCCTGTTTGCTGGTGATCGGCGACGTGTATTACCCGTGGTGGCGCGCTGCGCTCGACGAGTCGCCGGTGCAAGTCCATCGGACCAACCACGCCATGATTGGCATCGTCGTGCCGCCCGGTTCACACGTGGTCCGCCTCTGGATGCTGCCGCTGAGCGTCTGGATCGGCGCTGCCGTGTCCGTAGCCGGCCTGATTGCGGTTGCAGCTCTCATCATCTGATTTAGAACGTACGCCCGTTCACCGCGCCGGCGGTGGTCCGCAGCTTGTCTTTCCCGTAGACATACAGCGTCCTGCTACCGCACGAGACCGTGGCTCGAGGTGGCCCGTTGACCCTGGTGAGTGCATCGATCGAGATCTTGTAGGTCGGCTCGGCGCTCTCATCGACAACGGCAAAGTCGTAACGATCCTTGAAATACCGCTTCGAGGTGATCCACCGCATCTCCTCGAGGTTCTCCAGATACTGCGCGATGTTCAGGTTCAGTCTGCTGAACTGCTGCAGGTACTTCGCGTCCCAGTACTGCGCGATCCCATTGGTCATTCCGGAGTTCCGGAGTGCATTGTCGATACACGCCAGCTCGCCCGAGTAGTATCGCGGTCTGACTCCGTTGCTGCTCACGAGAGCCGACGCACGCGAGGTCAGCGAGAGCGCCGCGACGACGCATACCGCCGTCGCGGCGACCGCAAATCCGCGACCAAGAGCGCGCGGGAGAACCATCGGCAGCGTGACGATCGGCCAGCAGAATACCGGGATCAGATATCTGGCCATGACGGGCAGATCAGTCATGAAACTGATCGCCGTGATGGTGAAACAGACCGATGCTGCGCCGAAAATGGCCAGTGATCGCGTGGCATCGAATACGCGTCCACCATCTGGCGTCGTCGCGCGCCGTGACAAGATCCAGATGATTGTCCCGACGCTCGCAGCCGCAATCGCACCATAGGTCGGGTGATTGACAACCGCGCGCGACACGCTTCCAAACAGATCGGTGAGGTTGCCGTACATCTTCTCCAGGCCGAGAGAGAGTGGATACCTCGTCGGGTTCGGGACGACAAAGCCGTAGGACATCGACCCGAGCAGGCTGAAGATCGCCGGCGCGAGCGGGAGCAGCAGCATCGTCAGCGGCTGCCGTCGACGAACGGCGTCCCGTGCACGAGCGGCGTAAAGCGATCCAATCACCGCGAACGTCGCCAGCACTGCGCCAACAGGAACCGCAGTCAACGCGCGCTGAAGCGGGCTCGCCACGCCGTCGACGGCAAAGGATTGCCTGTCGATATGCTGCGTGTCGGCGACGGCCGGATCGCGGAGCAGCGCCGAGACATTGACCCGCGACCAATCCTGGAGCCGGTACGTCCACAAATGGCCGCCCCGAAAATCGGCATCGGCCAGATGAAATCGTTGTTCGAGTGTCGAACGGCGGTAGTCGTCGACGTCAGGTGACCAGGCGATGTTCACGCTCGGCGGTGAGATAGGCGTTCTGTAGATGAAGGCTGGGACCACCAGCGTGAGCACTATCCAGGCGGCGGCAACGGCAAGACGCGGAGCGCCGCGGCCGATGACGGAAACCGTCGAACCCGGTGCCGTAGCCATGACAGTGACGATGAAGGGAAGCGTTCCGGAGACGACGAACAGGTTGTCAGACAACGTTGCCGCACACGCGAGGACGCACATCGTGCCAAGCAGGACGCGCCTGCGTACAACGTCAGTTGAGGTCTGATGATGAAGCCACAATGCCGCCAACAGAAGCGAGGACAGGAACGCGCCAAAATGGGAGGCACTTGCCAGCAGGATGACGAACGGCTCGCCCGCGGTGAGCGCGAGCCACACCAGGACGAGCGTTGCGGTCGCGGCGCAGATAAAGGCGTTGGGTCGTGACAGACCTCGTGCGAGAAGCCAGAGAACCGCGAGCGTGACGATCGTTTGTACGAGGGAAAACAGCACGATGCGGACGTAGGTCGTCGATCCGCTTATGTACGCAACGAAGTACATGAGGTAATCCGGGAAGAAATACGGCGCCGGCGTCAGGTGCCAATCGGACAGGTGTCCACCTCTCGACAGCACATCGGAGAACAACGCTGGCAGGTACAAGAGATCCGAGTTTTCTATCAGGTAGGAACGGAAGGGATGGTCCGCTACATACAACGCGGCGACATCCGCAAGCGCGATCGCGACCAAGACGAAAGCGATCGTGTTCTTATGACGTTCTGCAGCGCGTAATCCAACGACGACCTGCTCTCGCCCTGACGCCCACCGTGCGTGCACGTCTACGCGCTGTCGCACGGGATGTATGTCGGTCCAGGTCAACGCGCCGGCACCAAGAGCGGCGGCGCATAGTGTCACCGAGCGGTACCAGGCGGCCGTCCAGAATAGGAACATCGCCGCAATACGAATGCAGACGATCGCCGCGGTCACCGCGACGCGCTCGTGCCGTCCCGAACGGAGGCGTGCCCAAGTCTCCTCGGCCGTCGAAGACAGCACCACTATCGACGCACCGAGCGGCAATGCTGTCGCCACCACGAGCGCTCGCAGCAGATGCTGCTGCCAGAGCAGCACCGCCGCAATGAGCAGGGCTGACGCGTCTGCGCCCAGCGTCATTGGATGGAGCTGCTGGTAGAGAAGCTTCTCTCGAAGCGTCACGATAGGCCGCATTATACGGGCCGCGTTACACTGCTGCGGCGGTGCGACTCGTTGCTATCCCGCTCTTGATCGCGCTTGGTTTACTGGTGATCGCGCTGCTGCTTCCGACGCGACACGATACGAGCATTTCGGCGTGGTGGACGCGCGTGCGCTACCAGGCGGACTTCTTTGCCCGCGTCGCGCTGGCGATCGCAGGCGTTGCGGCGATCGTCTGGTATGTGTTGCTGCCGCTGTTCGGCTGGCGTTCAATAATGCCGTGACGATCCGCCGCGCGCTGTTTCACGTTCACCTCTGGACCGGCATCGGCATCGGTCTGTACATCCTGATGATCAGCGTCACCGGCAGCGTGCTCGTCTACCGCAACGAGCTGCTGTTCCGCGCGAAGACGCCGCTGGAGCTGCAGCTCGTCTCGACGCTGCTCGATCTGCACGACAACCTGCTTGCAGGAGAAACCGGACGCGCCCTCAACGGCTGCGGTGCGATAGGAGCGCTCGTGCTGGTCGCGACGGGCCTGGTGATCTGGTGGCCTGGTGCGAAGAGATGGCGCCGCAGCATGACCGTGCCGCGCGGCCTCAGCTGGCACCGCACGACGTGGCATCTACACAGCGCGATCGGTTTCTGGACGTTCGCCTTCACGCTGATCTTCGGGCTCAGCGGCGCATATCTCTGCTTTCCCGAAGCGTTTCAGGCCGTGGCCGATCGGCTCGAGCCTGTAACCGATGAGAGCGCGCTGCGCGTTACCGATCAGGTGATCTACTGGCTGGCGTATCTCCACTTCGGACGCATCAACGGCATCGGCATTCCGTGCAGCGGTCCAGGCATCTGCGATCAGCTGACGAAGGCCACATGGGCGCTGTTCGGCCTGGCACCTGCCGTGATGTTCGTCACCGGCGCGATCATGTGGTGGAACCGCGTGCTTCGTCCGCGCCGACGCCCGAGCGCAGCTGCAACTGTTTAACGGCACTTCTCAACTTCTCAACTTCTCACTTCCAACTTCAAACCTCCAACTTCTCGTCTTGGTCTCTTCGTTGCACCGCGCGTTGTGCCCGCGAGTGGAAGGAGAACAGGTATGGATCATCACCGCGCACCGCTGCTGGCGTTGCACGAACATAACGATTGACACTGTGCTGGGCACCGCCAGTAAACCCGCCGTGCTGCACATTGAGGACCATCGAGTCCGCGAAGATCTGGCGTCTGCCTTCAACCTCAGATCGGTTTTAGCGGTTCTCGGCGGCCGGTGAGAACACGTTATGATGCCCGCGTCACGACGCAAACGTAACCATGCCTTTGGCAGCTGGCTCCCGGATTGGACCTTATGAGATCGTCGGCGTTCTCGGCACCGGCGGCATGGGCGAGGTGTATCGCGCACGAGATGCCCGCCTGGGTCGCGACGTTGCCGTCAAGATCCTGCCTGACGCGTATTCATCCGATCCCGAGCGGCTGGCGCGGTTCGAGCAGGAGGCACGGGCTGCAGCCGCGCTGAATCATCCCAACATCCTGGCGGTCTACGACGTCGGCAGCGATCACGACGTGCCGTACATCGTCTCGGAGCTGCTCGACGGCGTCACGCTGCGGGACAGGATTGCGGACCTTCCCGTGCGCAAAGCCATTGAGTACGCCATTCAGATCGCACACGGCCTGGCGGCGGCACACGAGAAGGGGATCGTGCATCGCGACCTCAAACCGGAGAACATCTTCGTTACCGAGACCGGTCGCGTGAAGATTCTCGACTTCGGGCTCGCCAAGCTGGTGCAGCCGCAATCAGCCTTCGCGGCCGCAAGCGTCCTTCCCACGACGCCGCCGCAGACGACACCCGGAGTTGTGCTGGGCACGACGGGCTATATGTCGCCGGAGCAGGTGCGCGGGCGCGAAGCGGACGCGCGGTCGGACATTTTCGCGTTCGGCGCAATCCTGTACGAGATGCTTTCGGCTCGTCGAGCGTTTGGCGGCGAGACGTCGATGGACGCGATGTCGGGCATTCTCAAAGAGGATCCGCCGGCGATCGATGCCGCGCGCAGCGTGCCGCCCGCCGTCGTGCGGATCGTTGACCGCTGCCTGGAAAAGGATCCGGCCCTGCGCTTCAAATCAGCCGACGACCTTGCCTTTGCACTTGAAGCGCTATCCGGTGCGAGCAGTGCGATCGTAGCGCCCCGTCCACCGAAGCGGCTGATCCGTGTTCATCGCGTCATTCAGGCGCTTGCAGCGGTTGCGGTGGCCGGTGTCGCCTTCGCCGCTGGGACGTGGAGTGCGCGACCGCGTCCCGAGGGGCCGATTGCGTTCCAGACTCGAACGTTCGAGCCGCAGGCCATCTTCAACGCGCGGTTTGCGCCGGACGGCAACACCGTAGTGTTCGACGCGGCGCTCGAAGGCAACACGCCGGAGCTCTACATCAGTCGCGCGAACTCGGTGGCGCCGCAGCCACTCGGTATTCACGCACATCTGCTGTCCGTCTCGTCGAAAGGCGAGCTGGCCGTCCTCATCGATCCCGTCTACATCCAGCACAATCTCTTTCGCGGCACGTTTGCACGCATGCCGATTGACGGCGCGCCGCGGCCGCTGCTGCAGGGCGTACGCGACGCAGATTGGGCGCCCGATGGCGCGGCGTTCGCGATCGTTCGCGACGATGGCCGCGCCGACACGCTCGAGTACCCCATCGGCACGAAGTTGTACAGCTCGGGCGGTTATCTCAGCGACGTTCGCGTCGCACCTGACGGATCGCGCGTCGCGTTCTTCGAACATCCCGCGCGCTTCGACGACCGGGGATGGGTGAAGGTCGTCGATCGGCAGAAGAACGTCCGCACACTCGCCGGGGAATATTGGGGCGAAGAAGGCCTGGCGTGGGCGTCTGACGGACAGACCGTTTTCTTTTCCGCCGCCGACGCCGGCGCGAACGGGTACTTTCCGCGCGCAGTAGCGGCATCGGGTGGATCGATGCCGCGCGATGCGCTGCCGAATGCAGGCGTCGTCTACACGCACGACGTGTCGCCTGCAGGCCGCTGGCTGGTGAGCCGGATCGACGACTATCGCAGCATCCGTGCACTGTTGCCGGGTCACAAAGAGGAGAAGGAATTCTCCTGGCTCGGCGCCACAGGCGGAACGGTTCCGGAGCTTTCTCCTGATCGTATGCGCCTGCTTTTTTCCGACGAAAGTGAGTCTGCCGGCACGAACTACGGTGTGACCGTCCGCAGTATCGACGGAGCGCCGCCGATTCGTCTGGGCGAAGGTGCGCCTGCGGGATTCTCACCCGACGGAAAACAGGTACTGGCCCTTATTCCGTCGAAATCACAGGTCCTCGTCTACTCGGTTGGACCTGGCGATCCGATTCGCATCGACGCCGCGCCGCTCGCTCCTCCGGCACCACGCGGCTGGTTGCCAGACGGAAGGGTGATCATTTGCGGCACCGCGGCGCAGCGGCCATTCCGGTGTTATGCCAAGAGCGTCACTGGTGGCGGCCTCGAACCGCTGACCCCGGAGGGTTTCGATGTTGGGCTGCCCTCACCGGATGGTCACGCGATAGTAGCCATTGCGCCGGATGGCTCGAAGCAGTTGTACTCCTTCTCGACGCGCACGCTCACGCCGCTTCCCACCATCGAGCCGATCGATTCGGTCGTCGGATGGCGGACCGACGGCAGCAGCGTGTTCGTGCAGCGGCTCGCGCAGATTCCCGCCCGGATCGAACAGGTCGAGGTCGCGACCGGCCGCCGCACGCTCCTCACCGAAATCGCGCCTCCCGATCGTGCGGGTCTACTACTGATTCGCGCCGTGCGCGTCTATGACGACGGCCGCGCGTATGCGTATGGGTATCGGAAGGCCATCTCGCATCTGTTCACGGTTACCGGCCTGACGCATTAGATCCATGACGCGGCGCATGGGGCTGGCGCTCGTGACGTTCCTTGTCGTCGCGGCGGCAGCAAGCGTCCCGCTGCAACTCCATTACCGCCAGGACCGGCTGTGGGTTGGCATCTGGTGGGTCGAAGGCACAACGGACCGTTCGCGGATGGCGGCGGAGCGATCGCTCAGCCTGATTCCGCGCGACGTAAAACGCGACCGCTGGACATACCGCCTGCAGAACTACTCCAGCGATGCGGTTGGCGCCGTCGTGGACCATCCTCTCGTGCGGCTTACCCAGAACATCGATCGGCGCACGCTGCGTGTTCACATTGACGCGCCGGCGCTTCCGATCGTCGTCCGGCGAATGCTGGAGAGCGGCACCGGGTTCATCGTCAGCGCGACCGCAGCGTTGATATCCCTCGTCTTCGTCGCGGTGTGGTGGCGGCAGTTGAAAGCGGCACTCCCGAGATCGCCCGGCACATGGGCATCATGCGCGGTCGTCACGCTCCTTCTATTCATATATGCGGTCGAGATCGCGCGCACCGCGTGGATGAGCGACGACGCGGCGATCACCCTGCGAACTGTCCTGAACAGCATCAACGGATACGGCGCACGGTTCAACATCGACGAGCGTGTGCAGGCCTACACGCATCCGCTATGGTTTCTGTTGATCACCGTCGTCTCGTACGTCAGCAACAACGTCTTTGCGGCGACGCTATGGCTTTCGGTCGCTTCCTCGCTGGCCGCGCTATGGCTATTGCTGCGCAGCAGGGCGTCGCTGCTCAATGCAGTCGTGGTGACCGCAGGGCTGCTGCTGTCAAAAGCCTATGTGGACTACTCGGCTCCAGGGTTGGAGAATCCGTTGTCGCACCTCGTCGCGCTGTGCACGGCCATTGCGGCAATTCGGTATTGCGGCGACGGCGACCAACGGCAGTTCCGAATCGCCTGCATCGGCCTGGGGGCGGCATATCTCACGCGTCCCGATCTGATCCTGATTGTCGCGCCGCTGATGCTGTACGCGGTTCTACGGCGGCGGCCCTCACGGCGCGCGCTCACCATCGGTGTATTGCTGGCTGCGGTACCGATTGCCACGTGGAGCGCCATCGCGCTGTATTACTACGGTTCGCCGTTGCCGAATCCTGCCTACGCCAAGCTCGGCGCGGGCCTGCCCATCGTCGATCGCTGGATGCAGGGCGGCCGCTACTTCATGCACTCTGTTCCGCGAGACACGATCACGCTCGTGCTGATCGGGCTCGGCATCGCGATTGGCGTAACCGACACCGGCGTCAATGCGGCGCTCGCCTGCGGTGTCGTCATCTACCTGCTCTATGTCGCCGGCATCGGCGGCGACTTCATGGAGGGCCGATTCTTTTCTACCCCGGTCCTGCTTTCGGCACTGGTGTTAATCCGGCAGCGCCAGAGTGCGCTTCGGCTTGCGGTGATCGGCCTGGCGGTGACAGTCCTCGGTGCGGCCAACCTGCATAAAACAATCCTCAGTTCCGCAAACTACAACGACCCTGTCATTCCGCCAGATGGCATCACCGATGAGCGTGGCTACTACTTTCCTGACTATGGCTGGTTGAATGCCGGCGGCGAGGTCTTCGACGCGCGCGAGTGGAAAATCGATCCCGAGGATTTGAACGAGGTGCAGGTCGAGTGCGGCGGTCTCGGCTTTGACAGCATCATGGACGGCCCGGCTGTCCATTACGTCGACGCGTGCGGTCTGGCCGATCCGCTGCTGGCACGGCTGCCGGCGAAGACTGGTCTGAGGTTTCGGGTCGGTCATTTCGAGCGCGCGGTGCCGCCTGGATACGTGGAGAGCGTACGAACACGCACCAATCGCCTCGTCGATCCGGCGCTCTATGGCTTCTACGAGTCGATCCGACTGATCACACGAGGCGACCTGGCCGATTGGAGACGGCTGCGAGAAATCGTTCGGTTCAACGTCGGTGTGTTGGCGCGGCGCGAGCCTGCGGTGTCACATCGGAACGACACCGCAGGCCAGCGAAACTAGTCGCAGCTCTCGTTGAGATCTTTCACCGACATCACACGAAACTGCGGGAGCGGGTTGTTCGTCTTCACCGTCTCCTTTGTTTTCGTATCCGGTGCGTCCTCTCGTTCGACTTTCGTTTCGGTCTTGGTCTTCGATTCCCCTGCCGGAATCATCATGCCGGTCACTTCAACCTTGTGATTGAGATGTGTCTGGAACTCCACTTTCTGGTCCGGAACCAGCGCGTAGGTCGTGGTGGTCGTTTCGGTGACGCCGCCGGTGCCTACCGACGTCTCGGTGCTGCGACTGACTGGCTGCACCTTCGCGAGGATGACACTCCGCGTCTCCGTTCCAGTCTGCATGCAACCGGTGTAGGTAACCGTCGTCGCCTTGGCGCCTTCCGTCTTCGTCGTCGTCGTGGTCTTCGTGTCCTGAGCACTGAGACCGATCACGCATGAACATCCGAGAGCAACCGCGAGTGCGGCGATAGAACGTGTCATTCTTTTCCTCCTCCTCAGTTCCGTTGTCGGGAGTCACGCACGTTGCTCGCCAAACTCGCCGCACGCATGAGGTCTGCCGTGACCGATCGATGAGTGGCCGCCTGGCTTGAATAAATGGACTGATCCGGTGGGACGGGTCGAACGTCGTGGTGCTCATCCAAACTCGACGCACCGAGTAGCTCTTGCTCGGTAGCGACTGCCAATCGTCGACCCCTCGATCAGAATCGCGATTTGACTGGTGGTTCGATCCGAATGAGGTCGATGTCGAATACCAGCATGCCTCGCGGCTTGCCACGCTCGCCCCTGTAGGCCAGCTTTTCCGGAATCCAGAAGCGGGTTCGGTCGCCCTCGACCATCAGTTGAAGCCCTTCGGTCCAGCCGCGGATCACATTGCTTAGATCCAGCGTGACCGGGTTTCCCTTCAGCACGCTGCTGTCGAACAACATTCCAGCGGTCGTCCAGCCGCTGTAATGGGCGGTAACGTTGTCACGTGAGGCCGGATGCCGTGTACCCGTGCCCCGTCTGATTACCTTGTAATAGAGCCCTGACGGAGTGCCCGTGGCATCTGCCGGGGGAGCGGCGACATCTGGTGGAGGTGTGCTCGGCGTCCGGCGAACGTCGAGTAGTTCGATGTCGAAAACGACGGTGCCGGCGGGACGGCCGGCTTGTCCGTTGAACGCGAGCTCCTGCGGCACCCAGCAGCGGCGCGTTTCGCCGACCTTCATCATCAGCACGCACTCGCGCCAGCCGGGCATGACCCGATTCAATGCGAACAGGTTCGGCGTGCCACGCGAGTACGAACTGTCGAAGAGCCGGCCCTCGCTTGTCCACCCCGTGTAGTGCACGGTAACAAAGTCGGTTTCCTGAGGCGTCTCTGTGTCCGTGCCTGGTGTCACGGTTCTCGACACGAGACCGGAGGCACTTCTGACTGCCTCCGCCGGCGGGGCCGTGACGTCCGCCGGAGCCGGAATGTCCGGCAGTCGCTGGGCCGATGTCACCGCGACCGCCAGCGACGCGGCGGCAGCAACGAGAAACAGACGCGGTGCGGCTGATTGCGCCTTGGCGACCGACGCGTCGATCGATTCCACGTTCACATTTGGGATTATCGATCGTGCCGGGCGCGTAGCCTATCCGGACGCGCTGTTCTGTTAACCGCGGCGTGCGAGAAGCCGGCTGGCGTTCTGCGTGACCCACGCCTGCACGTCCCTGGCGAGAGCGTCGGCGCATGTCGTCCACGAGTTTGTTGCCGTCCTCGTGACGCCGTGACGCACCTCGTGATCGCCCACACCAACAATGATCTTTCTGTAGCAGGAAGGGGAGGCGCTTTCCCTCGTAGCACTTGTCTCAGCGTCACCACACGCTCCGACTGTGAGCATCGCTTCGATATACCGTTCCTGTGCGTGGAGCATTACGGGCGGTGCGACGACGCTCGCGTCGATGCCTTGCAGTGCGGCGGTCAGTTCCATGTAACCAGTTCCTCGTCCCAGCACCGTCACTACCACATCGCTGTCCTGCAGGCGGTCAACCAGGCGAACCGCTTCCGTCGCCTCGAGGGCTTCATGAACGAAGTGCTGTGTCTCGACGAGGGCTTCGGTAGCGTCCGCAAAACCGTTGGTCATTGGAAGTGTCACGAACAAGGCGACGCGGCTTTTCTCATCCGTGCCTTGCGCGCCCACGCTTCCGGTCGCGGTGAACGCGGCGACGATCGCCCAGGCACCCACCAAGCGAAGCATCACGCGTGTTTTGCCCATGAATCGGGCCGTGCAAGCCCGATTCCGATTTGCGCGCGTACCAAATCATCGGGGAGTGCTAGTGGAAGCGATTGTTTGATTGCAGATTTGCGGTTCGCTCCGCTGAAATCGTAACCCGCGTGATCGCAGACGCGGCAAATCGGCGAACAGTGACGATCCCAATGCTCGACATGTGACCGCTGCGCCTCACTAACGGGGAGACGAACAGCAATCCAACCCGTGCTTCGTCACGACGCGGCCGACTACTCCTTCTGAGTCGAGCATCGTCTTGTAGATCACGCGATAGTGATCGCCCTTCCAGAAGGCCATCACGTCCGCAGCCTTCTGATTGCCGAGCAGCACCTTGTCGCTTTGATATTCCAGATAGTTGACGATCAGGTGCAAATAGGAGGATTGCTCGTCCTGCGCGCCGTCGGCCCCTCACACGGGCATACCAGGAAACAGCTGGCGCAACTCAACGATCGCGGCATCCGTTGCGGCCTGATGCGCGACCAGCCACCAATGAAGCTGTTCATGCACGAAGTTCGACAACAACAAGTTGTCGTCGTCATGGTCGCCGTAGCCAACTGTCAGCACCGGATGGCTGTGAGGAATTGCTCGCTCGTCGATGAGAACACGGCGCGTGAACAGCCACGGCATTAGATCGAATCGACCGAGTAGCCCCTGCAAGCGTGCTGATTCCGATTGTTCTTTCGCGGTGTTGTGCGCCGTGTCGATCTGAATGATGCTTGTTTGTGGCCACGCTATCGGCGCCGGCCCGACCACGAGTGCGACGACTAACATCGTTCGGATCGCAACCATCACCGAACGCTCCGCAGCTTTCGTGACCGGCATACCGAAATCCAACGTACACCCGATTCAGCCGCCGAGCGCCGCTGGCGCGCAGGCTCTAACTGTCCTTGATGACCACTCGGTATCGAAGTTCAGGCTTTGCGCCCAGAGCCTCGCTCGTGAGGAACTCTTCGACCAGCACGCCCCCGTTGGTTTCGATCACGCGCCGCGAACGCAGATTGTCGGGGCTGGTGGTGATTTCGACGTAGCGCAGACCCTCTCCTCTGATTTCTTGCAGCAGTTGGCGAAGCGCGCTCGTTGCGTAACCGCGGCCTTGGTCATGGCATTACTTGAAGCCCTGGCCTGATTCCGTCAGCGGCCTCACGCGATTAAAGAGGAAATTCATAATCGCGCCGCTCTCCAACGGCAACATCGCGCTGATGGCGGATCTGGCGAAGTATGCGGGCCTACCGTGGGATTGCATCCTGGGTGCAGAGCTGGTGCGGCACTACAAGCCAGATCGTGAGGTCTATCAATCGGCCGCTGATTTCCTGGAGCTGCATGTCAATCAGGTATTTGTCAGCGAAGGACTTCAACGAACTGGCGCCAAAGCTCGGAGCCTGAATCCTTTCCCACGGCGCGTGACCTATAATCGCGGGCCGATGAAACGCAGCGTCGATCGCATCCTCACCACGCACACCGGAAGCCTCATTCGGCCGCCACAGCTGCTGGAGTTCGTCAAAGCGCGCCAGGCCGGTCAGCCGATCGATCAGAGCGCGTACGAGGCGATACTCAAGGACTCGGTGCGTGACGTTGTCGCGCGCCAGATCGAGGCGGGCATCGACATTCCCAACGACGGCGAATTCGGCAAGTCCACGAGCTGGTCGCTCTACGTGCTCAAGCGGCTCAGCGGCTTCGAGATGCGAGAGGTGAAGGGCGCCAACCCGTTTGCGCGGGGCGCGGATCGACTCCGCTTCGCGGACTTCTACGCGGAGCTCGAAGGACGAGGCGACGGGAAAGACTGGTCGAACGTGACGAGAAGGGATGCGGTGTGCGTCGGACCAATCAAATATAACGGCCTCTTCGAGCTGCAGCGCGACATCGACAACCTCAAGGCCGCCGCGAAAGCAGCTGGTGTCGATGAGGCGTTCCTGCCCGTGGCCGCACCCTCGAGCGCCATCCCCGACCGCAAGAACGAGTACTACAAGACCGACGAAGATCTCGTCGTCGCGCTCGCCGAAGCGCTGCGGACGGAGTACCGGTCGATCGTCGACGCCGGCTTCCTTCTACAAGTGGACGATGCCCGCGCGGCGGTGACGTACGACCGGATGGTGCCGCCGGCCAGTTTCGAGGACTACTACAAATGGCTCGAGCGTCACGTGGATGTCCTCAACCACGCGCTCGAGGGAATCCCTGAGGACCGCATCCGCTATCACGTGTGCTGGGGCAGCTGGCCCGGACCACATACGACTGACGTGCCGCTCAGAAAGATCGTCGATCTGATCTTGAAGGTGAACGCAGGCGCGTATCTGCTGGAGGCGGCGAACCCGCGTCATGAGCACGAATGGAAAGTCTGGCAGGAGGTAAAGCTGCCTCCCGGAAAAATTCTCGTGCCCGGTGTCGTCAGCCACGGCACGAACGTGGTGGAACATCCCGAGCTCATCGCCCAGCGTCTCACGCGGTTCGCCACATACGTCGGCCGCGAGAACCTGATTGCCGGCACTGACTGCGGGTTCGCGCAGGAAGAAATCAACCGGCGCGTGCATCCATCGATCATGTGGGCGAAGCTCGAAGCGATGGCCGAAGGCGCGCGCATCGCGAGCCGCGCCTGATCAAATCGTCATTTCTTTTGGCCGGTGGCGCTGTCGATGTCGGCCGGAAGTCCGATGGCCTTCATATAGTCCATGGCCTGTGACGGAATGCAGAGCCGATCGCTGGTAAACGGGATGGGCGCGTTCAGGTCTGTCTGGTTGCGGACGAAACGATAGTCCTGCTTGGCAAACAGAAACGGGTTCTGCGTGTAATAGGCCGGGTCGTCCACGGTTTCCGTCATGGACAGGTGATCGAAATCGGAGCGTGTGTAGCGTTCGATCACTTTGGCGTCCACGCTGTGCGGGTAGCCGCGGCGGTCCATCCAGGTCCGCTCGTCCATGCCGACGGTCTCGACGACCAGCGTGTTGTTGCCTTCCCAATGGCCCACTGAGTAGCCGTTGTACATCGCCGAGGGGCCACCTTCGTGGCCGATATTCTGCGGAAGCTTGCGGCCATCCATCCACACCTCGCGCCACGTGCGGTTGAAGCCATTCACGATGATGATGCGGCCCGGCATCTGCGCGAACCCGAACAGGCCGTACTGGTTGTTGACGCCCCGCGGCATGCCAAAGGGGTCGCACGTCTTCCACGGATCGTTCGACGAGGCGCTGAAGGGATCGGGAATGTTGGCGTCGAGTTTGGCGCGGCCCGCCGGAGTCATCGTCGGAACGCGATTGCTGAGCAGCCCTTCGTTGGGGCCGGTCCACATCCCCCAGAGATCGTGAACGGGCGCGGGGCCGGACTGCTTTTCGGGTTCGGCGTTCTGGGACGAGGCCGCTTGCGGCGCGGACGCGAGCAGGATGACGGCCGCTGCGATTGCGGCGGAAGATTTGAGTACGCTCCACACGTGAAATCGCATGGCTAGCGTTTCTGATCGTTGTTGGTAATGCGTCCACCCGGGCGGCAGGCCGCTGCCTCGTTGCCGCCGGTGGTGAACTCGTCGTCGCAGACGGAGGGCCGATCGCCGATCAATGAGCCGTCACCAAATTCCCGTCCGTCGGCCAGCACCACTTTTCCGACGCGCCCGACCGTCTGGCCGTTCTTCGCCGCATAGAAGACGACGGTCACCTTGTCGCCGTACTTGATAGCGTTCTTGGTCCAGCCGGAGGTGCTCAGGGTTGAGGCGGCATTGGCTTCGGCGACCCAGTGCTGGACGGTGCCCTTTTCGTCCTTGTGATCGAAGAACAGCAGCGTGTGAGGATTGCCCCAATTCACCTGGGTGACGGTGACGTCTTTCAACGTGGTCGGCTGCTGGCTGTACGACGCACTGCCGTGATGCGCGTACGCCGTGCTGCCGAGCGCGAAAACGGCGACCAGCACGATTCCAAGCGTCAATCTCGTTGTCACGTGCACCCTCCGATGAGATAGAAACTGACGACCGTATACCACAACAATTTGTTGGATGGCCGGCGATCAGGCAAGCCAGTTCTGTCGCGCAGAAGCGTGCGGCTACCGGACTGTGAAGCGCTCTTCGTGGAGCACGGCGCCATCGGCGCTCCGCAGCTCGACTCGCCAGTCGCCAGCACGCTCACTGCTGATGGTGTTGCGGCTGTATGTGCGGTAACCGACGCCGGGATTGGCCTGGATGCGGAGCTGCACGGCGTGACGCAGGCGATCGCCCTGATACCAGCGGTGCTCAATCGTGGTGGCAGTTGCGGATTTGACCTGAGTGTAGAAGAACATCGGCCCGGGCGGAACCGGGCTGCCGGCTGGCTCGCATCGCCACACCCTCAGTGCCGTGCAGAGCTGCGCCGTGACCACCAGTGGCATCGTG
>Ga0310811_10000999_pt1 | contig 36236 bp, 38 predicted proteins | sample YCmetagenome_FD_207642 | JGI IMG/M metagenome (GOLD analysis project Ga0310811, IMG submission 207642) | Soil microbial communities from experimental microcosm in Duke University, North Carolina, United States - YC | ecosystem: Engineered > Artificial ecosystem > Soil microcosm > Unclassified ... | reverse complement strand
GGCGGGACCGACAAATCCGGCAATACCGCACATCAGGCGGCCTTCACGGCTTGCGCGGCGATGTCGCGGTAGAGCTGCTCGTAGCGCCGCACGACCGCCTCGATCGAGAACTCGGATGCGATGCGTCGCCGCGCCGCCTCGCCGGCCCGCGCCCGGGCTTCCTCCGATTGGTCGAGGAAGCGCACGATTGCCCGTGCGAGCGCCCGGTCGTCGCCCGGGGGAACGACAGCACCAGTGGCACCGATGATCGTCGCCGCGTCGCCGACATCGGTGGCGATGCACGGCACGCCGGCGGCCATGGCCTCGCCGAGGGCATTCGGGAAACCTTCGGTGTGCCGCGACGGCAGGACCGCGAGGTCGAGCGCCGGCAGCAGGCTGGCGACGTCGCTGCGCTCGCCGAGCGCCTGAACCTTGTCGGCAATGGCTTCGGGAATGTGCAGCATCTCGGTGTCGCGGCCGACCAGCACGAACCGCGCGTCGGGTAGCGCCGCGGCAACATCGACGGCCGCGTGGAGAAAGCCCGCGTGATTTTTCATCGGATCGACGCGGGCGACCATACCGATGAGGAGATTCCGGTCCGTGACGCCGAGTTGCGCGCGCTGCTCGGCACGCAGCGCATCGTCGGGGCGGAAGCGGTCGAGGTCGAAACCATTGGGCAGGACGAGCCAACGGCGGGGATGGTAGCCGAGGGCCACATGGTCGCGGCGCCCGGCCTCGCTGTTGGCGATCACCGCCAGCGGTCGGCGCGAGCCGCGGGCGAGCATGTACGGCAGCACGCGTGTGCGCAGCGGGAAATCGCCGCCGCCGAGCCGCGTGCCGCGGAGGTTCCAGATCAGCTTGATGTGCGGGTACAGGAACGACATCACCAGTCCGGCAAAATCGCCGTGATAGAGCCACGTCTGCAGGATGTCCGGCCGCTCGGCGCGGAGCAGTCGCGCGAGCCGCACTGCGGTCCGGATCGCGCCCCGGTCACGGCCCATCCCGAGCACGTGCACGGGCACTCCGGTCGCGCGGATCTCGTCGGCCAGCGCGTCCTCACCGCTGAGAACGACGACGACCGCGTCGATGGCCGCCCGATCGCGGTGCTGCAGCAGCTTGAGCAGCATGCCTTCGGCCCCCGCGCGGCGCAGGCCGGTGATGAGGTGCATGATCTTCAGTGGCGGGCGGCGGGGGTCGGACACTGCGGCAAATCTTGCCAGAAATCGGGGGCTGGGTCGAACGCGGTGCGTTGCTTTCCCTCGGGTTCGCACCATGCTAAAAAGCGGCCCGTCGTGCCGCGCAGGCCACCTCGTGTACAATCCCCGGAAAATCTCCACAAGCTCAGGGTTGAGGTTTCGTCGGGAGTCGGTCCCGGCGACCAATGAACACGCGATCCGCCGCCGTGTCCGGTGAGGCGATGACCGTCAACCCCGAATCCCGCCGCCCGATCCTCGCGCACTGGCTCCTGCTCATCTTCGTCCTGATGCCGCCGGTCGGCGTCTACGCGGCGCTCGGCGTCGCGCCGCTGCTCGCGGTGGCGGCTGTTGGCGTGGTCGTGCTGAGCCCGCGGGAGTCCTGGCGCTGGGTGCGACAGCCACGATTGCTCGCGGTCCTGCTGGGCGCGCTCGCGGTGGTCGGCATGGCGTCGGGCCTGTGGTCGATCCTGCCGCAACACAGCTTCCTCGAAGGACTGCGTTTCCTGACGCTGAGCGCGTCGGGACTCGTGGTCGCGGGCGCGGTGGCAAGCCTCGGGGACGGCGCGCGCGGACGGATTCTGCGCTGGAGCGCGATCAGCATCATCGTCACGGTCGCAGCGCTGGCGCTGGACCTGGCCGTCGGCCTGCCAGTCTTACGGCTCTTCGTTCGCGGTGAGGTCATCCCGCTGGAACGCTTCGATCGCGGCACGACGGTGATTGGACTCCTGTTCTGGCCAATCACGCTCGGCCTCTGGCGCGCTCAGGCTCGCCGACTGCTTGCGGTTACCTGCGTGGCGGTCGTCGTGGCCCTGATCGTCATTCCGAGCAGCGCCAATCGCCTCGCCCTGGCCATCGGCGCCGTCACCTGGATTCTCGCCTGGAGCGTCCCGCGGGCGATCCCGCGCCTCGTGCTCGCGGCGACGGTGGTAGTGGGGCTCGCCCTGCCGTTTGCCATTCCGCGTCTGCTGCCGAGCAACGAAAGCGTGGTCGTGCTCGCGGATCATGCGCCGTGGATCAAGTTCTCCGGCCTCCACCGGCTGCTGATTTGGCGCTTCGTGTCGGAGCGCACGGCCGAACGGCCGCTGCTCGGCTGGGGGATGGACGCCTCGCGCGAGCTTCCCGGCGGCCACACCAAGCTGGTCGAGACGCTGTCGCGTCCGATCGTTCCCGATAGCTCCGAGGCGCTGCCGCTCCACCCCCACGATGCCTTCCTGCAGTGGTGGGTCGAACTGGGCGCGATCGGAGCGGTTCTCGGCCTCGGCGCCGTTGTCACGCTCCTGCTGCGGGTGGCATCCCTGCCATCGCGCGTGGCGGTCGCGAGCGCAACCGCCTTCGCCGTCGGGGCGATCACGATCGCCATGCTCGGCTATGGGTTCTGGCAGTCGTGGTGGTTGTCGACGTTGTGGCTTGCCGGGTCGTTGACCGCGGCGGTCTCGACGGCCGGGGATCAGACCCGGAAGTCGTAGCGCGACGTCGGCGAGAGGTACTCGATCGTCGATTCGTGCGCGGTGCTGTAGGCGCGGAGCGCCGAGAAGCGGACGGCCGGCACGACGTCCCCATCGGGCGAAGCCTCGGGCGCGGAGTCGCCCTGTGCGAGCTGCTGAGCGAGAAACGGCAACGTGCCGCGCGGTTCTCCGAACAGCGTCTGCGGCAGCCGGCTTGCGTCGTAGCTGAAACGTGTCGACCCGGAGTTCCCGTCCCGCGCGTCGGGCGCGCGCAGCGGGGTGACGGAGGCGGTCCTGAGATCATTTCGCGCACGGCTGTCGATGCGCGCCGAGCCGTAGGCCGCGCATTCCGGTGCGGGAATGATGATCGTCGTCGACGCCACGAAAGTCGCTCCAGGTGCGGCAATACCCATGTGTCGCCGCGTAAGGTTGAGAAAGTTTGAATATTCGCGCCCCGATGTCGAGGGCGATTTCTGCGTGCTGCGGCGCGTTAACCAACAAGTACGCGATTGCTGTTTTCTCCCAGTGTACGGCTGCCGCGGATTTACCATGGCGCACTACGTCCCGATGGTAAGGTGCCCCTCCGTTCAAGCGTCGCGCCTCCATGAATCAGTCCGACATCGCCCAGCAGGTCCAGGCCGCCTTCGAGGCCGGAATTGCCGCCCATCGCGAGGGCCGCGCCGGTGAAGCCGAGGTGGCCTTCCGCCGCGTCCTCACGCTTGTGCCCGACCATCCCGATGCGCTCCATCTGCTCGGGCTCGCACTGCACTTTCAGGGGCGCAGCACCGAAGGCATCGAGTCGATCCGGCGCGCCATTGCGGTGTTCCCAGGCAATCCCGCATATTTCAACAATCTCGGCAACGCGCTCAACGATATCGGCGACAGAACTCAGGCCGAGGCGGCGTTCCGCCGCGCGACCGAAGTGCGACCCGATTACCCGGTCGCCTGGCAGGCCCTCGGCACGATGGCGATGGCGCAGCGCCGCCCGCGCGAGGCACTCGCGCTGTTCGGCAAGGGACTGGCGGCGGATCCCGCCTACGCGGCCGCCGAAAACGGCATCGGCAACGCGCACCTCGCGCTCGGCGAGATCGAGGATGCGGTCCGGCACTATCGCGCCGCTCTGCGCCTCGATCCCGATGATGTCTCGGCGGCATCGAACGCCCTGATGTCGATGCACTACGATCCGGCCGCCACGCACACCGACCTCGTCGAGGCACACCGGGCCTGGGGGCGGCGCCTGGTCGCGCGGTTGCCGTCGCGCACCCTGCCGTTCGCCAACCACCGTAATCCCGATCGCCGGCTGCGGATCGGATACGTGTCGGCCGATTTCCGCCGGCACTCGGTGGCCTTCTTCATCGAGCCGGTGGTCGCCGCTCACGATCGCAGCACCGTCGAGGTGACGCTCTACGCCGATGTCGCCCGTCCTGATGCCGTCACCGAGCGCCTGCGGGCCTCCGCCGATCGCTGGCGCGACATCCATCGCGTCGCCGACGACGCGGTGGCGCGCGCGATCGAGGCCGACGGCATCGACGTCCTCGTCGATCTTTCCGGGCACACATCGGGCAATCGGCTCGGCGTGTTCGCGCGCAGGCCCGCGCCGGTGCAGGCGAGCTGGATCGGCTATCCCGGCATCACCGGACTGCCGACCATCGACTGGCGGATGACGGATGCCGTGGCAGATCCTGTCGAGGCAAGCGAGGGAGAGGGGCCGGAGGCGCTGTTCCGGCTTCCGGACGGCTTTCTCTGCTACCGGCCGCCGGCCGATGCGCCACCCGTCACCGAACGTCACGACACCGAGCCGGTCGTCTTCGCTTCATTCAATGTGGTCGCGAAGCTGTCGCCGGAAACCATCGCGCTGTGGTCGCGCGTCCTGCAGGCGGTGCCGCGCGCTAGGCTGCTCCTGAAGTCGGACGGGCTTGACGATGCCGGGGCGCGCGAGCGGATCACGCGGACGTTTGCGGAGCGTGGCGTCGACGCCGAGCGGCTCGAGCTGATCGGCTTTGTTCCCGATCCCGCGGCGCATCTCGCGACCTATCACAAGGTCGACATCGCGCTCGACCCGACGCCGTACAACGGCACGACGACGACGATGGAGGCGCTGTGGATGGGAGTTCCGGCGGTGACGCTGCGCGGTGACCGTCATTCGGCCCGCGTCGGTGCCAGCTTGCTCACCCGTGCCGGTCTCGGTGAGCTGATCGCCGGGAGTGGCGATCAGCTCGTCCACATCGCGAGGGCGCTGGCTGTCGATCGCGCCCGACTCGCCGAACTGCGTTCGAACATGCGGGCGCGGCTGACCGGGACGACGCTGCTCGATGCGCCACGCTTCACCCGTGGCGTGGAAGCCGCCTATCGCGCGATGTGGCGGCGTTTCCTGGCCGGCTGACGTCCGGGCGTAAAGCCTTCGGGCGCCATTTCGAAGCCCGAAAACTCGAAGGCCGGCGACACGGTGCATCCGACGAGTGTCCAGGCGCCGGTCGAGCGCGCGCTTTGCCACGCATGCTTCGGAACTATCGCTTGCGGCTGCTCGCCGCGCGCGACCGCAGGCCCGAGGCGAATGGTGCGGGGACGTCCGCGCGTGGCGATGCGCAAGGCCAGTGGCGCGCCGGCGTAGTAGTGCCAGATTTCCGTGGCATCGATCCGGTGCCAGCGCGACTCCTCGCCGCGGGCGAGCAGGTAGTAGATCGCCGTTCCGCTGCCGCGCGATGAGCCGTTGGCCTTGTTATCGCGCCCAGCCTTGTCGCGCCAGGTCTCGCGGTAATGGCCGCCTTCGGGATGCGGTTTCAGCCGCAGCGCGCGAACGACGGCCGCGGCACTTCCGGCGGGCGCCGGCTTCCGCATCACGCCGGTTCGGTGGCGGCGAACGACGGGCGCTTCTTGAACTCGTCGTACCAGGCGGCGAGACGCGGGGTGGCCTTGCGCCAATTGCCGCCGATGCCGTGCTTCTCCATGAACCAGAGGCAGCAGGCGAAGGTGATGTGGGCGAGTGTGGGCCCGGGGCCAATGTTCTGGAGCAGGCCTTCGAGCGCGGGCACGCCGCGGTCGACCTTCTTCTGCTGGCGCTCGATCCATTCCGGCGAGCGCAGCTCCGGCTTGCGACGGTCCTCCATGCGCAACAGAACGACGGCGTCGAGCACGCCTTGCGCCACGGCCTGGGCCTGAATGACCCGGCGACGCTGGCGATGATCCGTCGGCAGGAGCTTCGGGCCCGTGCCGATTTCGTCGAGGTACTCGCAAATCAGCGACGACTCGATGATCACCTCGCCCTCGTCGGTCACCAGCACCGGAAGCTTGTCGAGCGGGTTCTTCTTGGAAAGCTCGGCCTCCGGCGTGCGCGCCGGCAGCACCTCGGTCTTTTTGTCGAGTTCCTTCTCGATCAGGGTGATCAGGACCTTGCGACCGAACGGCGATGTGGGCGTGTTGTAGACCTTCACGGCGATCTCCCCGATGTGGCTTGTTGCTTGAAGTGAGGATACGCGAGGACCGTCGTCAGGCGAACGAATCCTTGCGCGCGCGAATGGCGCCGAAGACGGTCGCGGCGTCCGCGCCCGAGAGTCCCACGGCCGCCGCAATCTCGGGGCGGTCGGCGCGCAGGAACGGGTTGGTCGCGCGCTCCTCGCCCAAGGTCGAGGGAACCGTCGGCTGATTCATGTCGCGGGCACGGGCGACCGCCGCGGCGCGGGACGCCAGGGCTGCGTTGCCGCTATCGACGGTGAGCGCGAAGCGTGCGTTCGACAGCGTGTACTCGTGAGCGCAGTAGACGCGCGTCGAATCCGGCAGTGCACGGAACTTCGACAGCGACGACCACATCTGCTGCGGCGTTCCTTCGAACAAGCGTCCGCAGCCGAGCGCGAACAGGGTATCGCCACAGAACAGCGCGTCGGAGTCCGCGAACCAGTAGGCGATGTGGCCGCGGGTGTGGCCCGGGACATCGAAGACCTGGGCCTCGGAATTGCCGAGACGGACGCGATCGCCTTCGCCGACCGCGATGTCGATTCCCGGGATGCGGTCGCGGTCGGCACACGGGCCGGCGATCGTGACGCCGAACGCCTCCTTGAGCTCGAGATTGGCGCCGGTGTGGTCGCGGTGATGGTGGGTGTTGAGGATGTGGGTGAGCCTGAGGCCGAGCCGATCGAGCGTCGCCCGGACCGGGGCCGCTTCGGCGGGATCGACGATGGCGACGGCCTGCGCCTCGGGCTCGACGGCCAGCCAGAGGTAATTGTCCTTCAGCGCGGGGATGCGGTGGATCGTAAGGGGCATGGTCGACTCATAGCACCGGCCGCCGCTGGTTTGCCACATGGGTGGCGGTCGCCTGTATGGCCGGTGTGCTAGGCTTTCGCCCATGGGTACAGACGTTGTCGATATCCGTGACTTCTACGGGACATCGCTCGGTCACATGACCGCGCGCATCCTGCGCCAGCGCCTGCGCGCGATCTGGCCCGACTGCACCCGCGAACGCATTGTCGGCATCGGCTACGCGACCCCCTATCTCCGCGCCTTCCAGGAGGAGGCCGAGCGGGTGATCGCGGTGATGCCGGCGTCCCATGGCGTCCTGCGCTGGCCGGGGATCGGCCCCAACCTCGCCGTGCTCGCCGACGAGGCTGAGCTGCCGCTCCCGGACGTCTCGTTCGATCGGGTGCTGCTGGTTCATGCCGTGGAAAGGACCGAATCGCTGCGGTCGCTGCTGCGCGAGGCTTGGCGGCTCCTCGCCGACGGCGGCCGCATAATCGTCGTCGTGCCGAACCGGCAGGGCATCTGGGCGCGCATCGAGGCGACGCCGTTCGGCCACGGCCAGCCGTATACGGCGACGCAGCTATCGCGGCTTCTGCGCGATAATCTGTTCACGCCCCTGTCGACCACCATGGCGCTGTTTGCGCCGCCGATCTTCCGGCGACTCAACGTCGCCGCCGCACCGGCCTGGGAGCGACTCGGCACGCGCTGGTTCCCGCGTTTCGGCGGCGTCGTGATGATCGAGGCGACGAAGCAGATTTACGCGCCGGCATCGGTCGCGCGCGAGCGCGTGAAGCGTCCGCTCTACGTTACTGCCGGCGGCGGCGCCGGGAGCAACCGTTCGCTTTGAGATGCTGCGCTCAGCGCAGCAGGAACACCGCTTCGACGCCGAACAGGTTCGCCGCCGAGCTCTTAGGCATGGTCTCGCGGATCCGCCCGGTGGGGCCGAGCGCGAAGCAGCGCTCGATCTTCACGCCCAGCTCCTCGCACAGCGCGACGAAGTCGTGGATCGTGCAGAGGTGCACGTTCGGCGTGTCGTACCAGTGGTACGGCAGCGCCGGGGACGACGGCATGCGGCCGGTGAACAACAGCTCCATCCGCAGGCGCCAGTAGCCGAAGTTCGGGAACGAGACGATCGCCCGCTCGCCGATGCGCAGCATCTGCGATAGCACCGTGCGCGGTTCGCGCATCGCTTGAAGCGTCTGGCTGAGGATCACGTAGTCGAAGGCTTCCGCGGGATAGTCCTTGAGATCGGTCTCGGCGTCGCCCTGGATCACCGACAGCCCCTGGCGGACGCAGGCGTTCACGCCGTCCTGGCTGATCTCGATGCCGCGCCCATCAACCTGCTTCGCGTGGGTCAGGTGATAGAGGAGCGCGCCGTCGCCGCAGCCGACGTCGAGCACGCGCGAGCCGGGCTGGACCAGCTCGGCGATCTTCTGCAGGTCGAGGCGAATGCTACGCGCTGCGCCGTTTCCGTTCATGAACGCGCGAGGCCTCGATGCTCCGCCGCGCCGTTGAGGAACCCGGTGAGCACGTTGTGATAGTCGGGAATCTCGAGCAGGAACGAGTCGTGCCCCTGATCGGTCGGGATCTCGCAGAAGCTGACATTGGCCGCGACTGCGTTCAGCGTGTGCACGATCGACCGGCTCTCGAAGGTTGGGAACATCCAATCGCTCGAGAACGAGACAACGCAGAAACGCGTCTTGGTGCCGCGGAACGCATCGGCGGCATTACCGCCGTGCTCGACGGCGAGATCGAAATAGTCGATCGCGCGCGAGATGTAGAGGTACGAGTTGGCGTCGAAACGCTCGACAAACGACGTACCCTGATGGCGCAGATAGCTTTCCACCTGAAATTCCGCGTCGAATCCGAACGCGACCTTGGAGCGGTCCTGCAGCCGCCGCCCGAACTTGCGATGCAGTGCCGTCTCCGAGAGATAGGTGATATGCGCGCTCATCCGAGCGACGGCGAGACCGCGCTCGGGCCGCTTGCCGCGCGCGAGGTAGTCGCCCTCGCACCAGTCGAGATCGCTCATGATCGCCTGCCGGCCGACCTCGTGGAACGCGATGTTCTGGGCCGAGCAGCGCAGCGCCGATGCGATCGGCACCGCCGCGAACACCTTGTCGGGATAGCGCACGGCCCAGTCGAGGACCTGCATGCCGCCCATCGAGCCGCCGATGACGCAGAACAGCTTGTCGATGCCGAGATGGTCGATCAGAAGCTTCTGGGCCTTCACCATGTCGCCGATGGTGATGACCGGGAACGACACCCCGTAGGGCTTTCCCGTCGCGGGGTTGATCTCACGCGGCCCGGCCGTGCCCATGCAGCCGCCGAGGATGTTCGAGCAGATCAGGAAGTAACGATCGGTATCCAGCGGCTTGCCGGGGCCGACCATGTTGTCCCACCAGCCGCGGCGGCCGGTCACCGGATGTGGGCCGGCGAGGAACTGGTCCCCGGAGAGCGCGTGGCAGACCAGAATGGCGTTGGAGCGGTCGGCATTGAGGTGACCGTAGGTCTGGTATGCGACGGTAAAGGGCCCGAGTTCGACCCCCGAATCGAGCTTCAGGGGCGTCACCGCGCCAAGGGTCACCGTCTGCCCCAGGGAGGGGGCAACGGCATCGGCTGGGGTGGTGGCGCTCATGGCCGTGGGACGTCCTTACGGAAGTGGTGAGTAGGCGGATGCTGGGCACACGCGGAATCGGCCGCAGAATGGCCTAACCGGGGCCATCGTACGGGGGGACAGGATAGCTAGGTCCGCACTCGCGATGTGTCAATGTTTACTTTGATTTTGCAGGGCTTAGGTCCTATGACTCACGCGCAAATCCTGATCCGCCAATGACCACGGCCGTCCGCACCCTGAGACGAGCGACCCTCGAGGATCTTCGCGCCAAGATCGACGCGATCGACGACTCGCTCCATGACCTTCTGATGCGCCGCGCCGGGCTCGCCGCCGACATCGCGCGCCTGAAGACTGCCGCCCCAGGGTCAAACGGGGTGTTCTTCCGGGCGGGGCGCGAGGCGGCGGTGGTGCGCCGGATCCTCGGCCGCCACCGTGGGCCGTTCCCGGCTGCCGCCGTGGTGCGAATCTGGCGTGAAATCGTCGCCGGAGTGCTGAGCCTTCAGGGCGAGCTGACGGTTGCCGCGTCCTCGCCCGAACTGATCGAGATGGCTCGCGAGCACTTCGGCAGCGGTTCCGGGCTGCGGCGCTTCGCTTCGCCTGCTGCGGCCATTCGCGCCCTTGGTCAACGCCGGGCGACCGCAGCGCTGGCACCGTGGCCCGGGTCGACACCCGACCGGCGATGGTGGTTCGCGTTGGCGAAGGCCTCAACGAAGGTTGACGCCCCGCGCGTCGTCGCGGCACTTCCGGTGCTCGGCGAGCGCCCCGCCGCTGTGGTGCTGGCGAACGCGGCACCCGAGCCGAGCGGCGACGATCGGACCCTGATTGTTGTGCGTGGCACGGTCACGGCCAAGGCAATCGCCCGCGCGCTTTCCCACGCCCGTCTCGATGGCGCGGTGATCGCGCGCGGAGATGGCGCGACCCTTGTCGACGTCGATGGATTTGTCGCCGATGATTCGCCGTCGCTGACGGCATTGCGAGTGGCGCTTGGGGCAAAGGGCGTGACGGTGATCGGCGCCTACGCCAAGTCCGTCAGTATGCGTGGAGAGAGAGCGTGACCGACGTTGCGTGGCAGGTCCGTCCGGGCATTCTCGACATCGAGCCCTATGAGGGCGGCAAGTCGAAGCTCAAGGGCCAGAACCGGGTTATCAAGCTGTCGTCGAACGAAGGTGCCCTCGGGCCGAGTCCCAAGGCAGTCGCCGCCTTCAAAGCCGCGGGCAAGACCCTCGACCGTTATCCCGACGGCGGCTCGGTCGCGCTGCGCGAGGCGATCGCCAAGCGCTTCAAGCTCGACTTCGACCTGATCACCTGCGGCGCCGGGTCCGATGAGCTTCTTGGGCTCGTCGGCCGCGCCTTCGCCGGTCCCGGCGACGAAGTCATCTACACCGAGCACGGATTCCTGATCTATCCGATCATCGCCAAGTCTGTCGGCGCGGTGCCGGTCAAGGCGCCGGAGAAGAACCTGACGGCGAACGTCGACACGATCCTCGCGGCGGTGACGCCGCGCACCAAGATCGTCTACATCGCCAATCCCAACAACCCGACCGGCAGCTATCTGCCCGCGAGCGAGATGAAGCGCCTGCGCGCCGGACTGCCGCGCGAGGTCGTGCTCGTGGTCGATGCCGCGTACGCCGAATTCGTCACCGCCAAGAACTACGAGCCTGGCATCGCGCTGGTCGACGCGGCGCGCGAGTCGGGCGACGACAACGTCATCATGACGCGCACCTTCTCCAAGGTGTTCGGACTCGGTGGTCTGCGTCTCGGCTGGTCGTACACGCCCAAATCGGTCGCTGACCTGTTCAACCGCATCCGCATGCCGTTCAACATCTCGGCGGCGGCGCAGGCTGCGGGGATCGCCGCGCTCGCCGACAAGGCGCACACCGCGCGCGCCGTCGCCCACACGGTGAAGTGGCGCGAATGGCTGGATGCGCGCCTGAAGACACTCGGGCTCACCGTGCATCCGTCGGTCGCCAACTTCGTGACCGTCGAATTCGCGGCAAGCGGGCGTCACACCATGTCGGCGGCCGATGCGTATCTCAACAGCCGCGGCATCATCGTGCGGCAGATCGGCAAATACGGCTTGCCCAACTGCCTCCGCATCACCATCGGCCGCGCCGGCGAGACGCGCGCCGTGGCCGAGGCCTTGCAGAAGTTCTTAGCCAGTTAGGGTCGGGTCAGTCAGCAACGCGAGTTAGGAACGGCGATGGCGAGAAAGAAAAAGACGCGCGCGGCGGGTCCGGGGCGCGGACCGAGCCGAGGCAAGGGCGGAAGCAAGGCGACAAAGACGAAGCGCGGCACGCTGCCGGCATCGACATCGGCCAGTCGGCGCAAGCACACGGCGCGCCCGACCCGTCGTCCGCCCCGCGCCGAAGGTCGCGGTCGGGCCCGCGCCCGCGCCGTCAAGGCGCCGCTGTTCCGGCGTGTCGCCTTCATCGGCCTCGGCCTGATCGGCTCGTCGCTCGCGCGGTTCCTGAAGCGTGAAGGTCTCGCCCAGACCATCGTCGGCCACGCGCGCACCGCCGCGACGATGGCCAAGTCGCTCGAACTCGGTTTCATCGATCGCGTGGCCGCGACGCCCGAGGACGCGGTCCGCGGCGCCGATCTCGTCGTCGTCGCGACGCCGGTCGGCGCGTGCGGCGCGATCGCTCAGGCGATTGGTCCGCATCTCGCGCCGGGGGCGATCGTCACCGACGTGGGCTCGGTCAAGGCGGCGGTCGTCCGAGACATGGGCCCGCACATTCCCGAGGGCGTGCACTTCGTTCCCGCCCACCCAGTCGCCGGCACCGAGCATTCGGGTCCCGAGGCCGGGTTCGCCGACCTCTTCCGCGGTCGCTGGTGCATCCTGACGCCGCCCGCCGGCACCGACGAGACGGCGGTGAAGAAGCTCGCCGAGATGTGGCGACTCACCGGCAGCCACGTCGACGTCATGGATCCGGCGCACCACGACAAGGTGCTGGCGATCACCTCGCACCTGCCGCACCTGATCGCCTACTGCATCGTCGGCACGGCGACGGATCTCGAGGAGCACCTGAAGGGCGAGGTCGTCAAGTTCGCCGCCGGCGGCTTCCGCGACTTCACCCGCATCGCCGCGTCGGATCCGATCATGTGGCGCGACATCTTCCTCACCAACCGCGACGCGCTCCTCGAGATGGCGGGCCGTCTCGCCGAGGACCTTGCGGCGTTGCAACGCATGATCCGCTGGGGCGAGGGCGAGAAGATCGAAGAGATCCTGCGCCGCGCCCGCGGCATTCGCCGGTCGATCATCGAGGCGGGTCAGGCTTAGCGGGTCAGCCCGCCACCGTCGAGGCAACGAAGAAGAAGCCGTAAACCACGCTCGCGGCGAAGGCGAAAGCGGCTACACCGACGGCGGCGCCAAGCACGACGAAAATGCCGTCCCGTGCGAGTACGCCGACGGCGATCAGAGCGCAGCCAATGGCCGGCGGCGAATTGCCGAATGGGATAGGCAGCGCCATGACGATGCCGAGTACGACCATGAGGCCGCCCGCGAGGCTGAGCGCTGTGCCGCGGGTCAGCGGCTGGAGTCGGGGGCGCATCAGGCGCTCCGCCTTCTCGATGTAGGGAACACATTTCGCAATCACGACCCGGATCGTTTTGCTCGGCACCTTCACCCGCCGGAGCCGGTTCGGCAGCCGCACGCGGCGGCGCCCGATGGCAAGTTGGAGCGCGATGGCGATGATCAGGAGACCGAAGATCGTCGACACGCCGGGCAGGTTCGGGATGATCATCGGCAGCGCCGCGACCAGGATCAGGAGCCCGAAGGCGTGTGCGCCCAGGTGATCGGCAATGCGGTCCACCGATACCATCGGCTCGTCGAGGCTATCGGCGAGAGCGCTCAGAACTTCTGAAATGCTTCTATGGCCCGTGCGCTCCGCACTGCCACGCGCCATACGTCAGCGGCCGTCGGGCATGTCGACGTGTGGCGCGGGAGCCGCGACCGGCGCATCCTCATCGACCGGAGCCGACGGAGCCGGTGCGGAAGGTGCGGATGGCGCCTCAGGCGCGTGAGTCTCGCCCGGCCAGTCGATCCGTGGGACCTGCATCAGCGCGACCGGCCCCATCAACAGCTTTCCGTTCTGGATCGTCAGCGGCGCCGCGAGCTCGGGCTCGGCACCGGGCGTCGGTGGCCGTGCCAGATAGGCGAGGAACTGCTTCGCGGTGTTCGCGTCATTGAGCTTGATCACCTGCGACGCCGCGAGTGCGTCGAGTGCCGGAGCGAAGCCCTGGACTCGGCCGGTGCCGGCGGCCATCGGCTGCATGTCGCCGTCGAGCGCGAACGTCCCTTCGGCCGCCAACGTCAGCGGCCCGAAGCGTGCCAGCAGGCGGGGCATCTGCATCACGCCGCCGGTGTCGCGCCAGGCGCGGAACGCCGCGGTATCGAGTGGCGCATTGAGCGGGCCGAGGACGTGGGTCTCGAGCACCAGTGTCGCGATTTTCCGACCCATCGGCGTCGCGGCCTGCGGTGGCAGTGTGAGACCGAACAACTGGAGCCGCGCGCTGTAGGCTTCCGTTCGCTCGTCGATGGGCGCGACGTGTGCCCGCGCCAGATCGACGGTCGCCGAGTCGAGCTGGACGACATCCCCGCCGGGCATCGCCACGGACACATTCGAAAGTCGTACCGCCATCGTCTCGCGACCGGGATCGCGGCCGAATCGGGCGTTCGCGATGCCGGCGTCGACCGCGAGATCGAGCGGTCGGCCGAAGGCGGTGGCCTGCACGTGACTGCTGCCATCGGCGACGATCTCGATCGACCGCGGCGAGAACAGCGACACGCGCACCTCGGCCTTGTCGGCCTGCCACGACCACGGTCCGGGTGCCCCCGGGGGCATCGAGATCTCTGGTTTCGTCAGCACCACGGTCGGGCGGAAGGGGAACCCGGTGCGCTGTCGCGCATCGGCCGTCAGCTTGCCGCCCTGGGCGGCAAGCTGTTCGGCAGTCGCGTCGATCTCGGATTCGATCCGGGTGGCGATCAGCCACCATCCGGCGACCAGCGCGCCGACTCCGATCAGCAGCGCCGCCACGACGGCCGAGAATACCGTCCGTCCCCGGCGCCGGGGGGCGGGCACATAGGGAATGATGTCTGGCTCGATCTCGAAGTCGGAATAGCGATCGGTGGGCAATGACATGCGGGCCAATCCTTGGTCGCGGAGTCCTGTGACGGCCTCGGTTGTGGTCCCAAGCGCCGACAACTGTGCCGAACGCTGCTACGCGCGCGCTTCGTCCAGCGCCCGAGAACTGTATAGTGCTGGGCGACTGCCCGTCGAGGCGGTCGCGCGACGCCCCGACGAGACGAATGGCGAGATTGTCCCGAACACACAAGGCGACGACCAAGGCGAAATTCGCGTCCCGCGCGTCACCGAAGCGGCACCGTGTCACAACCCGTGCCACATCCGGACACAAGCGCGCGTCCGCACCGCTGCGCGAGCCGCTGATCTGGATTTTCGGCTACGGCTCGTTGATGTGGAATCCGGGCTTCCGCTACGGCCGTCTCGAATACGGATTGGTACGCGGCTGGCATCGCGCGTTCTGCGTCTACTCGCACGTGTGGCGCGGCACGCCGGAATGCCCCGGCCTGGTGCTTGGGCTCGATCGCGGCGGCGCCTGCAAGGGCGTGGCATTCGCGGTTCCGATTGCCGACGAAGACAAGGTGCTCGCGTATCTCGACGAGCGGGAGCGCGTCACCAACGTTTATCTGCGGCGGCGGCTGCCGGTGACACTTGCGTCGGGCAAGGTGGTGGACGCCTGGGGCTATGTCGTCGACCGCCGGCACCACCAGTACGCGTGCAAGCTGCCGACCGCCCAGGCCGCGCGGATCATTGCGATCAGTGAAGGAAAGGGTGGGACGAATCCCGAGTATCTCGAGAACACCATCCTGCATCTCGACCAGATGGGAATTCCCGAGGGTCCGCTCCACGATCTGCGCGATTGCGTGCGCGCGCTGATCGTGCCGAAGCCGCGGACCCGGCGCGGCTAGGCCATTTCGCGCCCGGAGTCGCGCCGATCAGATGCCAATTAGGTGCCCGGGGCGCCTCGGCCCTCGCTGAGAGCGACGCCTTGCGCCGATTCTTTGGCACGAATTGACCACTCGCACGTTGCCTGACGGGACAGCAGCATCCCGTCGGGAGACAGATCATGCACATCGAGCATCGAGCCACGCCGGCACCTACGCGATCCATCGCGGTGCGTGGGACGGCTGCGGCCGTTGCTGCGCTGGCGCTGCTGCTGGCCGCCGCGCCTGGCCCGGTGCTCGCCGATGGGCTCCTGAAGGACGACAGCGCAAAGGCGATGATCCTGCTGCTGTCGTTGAGCCAGGCCCTGGCGCAGAAGGGCACGCCGGCGCCGACGAAGCCTGAAGCGAAGCCGGTTCCGGTCGCGGCCGCCGAACGAACGACGGGCGAAGCCGTCGGCGCGTCGCATTCGACGCCGGCCGGCGCCGGAGTTTCCGGTGCGGCGACTCCTCCCGCCGAGCGCTAGGTCTCAGGGCAAGCGAAACGTCAGGTTGTCGGCGACCTTTCCGCTGCCGCCGCATCCCTTGGCGCCGCCGATCACGTAGAGCGTGTCGCCGACCGCCTCGGCCGCGAACGCGTGCCGCCCGCTCGGAAGCGGCGCATAGGTTCCCCACGTCCGCGTCGCCGGATCGTAGGCCTCGTTCTTGTCGTAGGTTTTGCCGTTGCGGCACTCGCCGCCCAAGAAGAAGAGAAGGCCGCGGTAACGCGCGAACGCGCCGCCCGAGCGCGGCGTCGGCATCGGCAGCGCCGACGACCAGGTGCCGCTCTTCGGATTGAAGACCTCCTGCATTCCGAGATTTTCGTCGGCACCCCCCGAGCGCCCCCCGACGACGTGGATGCGATCGCCGATCACGGCAATTCCCATGTGGTCGCGCGCGGTCGGCATCGGCGGCGCCGGCGACCACGTCCGCGTCTTGGGATCGTAGACGTCGTGGGCGGCGAGCGGACCGGCCTCGTCGCTGACACGGCCGCCGATCAGGTGCAATTGCCCGCGGACGACCGCGAGGTTGGCCGAGCCGCGCGGACCGGGAAGCCGCGGCAACGTCTCCCAGCGGTCGGTCTTCGGATCGTAGGCGTAGAAGTTGGCGACCGGCTGGCTGTGCTGCCGCGCCTTGAATCCGCCGGCGACGTAGATCAATCCGTCGAGCACCGCCGTCGCGACGTGGCCCGCGCCGTCCGGCATCGGCGACAGCGTCTTCCATGTGTCGGTCTCGGGGTCGTAGACCTCGGTCAGGCCCGAGTCGTAACGCTCGATGGTTTTGCCATCGACGTCCTCCGACGTGTTTCCGCCGATGACGTAGATCTTGCCGTCGACGACCGCCGCCGCGATCTCGCTGCGCACGCCCGGCATCGAGGCCTTGTGCGACCACGTTCCGGGTGCGCGTCCCGCCGGCGCGGGGGTCGACGTTGCAATCGTAAGCGTGAGAGCGGAAACCAACGCGAGGCTGAAAGCCGTCAGCTTGGGCACCACCGCCTCCATTGCCCTGCGAGGGCGGCGACAGCATAGCCCGAAAGGTCGGCTGGCACAGCTTCACCGCGGCAAATAGACGAGGTCAGGCTCGCCCGCCTGGGGTCCGCCGGGCGTCGGACCGCCGACGCGCACCAGGATCTCGGTGCGTCCGAACAGCTCGATTCCCACGTAGCCGCGCATCCTGAGGCGACCGTCGCGATCCAGTGCCAGCGTGCCGCGATAGGTGCGGCCGTCCTCGGGGTCGTAGACGGTGCCGCCGCTCCACGTTCCATCCGCCTCCTGACGGAAGTCGCGGAGGATGGCGAGCCCGAGGACCGGGCGTGCCCGCAGCGACGCATCCGGATTGTGCACGTCGCTGTCGGCGGCGTGGGCGCGCGCCACGGCGATCAGTCGTCCGCTCGCGACTCCGGCCGGATCGACGACGATCGCGATCTTGCCGTCATGCTCGGGCGTCCACCAGATGCCGGCGATGGTGGGAGTCTGGGCGGAGGCTGGCGCGGCGGCGACGATGAGCATCGCGATCAGCACCGCGATTCGCGCAACGATCCCGATGGCTGAGGCTTCAGGCCGCAAGGATGCGAGACCTTTCCGAAAGCAAACCGGCGTCGACGGCAAAGCCCTCGACGCCGGTTATCAACTTAAATTCGAGGTCGTTGTCACCCGCACTTCGAGTAGGCGCAGGAGACGCACACGTCGCAGCCTTCCTGACGGACGAGCGACGCCTCGCCGCACTTCGGGCACTGGCGCATGCGCGCCTCGGCGTTCACCACCTGGCGCAGCTCCGCGGGCTCGATCTTGCCTTCGCGGCGCTGGCGGGTGTTGGGCATGAAGCCGATATCGATCATGTGCTCCTCGATCACGCCGCCGATGGCGGCGAGGAGCGACGGCACATAGCGGCCGTTCATCCACTGACCGCCGCGCGGGTCGAACACCGCCTTCAGCTCCTCGACCACGAACGACAGATCGCCGCCGCGCCGGAACACCGCCGAGATCATCCGCGTCAGCGCGACGGTCCAGGCGTAGTGATCCATGTTCTTCGAGTTGATGAATATCTCGAACGGGCGGCGACGGCCGTCCTGGATCACGTCGTTGATGGTGATGTAGATGGCGTGGTCGGATTCCGGCCAGCGCACCTTGTACGTCTTCCCGGGCAGCGCCTCCGGGCGGTCCAGCGGCTTCGTCATGTAGACGACGCCGCCCGCCTCGTACGGATCCGCCGGGCGCACCGCCGGCTCGTCGAGCGGCAGCTCCGGCTCGGCGTCGACCGTCGCCTTGGCGACCTCGAGCACCGCACCGGTGATCGAGTTCGGGCGGTAGGTCGTGCAGCCCTTGCAGCCCGACTCGTAGGCCTCGAGGTAGATGTGCTTGAAGTCCTCGAAGGCGATGTCCTCGGGCACGTTGATCGTCTTCGAGATCGACGAGTCGATGTACTTCTGCACCGCCGCCTGCATCACGACGTGCTCGTTCGGCGTCAGGCGCTGGGCGTCGACGAACGCGTCGGTGAGCTGCGCGGTTTCGCCCTTGATGCGCTTGTAGAGGCGGTAGGCGTAATCCGACACCTCCTCGTCCTTGCGGGTGCCGTCGGGCATCAGGATGTGGCGGGTGTAGGTGAAGCTGAACACCGGCTCCAGACCCGACGACACGTTGTCGGCCAGGAGCGAGATCGTGCCGGTCGGCGCGATCGAGGTCAGCAGCGCGTTGCGGATGCCGTGCTCGGCGATCGCCGCCTGCACGTCCGGCTCGAGCGACTTGATCGACCCGCCCTTCAGGTACTGGTCGCGGTCGTAGAGCGGGAACGAGCCCTTCTCCTTGGCGATCTCGACCGAGGCGAGATAGGCGGCGCAGCGGATCTCGCGCATCCAGGTCTCGGTGGTCTCGACCGCTTTGGGCGTGCCGTAGCGCACGCCGCACTGGATCAGTGCGTCGGCGAGGCCGGTGACGCCGAGGCCGATGCGGCGCTTCGCCTTCGCCTCATGCTCCTGCTGCGGGAGCGGGAAGCGCGAGATGTCGATGACGTTGTCGAGCATGCGCACGGCGAGCGGCACGATGGTGCGCAGCCGGTCGATGTCGAGATGCGCGTCGGCCTCGAACGGACGGACGACGAGCCGGGCGAGGTTGATCGAGCCGAGATCGCAGGCGCCGTAGGGCGGTAGCGGCTGCTCGCCGCACGGATTGGTCGCGCTGATCTGCTCGCAGTACCAGAGGTTGTTCTGGCGGTTGATGCGGTCGATGAAGATCACGCCCGGCTCGGCGTAGGCGTAGGTCGCGCGCATGATCTGGTCCCACAGCTCGCGCGCCTGCACCGTCTTCACGATGGCGCCGTCGAACACCAGGTTCCACGGCGCGTTTTCCTTCACCGCCTTCATGAAGTCGTCGGTGACCAGCACCGAGAGGTTGAACATGCGCAAGCGGCCTGGCTCGCGCTTGGCCTCGATGAAGGCTTCGATGTCGGGATGGTCGCAGCGCAGGGTCGCCATCATCGCGCCGCGACGGGAGCCGGCGCTCATGATGGTGCGGCACATAGCGTCCCACACGTCCATGAACGAGAGCGGGCCCGAGGCGTCGGCGCCGACGCCCTTCACCGGTGCTCCGCGTGGCCGCAGCGTCGAGAAGTCGTAGCCGATGCCGCCGCCCTGCTGCATCGTCAGCGCGGCTTCCTTCAGGTTCTCGAAGATGCCGCCCATGCTGTCGGGGACCGTCCCCATGACGAAGCAATTGAACAGCGTCACGGTCCGCCCGGTGCCGGAGCCGGCGATGATGCGGCCCGCCGGCAGGAACTCGAAGTTGGAGAGCGCCTCGGCAAAGTGCTTCTGCCAGTGGGTCTGGTCGCGCTCGGGCTCGGCTAGCGCCTTGGCGACGCGGCCCCAGGTGTCGTCCATCGCCTTGTCCACAGGCGCGCCGTGGGCGTCCTTCAGACGGTACTTCATGTCCCAGATCTGCTGAGAGATCGCGGCGACGCTGGCCATGGACGGAACCTCGTGTGGATAACTGTCAGTATATGGGAGCGAAGCGGGCTTCGCGCAGCCTTCAGACACGTCGTCGCGTCGACGCGCGAATGACGCGTAACGTGTTGATTCCACGCAGCAAGTTCAACAACTGGGAAGCGGCCGCCAGTCTACGAAGGGGCTCCGGACCGGTCAAGACGGTTGTTCACTTTTTGTTTCCACAGTGTCGGCGGGCTTCTGGCCTTTGATTCGCAAGGCAGTTTTCGGACAGTGCCCGCGTTCCACAGCGAACGGCCGAACGCTATCCACTGGCTTTTCCACAGCCGAGGGGCGCTCCGTTCCGCCGAACAGGCTGCCCCCGGCGGCCCCGGTCTTCCGGGCAACGGCGCGTCGCGTCCACCCCACGATGCGATGTCACGAGCGATCATGCGCTTCGGTCCTTATGACGCGTAGGCGACATAGCGTCCGGGGGACGCGTCGAAATGCGGTGCGGGGACATCGATGCCGGGGCAAAGGGCGATGAAGTATCGGTTGATCGCGAGCGAGATCCGTAACGCGGCCCGCGGCGTCGCGCTGGAGGAGAGCCGGACCTCTCTCATCAACCTTGCCAACGCCTACGAGCGCATGGCGACGGCTGCCGACGCCGCCGCCGAGCGCCTCTCGGTGGAGTGCCCGCCGCCGCAGACCGGAACGCCGTCCTCCTAGACCGCTTTGGTCCTGCCTGCCTGCGACGCACAGGGAAGGTGGATCCGCACCCGGCATCCCGGCCCGGCATCCTCGACCGCCATGGTGCCTCGATGACGGCCGGCCAACGACGACACCAGGCGCCAGCCGGTCCCGCCTTCGCCTGTGGTCGTGCAACCGCGCCCGTTGTCCTCGACCGTCACCACGATGCCGTCCGCGGCGCTCGCGAGCCGGACCCGGATAGTGCCTGACGCGGTCTCGGCGAACGCATACTTGAGCGCGTTCGTCACCAGCTCGTTGATGGCGATGCCGACGGTCTCGGCGATGTCGCGCGGAATGTGGATTGCCTCGGAATGGTACGAAAGCGCGATCGGCCGCCGCCCCACGAGCGACGTCGTGATAAAGCCGCACAGCTCCTTCACGTAGGTCGTTGCGTCCACGCTGTCGTCGGCGCCGCGGGCACCGAGCAGCTGGTCGACCTGCGCGATCGCCGAAATCCGCCCGGCGACGCTGTTGAGGCTGTCGCGGGCCTCCGGGCCGGTACGCGAGGCTTCCATGGCGATGGTCGCGCCGATGAGCTGCAGGTTGTTCGCGGTGCGGTGGCGCAGCTCGCGGTAGAGCGCGTCCTTCTCCATCTGCGTTCGATTGAGCTTCTGCACCAGCAGCCGCATCGATTGGCCGGCGATGATGATCAGAACGCAACCGACGACGAACAGCGCCAGCGGCACGACATGCTCGGGCTCCAGCGAGACGGTGAAACGCGGCTCGAGGAACGCGTACTCGAGGATCGCGGAGCTCAGCACCGTCGCCCACACGGCCGCCCCCCAGTCCAGGAACGTGGCGCACAGCGCCACCGCGATCACGAACAGAAAGTAGTTGTTCCCCTGCAGAAGGGGTGCGAACGCGATCTGGACGACGGTGACGGCGCCGACCACCGCGGTGGCCGTCGCGTAGCCCCGCATACGGCTCCAGTGGCTGGTCCTCGCGACAAGGAATTCGGCGAAGCTTGAAGGATCCATCGCGGGCATGGCCGTCTCGAGCTCAGGACGCGAGCATGGGCGCTCCCGCGGCATTACGCAGCTAAAAAGCGGCGCGGTTCCGCGGCTCGGCCGCTCAGTGCGCCGGGCTGTGGGACGCCGGCGCCGCCGACAGCGGATCGTCTCTCGCCATCTCGTGGGCTGCTTCGTGGTCGCACGGCAGGCTGATCCGGATACGGCACCCGGGGGCGGCGCTGCCGACGTCCATCGACCCGCCATGCTTGCCGATCATCGATGCGACCAGCCGCCATCCGATCCCGCGGCTCGCCTCCCCATCGCAGCCGAGGCCGTCGTCCTCGACGGTCAGGACGACGGCGCCGGGTTCGGTCGCGAGCGCGACGCGGATGTGCCCCGGTATGCCCTCGGCAAACGCGTGCTTGAGCGCGTTGGTCACCAGCTCGTTGACGGCAATGCTGAGCGTTTCGGCGCGGTCGCGCGCCAGGCGAAGCGAACGGGCTTCGCATGTCAGCGTCACCTCCCGCCGCCCGATCAGCGAGGCGGCAATGAAGCCACACAGCTCGCGCAGGTGCTCGCCGGCATCCACCTCGCCGGCGATGCCGTGGGCGACCAGCAGTTGGTCGACCTGGCCGATGGCCGCGATGCGGGCGGCGGTGCCTTTCAGGACGTCGCGCGTCTCCGCCGACCTGGCGCGGGCCGCCTCCATCGCGACGGTCGTGCCGATGAGGTGGAGGTTGTTCGCGGTGCGGTGGCGCAGCTCGCGGTAGAGCGCGTCTTTCTCGGCGCTGATGCGGTTGAGCTGTTCTACCAGCATCTTCACGGATTGCCCGGCGATGATGACCAGCAGGCAGCCGATCATGAACAGGGTCAGCGCGACGGCATCCGAGGTGCTGAGCGAGAAGGTGAGAACGGGCTCGAAGAACAGGTAGTCGATCAGTGCCGCGCTCAGGAGGCTGGCCCAGACTGCGGCGCCCCAGTCGAGGAACGTGGCGCACAGCGCCACCGCGAACACGAACAGGAAGTAGCGGCCGGCTGCCAGCAACGGACTGAACGCGATGCGCAGAAGGGCGGCTAGGGCGACCACGGCGGTCGCCACCGCGTACCGCTGGAGGTGGCCCCAGCGGTCGGTCCTCGCCATCAGGGATCGGGCGAAGGTGGATGGATCCATGCGCGCGTCGCCGTCGACGGAATCTGCGTGCCCAACGGCCCTAAACGCGCGACGCGCGCGATCCCGCTGTGGCGTCGTTTGGCCATCGGAGAAGGATTCTTGGGACTCCGCGAGCCGGTTGGACAATTAGCTGTCCCGCCGTCCCAAGCCCTGGGCGCCGGGACAGAGGACAGGAACGGTGCGCGCCGGCTAGCTCTCCGGCTGGGCGTACCGCATTTTCCGCGCCCGCTCGTCGGCGGATTCCGCCTGCGGATCGAGGCCATGGGCGAGGCTCAGGCGGTTCATGAAGTTGAACCGGCAGCACACCAGGATCGCGTCGTGGAGCGCGCGCTCCGACCAGCCGGCGCGATAGACCGCGTCGGCGTCGGCCTGGGTCATGGCATACGGCGTTAGCGTCAGCTTCTTCACGAAACGCAGGATCGGCTTGAACGCCTCCTCGACCGGCGCCGCGTCGGCATCGTCGACGATGCGCTCGATCGTTGCGCGCTCAACGCCGAGATTGACCGCCATCTGCGCGTGGCCGTTGTAGCAATAGGCGCACTGATTGAGCTTCGATACGTACGCCGCGATCGTCTCGCGCTGGGCCGACGTGAGCGGCGACTCGCCGCGCATGATCACCCGACCGAGGTCGTTCATGGACTTTCGCGTGTCCGCGTTCAACCCATACAGATCGCCGATTCCGGCGTTGGCGGGCAGGGAGGGGAAAAACGGCATGACTAATCCTTGCTCGTTTCAGTGTCGGCGGTGCGACGATAGCCGTCCTCGGCCTTGCGGCGTCCGCGCTCCATGAATTTTTCGGGCTCGGCGACGATTCCGTGCCCCATGACCATCCGGTTCATGAAATTGAACCGGGCACACACCGTGATCGCGTCGTGCAACGCCCGCTCGTCCCATCCCGCCGCGAACACCTCGTCGGCGTCCGCTTGGGTCAGCCGCGACGGAGTCTGCGTCAGTTTCCTGACGTAGCGCAGGATAGGCCGCATGCGCTCGGGAACCTCCGCGCGATCGATGTCGCCCTTGAGCGACTCGAGGAGCGATTCATCGAGCCCGAAGGCAATGGCGATAGCCGTGTGGGTGCCGAAGCAGAAGTCGCACGCGTTAAGCACCGACGTATATCCGGCGATCAGCTCTCGTTCGGCGGGCGTCAGCGGCGACGGCCCGCGCATCAGGCGCTCGGAGAAATCGAACCACCCCGCGTAGCGCTCGCGGCACAATCCGAAGATCGTGTTGGTATCGGCATCTTGCGGGAACGTCGGGAAAAACGGCATGCGGGCTCCGCCTTTTTCGAAAGGATAGGCGGAACCGTCGCCCACTGTCGAGTTACGCAGGCTGGTGAGAATGTCGGGCGCGCGGTCGCTCCAGCCGCTGTCCCGCCGTCCCGCACCCCCAAGCCGCGGGACGGCGGGACGCCCCCTCTCATCCCAACACGTGCGGCAGCACCGTATCGTAGCGACGGCGGATCGCCTGGTAGCAGGAGCAGGCGGTCTCGGCGAGGCGCTTGCGGCTCCTGATGCTCACCTTGCCGCGCCGGTAGGTGATGATGCCCTCGTCCTGGAGCGCGCCGGCGAACTTCGCCACGGTCTGGCGCGCGACACCGAGCATCTGGCCGAGGAACTCCTGGGTCATCAGGAACTCGGTCGCGTGCGAGCGGTCGGACGACAGCAGCAGCCACTTCGCCATTCGCGCGCCCACCGTATGGACGGTGTTGCAGGCGACGTTCTGCAGCGTCTGCCCGAGCAGCGCCTGGGAGTAGCCGCGCATCAGCGCCGCGAGCCGTGGGCTCTCCGGCAGCACGCGGTTCAGGCTGCGGGCCGAGATCGTGGCGCAGGTGCAGGGCATCTGGACGACGGCGGTGATGGGTGCCGCGACGTCCTCGATGAACAGCGGCGCGCCGGCGACACCTTCCGGGCCGACGGTCGCGGCCTCGATCACCGGGCCGTCCTCGAGCACCGCGACATAGGAGATGAAGCCCGAGGTCGGGAAATAGCTGCGGCGGACCGGCGTGCCCTCGTCGAACAGCACCTGGCGCGGTGACAGCGTCACGTGCTCGAGGTGCGGCTCCAGACGGCGGTACTCGTCCGTCGGCAATGCGGAAAGAAGGCGGTTGGCGGAGCTCTGTACGTCAGTCATTTATTCTTCGCATCCGGCCGCGGTGGCGGCGACAGCGCTTATTTCCCCGAACTTGGCCGCTCAATTGGCGTCTGTCTGCCGTCCACCTTACGTAGTTGTGTCATGGACACGACATAACGCTTGATGCGGTGCGGCCAATCGGGCACCTAGGCAACCCATCGGGCGGCGCAAAGACGTCGCAGACGGGGAGACCCTGCGTGCGTACGCTTCAGCGGATTCACACGACGGCCCGCCGGGCGCGGGAGCTGGCGGCGGAATTCCGCACCGATAGACCGTTGCGCGACGCCCTGATGGCCTACGCGGTGGAGGTGGAGATCCAGGCGCGGGAGCGTCTCGGCGCGGACCGCGAGGTCTCCGGGCTCGACGACGGCCTGACGGACGAGACGCTGAGCGAAGCGGCGTCGCCGTCGGACTACTGGCGCCGCGAGTGCGCGTTCCTGCGTGAGTGCATGCTGTCGCTGATGCCGGGCGACGGGCGGCGCCGCGTGCTGCAGTCGCTGGCCGAGGACTGCCACCGGCTGGCCGAGATGCTCGAGGCGCGCACCAAGTAGGTGTCAGCCCCCGCCGAGGTCCGCCTTTCCTGTGGAAAACACCGCGATGACCGTATCGGCGCACGCCGATTTGCCCTTTGATCCTAAGCGACAGCGCATTCGGGCGGCCGGGAGTCCCCGAAGGCATCCACCGGGGGCACGGTCGGAGGCAGCATGGTCGACAACGTTCCGAGGAACTACAGCGAGCGCGCCGAGGAAATGCGGGCGATCGCCGACGGCATGCGCGACGAAGGCTCCCGCAGAATGCTGCTCGAACTCGCCGAGCGCTACGACAAGATGGAAGCCGACCGGAAGGCCCGCAGCGCCCGAGAGGCGCTGCGGGCCGCGGGGTATTCGCGGAACACGGATTAGCCCGCGAGCCGCGCGCTCGCGGTCTCGATCGCGTCCTGAAGCCGGGTCATGAACGCCTCGCGCGGCAACCCGGGCGGGATCGGCGGCAGGTACTCGACCGTGATGACGCCGGGCTTCTTGAGGAACGCGCGGCGCCCCCATGTCAGCCCCGAGTTCAGCGCGCACGGCACCACCGGCACGCCGAGCGCCTGGTAGAGCGCGGCGATCCCCGACTGATAACGCGGCGGAGCGCCCGGCACGGTGCGCGTGCCCTCGGGAAAGATCACGATCGGACGATGGGCCGCGAGTGCCGCGCGCGCTTCCGTCACCATGCGCCGCAGGGTCGCGGCGCGGCCCCTGCGGTCGATGCCGATCATGCCCGCGTGCTTCGCGAACCAGCCGTAGAACGGCACCCAGAACAGCTCGCGCTTGATGACGAACACCGGGTAGTTCAGCAGCACGTTGAAGGCGAACGTCTCCCACGCCGACTGGTGCTTCGAGGCGAGGATGAACGGGCCCGCCGGCAGGTTGGCCTCGCCGACGACGCGGTGACGCAACCCGACGATGCGCGCGAGCAGCCAGAGCAGCAGCCGGATCCACAGCCGCGCCGCCGCCTGCATCCACAACGGCGGCGCCAGCAGCAGCGGCAGATAGAGGATCGACAGCAGCGCCGTGGTGAGGAACGAAAGCGCGTTGAACAGCGCGGCGCGCAGCAGCGTCACGGGTGCGGCTCCGGAGCGGGATTGGCGCCGGGCGCCGGCGGGTTCGCGTCGTCGGGCGGCGGGGTCTCGTCGGGATCGTCCGATCCGCCGTCCGGGCTGTCCGGCGTGGCCTCCGGCAAGGCTGCGGGCGCGTCGCCGAACTCGGGTGCCGCCTTCTGCTCCGGGGCTTCGGGCGCTGGGGCCGGCGCGGCCGCGCGCGGCGGTGGGGTCGGATCGGCCGAGGGCTGCGCGGTCGGCGCGGGGGTCGACGGCTCCGGCAGCGGGAACATGTCCATCGGCGCCGGGCTTATCGGCGCGCGCTGCGGAAAGCGCACGCCGAGCGTCAGCGTCGTCTTCGCTGCGATGTATTTCGTCCACTCGCTCGCGATCAGCCGCAGCGTTCCGGGCCACCACCACCAGTCGTCGATGCGGAACGACGCCGACGCGGTGGCGTGCGGGACGATTGTTACCTGCGGCATCGCGGCGCGGAACTCGACCAGCGCGCGGGGCATGTGGAAATTCGACGTCACCAAAATCAGCGACGTGAGGCCCTCCTTGGCCATCCACACCGCGGTCTCCTGGGCGTTGCCGACGGTGTCGTCGGCGCCGTAGCCGAGCACGATCGGATTTTGCGCCTCGTTGGGCGAGCGGCGCAGCGCGCGCAGGATCTGCTGCACGTCGATGCCGCGGTAGACGCCGGAGATGAACAGGCGCTGGGCTCGACCCTGGGCGAGGAGCTCGAAGCCCTGGGTCAGGCGGTCTGTCGAGCCGGTGAGGACGACGACGACATCGGCCTTCGGCGTCTCCGGCGGCTTGTCCGCGGCGGCTGTCAGCGAGCGGATCTCGTGGGCGTACCAGAACAGCCCGATCACCCACAGCACGCCCAGGATCGCTAGCGCATCGATGGCCCAGCGGATCGGCGCGCCCTTATCGCGACGACGGAACTTCATCACAGCATCCTCTTGAGCGCCGACAGCACGGTGCGGCGCGCGGTCATCGCAGCGATCGCTGCCACCGCGACCGGCACCAGCACCAGCGCCGCGCCCTCGACGGCCGACAGCCGCACCGCGGGCAGAAGTCCGGCCGGCAGCCGTGCGAACGCCGCGGCGATGCCGGCGCCGGCGGCGATCGCGCCGATCAGGCCGATCACGCCGCCCTTGAGCCCGAGCAGCAGTGCCTGGCGCCCGAACGCCGAGGCGATGACGCCGTCGGTCGCGCCCATGATGTGCAGGAGTTCGATGGTCTCGGCGTGGACCGCGAGCGCGCTCCGCGTCGCGAACACGATCATGCCGACGGCCGCGAGCAGGACCAATGCCACGACGACTCCGGCCAGCGCCTCGATCGCACGCAGGATCGTCACCAGCCGGTCGGTCCAGCGGCGGTGGTCGTCGACCGTGGTGCCGGGCACCTCCGACGACAGCATCTCGGTGAGCCCAGCGATGTTGACGCGGGCGCCCGCGTCGAGCCGCACATCGATGATGGTGGGGAGCGGCAGCGAGGCGACGAACGCGCCGCCGCCGAGCCAGGGCTCGAGAAGTGCCGCGGTCTCGCGCGAGTCGAGTGCCCGCACCGAGGCGACGCCCTGGGTCTTCTGCAGCGCCTTCACCGCCGCGTCGACGCGCCGCTGCTGCTGGGCATAGCCGCGTTCGTCGGCCGTGCCGAGGTCGGGCACCTGAACCGTGAGAGTGCCGACCAGCCCGCGGTCCCACCGCGTCGCGGTGTCGGCGAACACCATCAGCCCCGCCAGCGCCAGGGCCGCGAGGAACACGACAAGCGCGATCAGCCACGGCACGAAGCGGCGGCCCGGATCGGCGGTGAACGGCAGCGGCTGCGATCGCACGCGGCGGGGCCGGAATCTCATGTCGGCACTTCCGGCGCGGGACGTGACAGGGCTGGCCTCGGCGGCGCCCCGCGGGCGCCCGGGTGACGCTGTCGCGGCGGCGGCACGGTCAGTTCGCCCCCGGCGAGATGGAGCTCGGGATGGTCGAAGCGCGACACCAGCGAATCGTTGTGGGTCGCGATCAGGATCGTCGTGCCGAGGCGGTTCAATTCTTCGAACAGGTAGAGGAGGCGGACAGCGATTTCGTCGTCGACATTGCCGGTCGGTTCGTCGGCGATCAGCAGGCTGGGGCGGTTGATGACGGCGCGGGCGATGGCGACGCGCTGCTTCTGTCCGCCCGACAGCGTCGACGGCTTGGCGCGCATGAAGGCGCCGAGGCCGACCCACTCCAGGAGCTCGCGGGCGTGCTTCTCGGTCTCGTCGGGATCGGCGCCGGCGATGCGCAGGGGCAGCGCCACGTTCTCGAGCACGGTCAGCGAGTCGAGCAGGCGGAATTCCTGGAACACCACGCCGACGCGGCGGCGCAGCGCCGGCAGGCTCGCGCGCGGCGCGGTCGCGATGTCGTGGCCGAAGATATGGATCAGCCCGCGCGACGGACGGTGGGCGAGATAGACCAGGCGGAGAAGCGACGACTTTCCGGCGCCGCTCGGGCCGGTGAGGAAATGGAACGAGCCCGGCGCGAGTTCGAAGCCGATGTCGTGGAGCACCTCGGCACCGAGCCCGTACCGCATGCCGACGTTCTCGAACCGGACGACGCTTTCGCGCATGTCGAGGTAAACAATCCGTGAAATCGCGACGCGAATCGCCGCCAAAATCGCACAAGCAACGCGTGTCGTAAAGGTGAGCGACCGCGCACTTTTGCGCGACGTCCGTGCATTCGTCCAAGGCGCTGCGCGCGCCGCGCGCGCAGCCGCTTGCCCTGCACTTGCCAGCCTGTGGCGCGCCCCCTATAACCGGGAGGTCCGGCCGTTGCCGCGCCCACTGGGCCTGCGCTGAATGATTCTTTCCTGCTCGGCTTGCTCCACGCGCTACGTCGTGGATCCTGCTCTCCTCGGCCAAGGCGGCCGCACCGTTCGATGCGCGAAGTGCGGCCATCAGTGGCATCAGCATCCGCCGATCGATTTCCCGCAGATGCTCGAGCCGGAGCCGCCGCCGGCCCCGATCCGGCGCGCGCGCGACTATGAGCCGGGTGCGAACCTTCCCGCCTTTCCGCGCGAGCGCCGGTCCGGCGCCGCGGTCGCGTGGTTGGCATTGGCCGTCGCCGTCCTGTTGCTGGGCGGCGCCGGAGTCGCCGCGCGTGACGCGGTTGTCGCGGCGTGGCCGCCGGCCGCGCGCCTCTACTCCACCGTCGGTCTGAGTGCCGAGCTGCCGGGCAGCGGGCTCGAGTTCCGCAACGTCACGACCCAGCGCCGACTCGAATCGGATCGCGAGGTCGTCGTGATCGAGGGCGAGGTCGTCAACGTCTCGAATCGCGATCGCGTCGTGCCGCCGCTGCGCGCGGCGCTGACTTCCGAGGGCAAGGAAATCTCGTACTGGACGTTCGAGGCGACGCAGTCGCGTCTGCTGCCGGGCGAGTCGGCGCGCTTCGTCACCCGAACCGACGAGCCGGCCGAGGCCGCGACGGACATCAAGATCCGCTTCGCCGACGGCACCTAGGAGAGAGGGCACAGGCCGCCATGGCGCGCATCCTTGTGGCCGATGACGATCGGGCGGTGGCGGAGTTCGTGCGCCGGGCGCTCACCCACCACGGCCATGAGGTGGTGGTGGTTGAGGACGGACTCCAGGCGCTGCACGCGCTGCAGACCAACGGCGAGTTCGAGCTGCTGCTCACCGACATTGTCATGCCCGGCATGGATGGCATCGCGCTCGCGCTCAAGGTCGCGCGCGACTACCCCGACCTCAAGGTGCTGCTGATGTCGGGCTACGCCGCCGAGCGGCAGCGCGCCCACAATCTCGACGTCATCATCCAGCGCGTGATCCCGAAGCCGTTCACGCTGCAGGAGCTGATGCGCGTCGTCGGCGAATCGCTCGCCACGCCGAAGGCGTAGTGTCCGGCACGTTCGCGCCCTGGAAGCGGCGGAGCAGTCTTCCCCCACGCCGCTAAAAGCGGCGCAGGAGCCTCTCAATGTAATCGTGCTCGATGCGCGGCCGATCCGGCTCGGCGCTGCGCCGCCGCAACTCGTCGAGGATCTCGCGGGCCCGCGCCCGCTCCGAGGCATCGGGAATCTTCACCTCGTCGCCGTTCGACGAACCGACCGCCGGGAGCGGCCGCCCGAACGGATCGGTGTTGCGGCCGTCGCCCGCGCGCGGCGTCTGGGTGCCGCCGGGCATGAAGCCGCGCAGGCCCATCGCCTGGGCCATCATCTGCGACATCTGTCCCTGACCCTGCTGCAGCGCTTGCAACGCGCGCCCCTGCGGATCGAGCGCGGCACCGGGGTTGCCCTGGCCGAGCGCGTTCGAGGATTCGCGCATCGCCTTTTCGGCTTCGCCGAGATTGCCGGGCACCTGGCCCATCATCTCGCCGAGCTGCTGCATCAGGTCATCGAGCTCGCTGCGGAGCTGGTCCTGCTGCTCGGCCGTTCCGTTCTGGTCCTGCGACTGCTGTCCGTTCTGGCCGCGTTGCCCGCGCTGCGAGCGCTGGAAGGTCTGGTCCATCAGCTCCTTCTGGCGGCGCGCGAGATCCTGCAGCTTCTTCGACATCTCGTTGGCTTGCTTCATTTGCTCCATTTGCTGCGGCGACATCTGGGCCATGCCGCCGTTGCGCAGCGCATCCAGCATCGAGAGCATCTGCTGCAGCCGCTCGCGGGCGGCGTCGCGCGAGCCGCTCTTCGCCAGGTCGCGCGCCTCCTCGAGCTGGCGGAACAGATCGTCGGCGCTCATCACCTGCGCGTCGGGCGGCAGCGGCATGTCCCACGGCGGCATGTTCGCCATGTTCTTCATCGCTTCCTGGAGCGCTTTGGCGAGCGCCTCGCGCACCTCGTCGAACAGCTTGTCGATCTCGGCGTCGCCGGTCTTATCGTTGAGCCGGTCCATCAGCTCGCGCTGCTTCGAGGTCAACTCGCGCTGGGCGGCGGCGACCGCGCCGTCCTCGAGACGGAGCGCCGTCTCCCACAGGAGCTGGGCGACCGCGAGCGTGCCCTTGCGGCTCGCGTCATAGCGGAGGCGGCCGGCGGCGGCGCTGAGGGCGAGCCGGACCACCGAATCGTCGGGCAGCTTGTCGGGCGTGCGCAGCAGGCCGTCGAGCGCGTTGCGGGCCGGCGCCCGCGCTGCCGGATTGCGCACCAGCTCCTTGCGGAGCGCGACGAGTGCCCTCGCCAGCGGGTTGCGGAACACGCGTTCCGGCAGTGTCAGCGGCACCGCCTCGGTGACGCCGACCTGATCGACGCCGTCGCGCGCCATCACCTGGATCGTGACGTCGAGACCCGCCCACGGGCTCGAGGTCAGGTCCTGAAACGTCGTCTGCTTGAAGTTTTTCCGGTCACCCGGCAGCGGCAACTGGATTTCCATCGGCGGATCGTCGACGCCGCGCTCGGCGAAGCGGACATAGGCGACCAGCGAGGCGATGCCATAGTCGTCCTGGGCCTCGATCGCGAGCTTGATCTGGCCGCGCTCGTTGGGCGCCGGAGGTTCGGTGAATTTGACGGTCGGCTCCTGGTCGCTCACCACGTTGATCGGCCACTCGGCGAGCTTGGAGCCGCGGCGCTCGACGGTAATCGAAGAGCCCGAGCCGATCAGCGTCTCGGCGCGGAACGCGCGCTCGCCGACGGATTCGAGCGATTGTTTGTCGTTGCCCACGCGCAGCGTGGGAACGCGGGTGCCGCCGTCGACCTCGACCAGGAGCGACGAGCCCTCGGGCACGGTGATCGGCGCCGGCGCGCGGACCTTCGCGCCCTTGCGGGCGGCGTCATCCTTGGTTTTGTCGCCGAACGCCAGCACGATCGGCGGCAGTCCGGTGTAGCCCGGCGGCGTGATCCACGCGCCGATGTGCACCGGCTCCGACTTGGTCAGCGCCGTCAGCGGATCGAGCGCACGAGCGAACCGCTTGTCGCCGTCGCCCATGCCGACGGCGACGCCGACGGCGAGCAGCAGCAGCACCGCGAAGCGGATCGCATAGGGATCGAGCCGGGCCAGACCCGGCGCGGCCAGTCCCGACCTGAGCGCATCGAGCGCCGCCTTGGCCCGTGCCTGATGCGCGGTCCACAGCGCGCGGGTCTGCGGATCGTCGGCGCCGACGGCGATCGGCTCGTTCAGAGTTTCGAGCGGCCGATGGCGCAGCTCGCTGGCGACTTCGACGCGGCGGCGTCCTTCGGCCGACGTCGGCCAGCGCAGGCCGAGCGGCGCGCGCACGAGTGCGGCGAGGAACAGCAGCGCGAACAGCGCCAGCGCCGCGACGTGGATCCAGAACGGCAGGACGGGGAAGGCGTCGAACAGAACCAGCGCCGCGAACAGCGCAGCAACGGTGGCCGCCGGAGCGAGGCGCGGCCACAGCCGCTCCCAGAACAGCGCGAGCCGCGCGCGCCACAGCGTCTGCTCGAGGCGCAGCTCGCCGGGCGCCCAGCGCTGGTTTCGCTGCGACCGCGGATCTCGGGAATCTGGAGCGCCCCGAGTGGGATCGATGGGGGACGGATTCATGCCCTCGTCCTGGTCCCGGACGGGGCCACGCGATTCAACCTCGGCGGTCGAACCAGGATGGCCGCTGTTCGCGGGACAACATCGCTTCGAACGTCTGGCGCGGCCGAATGACGGCGTAACGTCGGCCCTTCACCAGGACCTCGGGCACCAGGGGGCGGCTGTTGTAATCGGACGCCATAGCCGCGCCGTAGGCGCCGGCCGACAGAACCGCCACCAGATCGCCGGATGCTAACATAGGGAGCCGCCGGCCACGGGCGAAAATATCCGTGGTTTCGCAGACCGGTCCCACGACATCGGTAACAAAAGTATGTCTCCGCGGCGCGGCCACCGGGACGATGTCGTGCCAGGATTCATAGAGTGCGGGCCGCATCAGGTCGTTCATCGCCGCATCGGTGATCGTGAACTGATGGCGGCGGCCGCCCTTGACGTAGAGAACGCGGGTGACCAGGGCGCCGGCGTTTCCAACCAGAAATCGTCCAGGCTCGACCACGACCTTCACGTCGAGCTGCGCTGCGATTCCACTGACGAGTTTCGCGTACTCCGCGGGCGCGGGCGGCGTCTCGTCCCTGTAGCGGATGCCGAGGCCGCCGCCGAGATCGAGCTTCTCGACGGCATGACCGCGGGCGCGCAGGTCCTTCACGAGGGCGCCCAGTCGCCGGTAGGCGGCGCCGAACGGCCCGAGCGTGGTGATCTGTGAGCCGATGTGCACGGCGAGCCCGACCGGCTTCACGCGCGGCAGCTCGGCCGCGCGTGCATAGAGCGCCAGCGCCTCGCGGAAGTCGATGCCGAACTTGTTCTCTTCGCGACCCGTCGTGATCTTGGCGTGCGTCTTGGCGTCGACGTCGGGATTGACCCGCAGCACGACGGTCGCGGTTTTGCGCAGCCGTGTCGCCACCTCGTCGATAGCCTCGAGCTCGGGCGCCGATTCGACGTTGATCTGTCCGATCTTCGATTTGAGCGCGAAGGCGATCTCGTCGCGGCTTTTGCCGACGCCCGAGAAGACGATGCGCTCGGGCGGCACGCCGGCCGCGAGCGCGCGCCGAAGCTCACCCTCGGAGACGACATCGGCACCGGCGCCGAGGCGCGCGAACGTCTCGATCACCGCGACGTTCGGGTTGGCCTTGACCGCGTAGCAGATCTCGAAGCCTTTCGGCGGGCGCGCCGCCTTGAAGCCGTCGCGCAGCGCGCGATAGGCATTTTCCATCGCCGTCTGCGAGTAGACGTAGACCGGAGTGCCGACCGCCTCGGCGATCGTCGCGAGAGGGACGCCTTCGCAGGCCAGCCGGCCCGCGCGGCGGATGAAAGCCGTCATCGCGACATGCGTCCCGGATTGAAGCCGAGATCGTCTTCGTTGTCGTCGATCCGTCCCGTCGAGCCCTGCTCGGGCGGCGTGTTGCGGTTCGACGTGCCGACCGGCGCGCTCGGCTGCCCGTACTTCGACGGGTTGGGATAGACGCGCGGGTAATCGCTTTCGCCTGGCGGCAGCGGCGTTCCCTTCTTGCCGCACGCGACCAGCGATGTGGCCGCGAGCGCGAGAATGGAGACGATGAGGAGACGACGAATCATGCGGTGGATCATAGCCCGAAACGCCGCCGCGCGTCGCTGATCGCGGCGCGCACGCGCTCGGGCGCCGTGCCGCCCTCCGAGCGGCGGCTCGCCGCCGAGGCCTCGACGTCGAGCACGCGGTAGACGGCGCGGGTGAGCCTGGGCTCGACCGCCTGCATCTCGGCGAGCGGCAGATCGCGCAGCCGCACGCCTTTTGTCTCGGCAAGGCGCACGAGCCGACCGGCGACGTGATGCGCGGCCCGGAACGTCAGCCCGGCGTTGCGCACCAGCCAGTCGGCGAGGTCGGTCGCCGTGGTGTGGCCGATCTCGGCGGCCGCCGCCATGCGCGTCGGATCCGCCTTGAGGTCGGCGATCATGCCGGTCATGGCGTGCAGCGCGAGGAGGAGCGTCTCGGCGGCGTCGAACACCGGCTCTTTGTCCTCCTGCATGTCCTTCGAATAGGCGAGCGGCAGGCCCTTCATGACGATCAGCAGAGTCACCAGCGAGCCGATGACGCGTCCCGACTTGGCGCGGATCAGCTCGGCGGCGTCGGGATTGCGCTTCTGCGGCATGATCGACGAGCCGGTGGTGAAGGCATCCGACAGCTTGACGAAGCCGAACTGCGGCGACGCCCAGATCACCAGTTCCTCGGAGAGGCGCGACAGATGTACCGCCGCGATGGCCGCGAGCGACAGGAACTCGAGCGCGAAGTCGCGATCCGACACGGCGTCGAGCGAGTTCGCCATCGGCCGGTCGAAGCCGAGCTCCTTCGCCGTGATGCGGCGATCGATCGGATAGGGCGTACCGGCGAGGGCCGCGGCGCCGAGCGGGCTCTCGTTGAGCCGCTTGCGGGCATCGGCCGCGCGCGAGCGGTCGCGGCCGACCATCTCGACGTAGGCGAGCAGGTGATGGCCGAAGGTCACCGGCTGCGCGTTCTGCAGGTGTGTGAACCCCGGCATGATCGTGTCGACGTGACGCTCGGCCTTGGCGAGCAGCGCCGCCTGCAACGCAGTCATGGCGCGGCCGATCGAGTCGAGTGCGTCGCGCACCCAGAGGCGGAAGTCGGTCGCCACCTGGTCGTTGCGCGAGCGCGCGGTGTGCAGGCGGCGTCCGGCATCGCCGATGCGCGACGTCAGTCGCGCCTCGACGTTCATGTGGATGTCCTCGAGCTGAGTCGAGAACGGGAAGCGGCCGGCATCGATCTCGCGGCGGATCGTGGCGAGCCCCTTGCGGATACGCCCGGCGTCGGCGCGCGAGATGATGCCCTTGCGGGCGAGCATCAGCGCATGCGCCTGGCTCGCGCGGATGTCCTGGGCGTAGAGCTTCTGATCGAAGCCGATCGAGGCGTTGATCTGCTCCATCACCGCCGAGGGGGCGGCGGCGAACCGCCCGCCCCACAGCGGATTCGCCGACCGGGAATTGGCGGAGCCTTGCTTATGCGCTCTCTCTCGCGCTTGCTTTTTCGCGCGGCCGCGGCTTTTCTTCGTCGTTCCCGACGCTTTCGTCACTTTCCGGGTAGCCATGGCTCGCCGGTTTCCTAGCCCATTCGTTGCCGTCGCGGCCATCGTGGCCTTCGCCTTGGCGGGCGCATTGACGGGTGTGTTGATTCACCGCACCGGCGGGTCCGGCGGCGCACTGCCGCTGGCCGGAACGGTGGCGCACTTTAGCTTGTCGAATCCCCGCCTGCCAGCGCCGCCCGTAACCGTTCAGGACGGCGACGGACGGGAGGTCGGCCTCGCCGATTTCCGCGGCCG
>Ga0310811_10000998_pt1 | contig 36242 bp, 34 predicted proteins | sample YCmetagenome_FD_207642 | JGI IMG/M metagenome (GOLD analysis project Ga0310811, IMG submission 207642) | Soil microbial communities from experimental microcosm in Duke University, North Carolina, United States - YC | ecosystem: Engineered > Artificial ecosystem > Soil microcosm > Unclassified ... | reverse complement strand
GCGCCTTGATCTGGTCGGTGATGCGATGGCCCTGCACATCGTTGATCAGGGGCAAGAGGCCATAACCCAGTTCGATGCGCAGCAGGTCCAGGGCGAGGGCGCTGGAGATCGGCTCTTCCTTGGGCGCGGCCGTGCCTTGCGCATTTTCGGCGGCAGCTTCGGCGGTGCGCTGGTTCTTGCGCTTATGCGCATACCAAGCCAGCGAGCCGGTGCCGCCGGCGAGCGCGGCAAAAACGAGCGTGGGCATGCCGGGCAGCAGGGCGACAATGCCCATCACCGCAGCGGCCATACCCAGCGCCTGGGGATAGAAGGAGAGCTGGCCCATCAGGGCCTTGTCGGTGGCGCCTTCCACGCCAGCCTTGGAGACCATCAGGCCGGCGGCGGTGGAGACGATCAGCGCCGGCATCTGCGACACTAGGCCATCGCCCACGGTCAGCAGGGTGAAAGTATGGCTGGCATCGCCAAAGCCCATGCCTTTTTGGGCCACACCGATGATGATGCCGCCGACGATATTGATGGCCACGATCAGCAGGCCGGCGATGGCGTCGCCGCGCACGAATTTGCTGGCGCCATCCATGGCGCCGAAGAAATTGGATTCCGCCTCGATGGTCTTGCGGCGATGCTTGGCTTCCTTCTCATCGATCAGGCCGGCGGAAAGATCGGCGTCGATCGCCATCTGCTTGCCGGGCATGGCGTCCAGGCTGAAGCGCGCGGCGACTTCGGCGATGCGGCCCGAACCTTTGGTGATGACCACGAAGTTCACGATCACCAGAATGGCAAAGACAATCAGGCCGATGACGAAATTGCCCTGCATCACCAGATTGCCGAAGGCCTGAATGACATAGCCGGAGGCGGCGGTGCCTTCATTGCCATGGCCCAGGATCAGGCGGGTGGAGGCAAGGTTCAGCGCCAGCCTCAGCATGGTGGTGATGAGCAAGATGGTGGGGAAGGAGCTGAATTCCAGCGGCTTTCTGATGAACACCGCCGTCATCAGGATCAGGATGGAGAAGCTCAGCGAGAAGGCCAGGCTCAGGTCCAGCATCCAGGTCGGCAGCGGCAGGATCAGCACGACCAGAATGGCCATGATGCCGATGCCCAGGCCTAACCCGGAGTCGCGGATGAAGGCGACGAGCTTGGCGGGGGAGAAATCAAAGCCCGCGGGCGCTGTGGTGCTGATGTCGGACATCTATTTCACACTTCTTTCACGTCATGCCCGCCGCTTGCTTTGGGCTCGCGACGTTCGTCACTCGAAATGGTCCGCCGGACCATTCCGTTCGCCTTCGGCGAACCGTTCCTCACCCCGCCATCTTCGGTTCAAGGCGCTGTTCGCCATGGCCGGGGATGGAAAGGCCCGCATCGGAATATTCGCGCAGCTTGTTGCGCAGGGTGCGGATGGAGATGCCCAGGATGTTGGCGGCGTGGGTTCTGTTGCCCAGGCAGTGGTCCAGCGTGTCCAGGATCAGGTCGCGTTCCACGTCCGAGACGGTGCGGCCGACCAGCGAACGGGTGACGGCAGTGGCTGACACCACGGCGCTCTGCACGCTGGGATTCTGCATCACGGGGATCGACGAGGGACCGACCTGGGTGCCGTCCGGCAGCCGGATCGCTTCAGGCGATATGTCGGGTCCTTGCGCCAGCAGCACGGCGCGGTGGATGGTATTCTCCAGCTCGCGGACATTGCCTCTCCAGGTGTGCGACAGTAGCAGCCGCTCGGTCTGGGAGGAAATGGGGCGATAAGCCACGCCATTGGCTTCCGCATATTTGCGGGCGAAGTGATGCGACAAGGCGCGGATATCCTTGGGGCGCTCGCGCAGGGCGGGCAGGCGCAGGTTCACCACATTCAGGCGATAGAGCAGGTCTTCGCGGAAGGTGCCGTGCTTGACGGCTTCGGCGAGATCGCGGTTGGAGGTGGCGATAATGCGGATATCCACCTTGACCGGCTTGGTGCCGCCGACGCGATCGATCTCGCGTTCCTGGATGGCGCGCAGCAGCTTGGCCTGCAGGCGGGCATCCATCTCGCTGATTTCGTCCAGCAGCAGGGTGCCGCCATTAGCTTCCTCGAACTTGCCGATGCGCCGCGCAATGGCGCCGGTGAAGGCGCCCTTCTCGTGGCCGAAGAGTTCGGATTCCAGCAGGTTCTCAGGAATGGCGGCGCAGTTGACCGAGATGAAGGGCTTGTCGGCGCGGCTGGACTTGCGATGGACATAGCGCGCCAGCACTTCCTTGCCGGTGCCGCTTTCGCCGGTGACCAGGATCGAAGCTTCGCTGCCGGCGATCTGGTCGGCCAGCTTGAGCACTGCGGCCATGGCGTCGTCTTCATAGACGAGCTGGTGGGATTCGTCGGCGACCGCCGCCAGCACCGCGGCGATCAGTTCGGGATCGGCGGGAAGGGGCAGATATTCCTTGGCGCCGGCGCGGATGGCGTCCACAGCGCGGCGGGTGTCGGTGCCGATGCCGCAGGCCACCACCGGGGTGCAGATGCGTTCGGCGGCGAGGCCGCGTACCAGCGTGCCGATGTCGAGGGACACGTCGCAGAAGACCAGGTCGGCGCCGCTGCCGCCGCGCAGGCTCGACAGGGCCTGCTCGATGTCGCCCGCATGGGTGACCTTGGCGCCCTTGTCCATGGCGATTTTGGTGGCGAGGCCGATCTGCCCCTGAAGTCCGCCGACGATAAGTAGACGCATGGCTGTTGTCCTTTAAATTCGGTCTTAGGAGCCGGAACCGGCCTTGATGATTTCGGTCATGGTGATACCCAGCCGGTCTTCCACCAGCACGACTTCGCCGCGGGCGACGAGCCGGTCATTGACATAGATGTCGATGGCCTCGCCGACTTTGCGGTCCAGTTCGACGATGGTGCCGCGGCCAAGCTTCAAGAGCTGGCTGACTTCCATGCCGCTCTTGCCCAGGACGGCCGAAACCGTGACGGGCACATCGAACACTGCTTCCAGATCGGCGGCGGAATGTTTCGGCGTGGCCTCCGCGGGCGCGTCGGTGTTGAGCAGTGCGGCGGCACTGCCGCCGCCGGCGTCCTGGCTCAGATCGGGCAGATCGACATTGTCGGTCGCCATGGAACTATCCTTTCACTTGTGAAGCGGAGAAACGGCGGGCGATCAGGGCAGTGAGGGCTTCTTCGATGACGGCTTCGCTGCGTTCGGCGCCGCCGCCGCGCCACTCGATGCGGCAGTCGGCGCCCGTCATGGCGGGATCGGCCGCGATCATCAGGCGGCCTTCATAGCCTTCTTCATGGGCGATATCGGTCAGGCGGGGCTCCAGCGCTTCCACCACGGCCGGCGCGGCGCGCAGGGTGATGCGCGGCTCGCCGATGGCCTGGTGCATGGCCTGGCGCAGGGCGTTTTCCACATCGCCGGCCGGCAAAGCGGCAAGGGCGGCAGGCGCGATCTTCCTGGCCATGGCCAGCGCCAGGCGGGCGGCTTCGTCCCGCAACGCCTCGATCTCGGCATGGCTTGTGTCCAGCGCGGCGCGAATGGCGATGGTAAGAGCGGCAATGGTGCGGTCCAGGGCGTCGGCGGCCCGGGCCCGGGCGTTGTCGGCGCCGGCCGCATGCGCCTCGGCCTGGAGCCGTTCCAGCTCTTCCATGGTCAAGGTCTGCTTCTGGCGGCTGCGGGCGGCGTCCGAGCGGCGATCTTCCTGGCCCTGGAATTCGGTGTCGAAGGTGAATTTGCGGGCCTGGGTTTTGGACGAGGGGTTCATCAATACACCAGCTCGTCTTCGCCGCTGCCGCTGGCGATCATGATTTCGCCCTTGTTGGCGAGGTCCTTGGCGACATTGACCATGCGCATCTGGGCTTCATCCACGTCCTTCAGGCGCACCGGACCCATGGCTTCCATGTCGTCGCGCAGGATCTTGCCGGCGCGCTCGCTCATGTTGGTGAAGAAGACATCGCGCAGGCCATCCGTGGCGCCCTTCAGCGCCAGGCCCAGCTTGTCCTTCTCGACATTGCGCAGCAGCGTCTGGATCGAGCCTGGATCCAGCTTGGCCAGGTCTTCGAAGGTGAACATCAACGCCTTGATGCGCTCGGCGGAATCGCGGTTGCGCTCTTCCAGGGCGGTGACGAAGCGGCTTTCGGTCTGACGGTCGAAATTGTTGAAGATTTCGGCCATCTGCTCATGGGCGTCGCGCTTGGCGGTGCGGGCGAGGTTGGACATGAACTCGACGCGCAGGGTCTGTTCGACCTTGTCCAGAATGTCCTTCTGCACGCTTTCCATACGTAGCATGCGCTGCACCACTTCCAGGGCGAATTCCTCGGGCAGCGCCGCCAGCACCCGGGCGGCATGTTCCGGCTTGATCTTGGAGAGCACCACTGAAACGGTCTGCGGATATTCGTTCTTCAGATAGTTGGCCAGCACCGTTTCGTTCACATTGGCCAGCTTGTCCCACATGGTGCGGCCTGCGGGACCCCGGATTTCCTCCATGATCACGCCGACCTTCTCCTGGGGGAGAATGTTGGCCAGAAGGCGCTCGGTGGATTCATAAGAGCCCATCAGCGAGCCGGTACCTGACATCTGGGAGACGAAATCCACCAGCAGCTTCTCGATCAGATTGGAGGAGACCGAGCCCAGGTTGGACATGACCTGGGAGACTTCCTTGATCTCGTCCTCGTCCATCATCTGCCAGATCTGCTGGGAATGGTCCTCGCCCAGCGCCAGCATGATGATGGCGGCGCGTTCGGCGCCGGTCAGGGCTCGGATGTCTTCCTTGACGTTTTTGGCGGGCTTCGACATGGATCAGACCGGTTGATGCAGCCAGGTGCGGATGATCGCCAGCGCCTCTTCGGGATGGGCTGTGACCACTTCACCGACTTTCTTGATCGAGGATTCGCGCACCTGGCCGTCGATGCGGCTGATGTCGATGGATGCATTGGGCGCCGGCAAGGCGGGCGCGGCGCCTTCGCCATGCGTCGGCGCTCCGCCGGCCGCGGCGGGCGCGGGCAGGCTGCCGGCCACGGGCGAAGGATTGGCCAGCGCCACCGTGCCGCCGCCACCAGCAGCAAGCTGGGCTGCAAACATGCGGTTGATCAGCGGCCGGGCCACGAACAGGCCGATCAGAAGCGCGGTGAGGCACATGATGCCGGCCTCGATGATCTTGAACCAATAAGAACTGTCCAGGCCGAGCAGGGGCTTGGGCGCCGGCGTGCCGCTGGCATCTTCAATCCGCGCGAACTGCATGTTGGTGACCTGCACCTGGTCGCCGCGGGCGGCATCAAAGCCCATGGCCGACTTCACCAGGGCGGTAATCTTGCTCATTTCCTCGGCCGTGCGGGCCTTGTAGCTGGCGGCCGTGTCGCCGCTGCCGTCCACCACCACCGCTACCGACACCTTCTTGATGTCGCCGCCATCCACGGTCGAGGTTTTGACGGTCTTGGAAATCTCATAATTGGTGGTTTCCTCGGTGCGTCCCGATGTGTCCTTGCTCTGGTCGGTGGGGCCGGTGGCCGGTTGGGCGCCGCCCGGCAGCGCGTTGGCTACGGATACCGCGTTGGCGTTGTTGCCGCTGGTGTTGGAGGCGTTCTGTTCCACTGTCTGGGTGGAGCGCACGACCTTGGAATCGGGATCGAATTTTTCTTCGGTGGTCTGGGTGTGGTTGTAGTTGATGTCGGCGGCCACCTGCACCTGGACGCGGCCGGCGCCGACCACCGAGGAAACGATGGCCTCGACACGCTGGCGCAGGGAATTTTCGTAATTGGTGGTGTCTTCATCCTGGCTGCGGGCGAGCGCGTCGGGTCCGGACTTGTCGTCGCCCCCGGCCAGAAGATTGCCGCGGTCGTCCACGATGGCAACGCGGTCAGCGGAAAGGCCGGCCACGGCCGCGGCCACCAGATGCTGCACGGCTCGCACCTGCCCGCGGTCCATGCGTCCCGCCGTCTTGAGCACGACGGAAGCGGAGGGCTGCTGGTCGTCGCGGGCGAAGATCTGGTGTTCCGGAATGACCAGATGTACGCGGGCGGCCTGGATGCCTTCGATGGTTTGCATCGAGCGGGCGAGCTCGCCTTCCAGGGCGCGCTGGTGGTTGATGTTCTGGACGAAGGCGGTGGTGCCGAAAGCGTCCGACTTGTCGAAGATCTCATAGCCCACGCCGGCGGCGGGCAGATTGTCCTGGGCCAGCGCCATGCGCAGCTTGGTCACCTGGTCGGCGGGAACCAGGACGGTGCCGCCCTCCTTGACGTCATATTTGACCGCCATGCCGTCCAGCTTGGCGGTGACGGCGGCGGCGTCGCGCGATTCAAGCCCGGAGAACAGGATCGTCTTGGGGGGTTCGGTGATCGCGCCGGCGATATAGAGGAAGAATGCGGTGAGCACGGCGGCAACGCCGGCCATCACGCCGAACCGCGCCGCGCCGACCGATTTGAAAAATTCCGGCAAGATGTCCTCCCCGCGAAGAGCGGGCGAGAAACCCCGCCCGTTCTGCTAGGCAAACATTGCCGCGTTTAGGGTAAAATTTGGCTTAAGGAAGAAAGCGCCCGCTAAGCGTGATGCGCTGTTTTTTCTTTACCGGCTGTTTACGTCTTCCCTGTTGCCGCCATTCTCTCTCATCGCGCGGGGCGCGACGGAAAAAGGATCATCAGTTGCGATACTGCTGCACGCGTGTGGCGCGCAGTCCGGCCAGGCCGAAGCGGTCGATGGCATGTTGCCAGGCCAGGAATTCTTCCACGGTCAGCGTATAGCGCTTACAGGCATCATCCAGGCTCAGCAGCCCGCCGCGCACGGCGGCCACCACCTCCGCCTTGCGGCGGATTACCCAACGGCGGGTCGAAGGCGGCGGCAGATCAGCAAGCGTCAGGGGCGATCCATCCGGCCCGATGACGTAGCTCACCCTTCCTTTGCGCTCTTCCATTCAAAACTCCCGACATGTGCTGTGCGCAAGTTACGTGACCCCGCGTTTAGAAAGGGCCAAGAGACGTGGTAAACGAATGCATAAAAGCTTCACTCAACTGCCTTGTATTGTGGCGGGAAAGGCCCGGTTTATGGGCCTTTCCCGCTTATCGTTAGTTGGTGGGCAACTGTTCCAATTGCTGCAGCATCTGGTCCGCCGTGGTGATGATGCGGGCCGAGGCGCTGTAGGCGCGCTGGGTGGTGATCAGGTTGGTGAATTCGGTCGCCAGATCCACCGTCGAGCCTTCCAGCGACTGCGCGGTGATGCTGCCGGCGGAACCGGTGCTGGCCAGATTGACGCTGGCGGCGCCTGACGACTTGGTGGCGATATAGGCGTTGCCGTTCACCTGGCCCAGACCGTCCGGATTGGTGAAGGTGGCGATCGGGATCTTATAAACATCCTGTGACAGGCCGTTGGAGAACAGCGCCGTCACAGTGCCGTCCTTGGCAACCTGCACGCCGGTGATGGCGCCGAAGGGCGAGCCATTGGGCGATGAGCCTTTCAGCGAGGATGCCGCGTCGAACTGCGTGAGGCCCGAGGTGCCGTTCACCGCGCCCAGATCCACGGAGATCGTCTGCGGTACCAGGCCCGTGGAAGCAGCCCAGGGAATGGTGACGTTGAATTTGCCGGATGCAGGCGCCGCGCCGTTGACGTTCTTCAGCGTGCCGTCGGAGTTGAAGGTGACGGTACCGGTGGAGATGGGATTGGCGCTGGAAAGGTTGCCGGCGCTGCCCGCATAGCTCGTTTCATAAGCCCATGCATTGGCGCCCGTCTTGACGAAGGAGAAAGTGAGCGGCTGGCTGCCGCCCAGGCTGTCATAGACATTGATGGTGCGCTGGAAGTCCGCCGTCACCGCGCCCGAGGTCATCTGGCCGGCGACGTATGTGCCCACGGCGGTGGCGCTGGACTGCAGGTTGGCCTGCATGCCCAGGCTGTCGGTGGGGCTGGCCTTGCCCGACAGGCTGGAGATGTTCACCACACTCAGCGAGCTGGTGTTGGTGGGGACATTGCCCAGCGAGTCCAGGGGATAGCCCATCAGATAGAGCCCGGCGGCGTTCTTGAGATTGCCGTTTTCGTCGGGGCTGAAGCTGCCGGCGCGCGTAAACTCCTGGTTGGCGGCGGTCGTGGTGCCGGTGGCCACCACGAAGAAGCCGGAGCCCGAAATGGACAGGTCCGTCGGCGAGGAGGTGGAGGTGGGCAAGCCCTGCGTCGCCACGTCCTGGCTGATCACAGCCGAGACGCCGGCCGAGGCATTGCCGACCAGACCCGAGGTGTTGAGAAAGGTTTCGAAGTTGGCGTTCTGCGTCTTGTAGCCGACGGTGTTGACGTTGGCGATGTTGGACGAGGTCGCGGACAGGGCGGCGCTGTTGGCGGAAAGGCCGGCAACACCGATGTTCAAGGCTCCATACAAACTCATTTTTCAGTCCTTCTGGCGGTGAGATTTCCTTCGGATCTCGTCCGCTCAAGGTTCGGCCGGCTTCTGCGCGGCATGTTTGGGTTCAAAATTCGATGCTCAGTTGCGGTTTTCGGTTGCGGTTCTTCAGTTGCCTAGGGCTGCGATATCTCCCAGGCCCAATTCCATGTTGCCTACGACGAGCTTGGGCGTGCCGCTGGTCATGTCGATCTGGCTGATGGTGCCGGCGCTGGCGACCGAGCTGGTGACCTTGTTGCTGCCGCTGTCGGCCGCCGTCACGGTCAGCTTGTAAGTGCCGTCGGCGAGCTGGTTGCCGTTCAGGTCCTTGCCGTTCCAGGTGAAGTTGTGATCGCCCGCCGTGGTCTCGCCATTGCTGGTAAAGACCGTCTGGCCTTTAGAATCGGTGATAGTGAGCTGGGTGGTGGCCGAGGCGGTATCCAGATTGTAGGTCCAGTTCGCCGTGCCGCCCGTGAGCGAGGCGTTGCCGTTGGTGACCGAGACCTTCTTGCCCAGATAGGTCGCAGCCATGGCGGACGCGTTGGTCGTGCCCTGGCTGATCAGGGTCTTGAGATTGTCGTTGGTGTTAATCTGCTGCTCGACCTGGCTGTACATCACCAACTGCTGGGTGAAGGTGTTGGAATCCATCGGACTGGTGGGGTCCTGGTTCTTGAGCTGGGTGGTGAGCAGGGTCAGGAAAGTCGAGAAATTGCTCGACAGCTGCTGCATGGCATCCGGCGAACTCGTGCCGGTGGTGCTGGGCGTGGTGCCGGTAACGGACGTGACCATGATTCTTAAACCCTGATGTCGAGGCGGCCGTCGGCGGGGCCGGAATAGGCAGCGCTGGCGGCGGTGGCTTCGATGCTGGTGGTGGCGGTGAGCGAAAGCCCGCGCCCGGACCTGCGGCCCGGGTTGGCGCCGGCGCCTGAGTCCTGACCGGACTGCTGGCGCAGCGAGAAGTTCAAACCGTTCTGTGACACATCCAGCCCGGCGTCGCGCAGGGCGCGCGTCAGGACGGAAGCATCCTTCTGCAGCAGGCTCAGCGTCTGGGGCTGATCGGCTGACAGATGCGCGCTGGCCTTGCCGGTGGCGTCAATGGAAAGGCGCACTTCGACACGGCCCAACTCCGGCGGATCCAGGCGGATGTCGAACTGCTTGGCGCCCGATTGGGATTTGGCGGCGATTTCCACCGCCAGCGCCGGCAGGTTGGGAGGCGCGTCATGCGGCTGCGCCGTGATCTGAATATGTTGAGTAAAATCAGTGGCTTGCGTCTGGGGTGGGGCCGCCGGGCCGGCGGGCGGAATAGCGATCGTGTTCGCGCCACTCGCTGCGAGCTTGGGAGCAGCCGCATCCAGCGCGGGCGCGGCATTCTTGACGGTATCGGACTTGATGCTGTCGTCGGCATCATCGGTGGAAGCCGTGGCATCGGTGTTTTTCACCGCGGCCGGATCGTTCAGCTGCTGCGGTTTGCCGGAAGCCGGCTTGGCGATTTTTCCGGCGGTGTCCGTCCTGGCGGCAACGGGCTTGGGCTGGGTCTTGGCCGGAGCGATTGCCGGAGCAGCCTTCGGGAGGTTTGCGACCTGCGGTTGATCGGCGCCGTCCTGATCGGTCTCTGTATTCGCGGCGGCCGCGACCGGCGGGGATGAAATCGTCTTGGGGACCTGCAACTGAGGCGGCGCGCCCGCTGCCGGAGGCTGAGGCACCGCCTCGTTCGCGGCCTGCGGGGTATTCTGCTGGACATCCTGGCTTGCGGTCTGAGGCCTGGTCGTGTCGGGAGCCTGTGGCGCGATCTGATCGGTGAGGGTCGGCGGGGCCGGTTGTATGGCGGGCGCGATCGCGGGTGCAGCAGCGATCTCTGTCTGATCGGGCGCGTCCGTGATGGGCGGCACGGCTGCCTGCGGCGCCGGAGCCGGCAGGACGGCGGCAGCCTGCAGTTCGGGAGGAAGCAGATCAGTTGCGACGACGGCATCGGGCTGCGCGGGCTGATCTTTCGCGTCTTTCCTGTCGCTTTTGTCTGTCTTGTCCGGCTTGGCCGGTTTGCCGGCTTGTCCGGTCTGGAGCTGGGGACGGGCGCTCTGAGGCCAGAGGCTGACACTGTCCTCGTCAGTGGCGACATCGTCGCCCGGATCGGAGACAGGCTGATTATTGCCGGGAACCGGGGGAAGCGGCGCCGTGTTCAAATCGGCTTGCAGTGAGTCCGGGACCGGCGCCGTGGTCTGGTCGGCCGCGATCTGGTCTGCTGCGGTCTGGTCTGGCGCGTCCTGATCGCTGTCGTTGGCCGGCTGAGACGGCCGCTGGCTGTTGCCGGCAGGAGCCGCAGGCTGACTCTGAGTGGTCTGGGTCTGGGTGGTCTGTGCGGTGTTGGCCTGATCGCTCTTGCCGTCATCAGGCTTGTCGTCGCTCTTGCCGCCCGTATTGCCCGGCGTGTTGGACGGTTTTTGCGCCGGCGGCACGGCGGCGCCGACCAGCAAGGCGAAGGGCGAGGCTTCATCCGCCTTGGGCGTGTTGCTGTCGGCCCGGCCTGCGTGAAAGCCGGCGGGAGGAGCAAGACGAGAGGTGGCAGACGTACGCACGCGACGAAACCCGATGATGATCCGGCAAACCCATCGCAAAGGGCGGGCCAATGTTTCGGACCGCTTTTTTGTTGATTTTTCCGGCGCTGGCCGGTGTGCGCGTTACACAAACAACCGGGCAGGAGCTGCCGGAGCGGCAAACTCTGCCGCGCGGCCGGGGGTATCCGAACAGTGTGAAAAGCCGCGGGAAAGGCGGAAAAATCAGTTGTCCATCATGGCACGGGGCTTGCGACAGCTTCAGCGGAAGATTGTCTTTGGAGTTTGGACCTCGTGAGCCTGAACGGCATCGCTGGCAGCGCCATCAGCGCGCTCAAAACCAACAGCGCCGCGCTCAACGTGGTGGCGAACAACGTCTCCAATCTCAACACGGCGGGCTATGCGCGCCGGGTGGTGAACCAGCAGACGCTGTCCGCCAACGGCCAGCTCATGGGCGTGGACGTTGCCAGCATCCAGCGCATCACCAACCAGTTCTTTGCCCAGGAACAACTGTCGGCCGGCGCCGCCGCCTCGCAGTACGACACCATGGCGAATCTGTTCGCCCAGCTGAATGGCGTCCTGGGCGGCCCCGGTGACAACCAGTCGCTCGCCACCGGCCTCACCAACCTGGCTGCCGCCTTCGCCACGGCCTCGCAGGCGCCGACCTCCAGCGCCAGCCGCACCGGCGTGATGAATGCGCTGAACAGTCTGGCGTCTGAATTTTCCAATGTCGGGGGAACCATCTCCTCGATGCGCGACCAGATCGATCAGCAAGTGACGAACTCCATCAGTTCGACCAATACGCTGATCAAGCAGATCTATGATCTGAACACCCAGATCCGCAACGCCAGCGCCGGCGGCGACCAGAATTCGGGCCTGCTCGACCAGCGCGATACCGCGCTGAACAATCTCGCCCAGATCATGGACATCAAGACCATCGACAATGGCGATGGCAGCGTCAGTGTTTCCACCGCCGACGGCGTCAATTTGGTGTCCAACACCTATGCCCAACTTGCCTATACCGGCGGCGCCCAGAACGGCATGTACGGCAATATCACCAGCCAGGACATCAATCCGAACAACGGCAACCTGATCGGCACGCCCCAGCCGCTGGACCCGCATCTGTCGGGCGGCTCACTGAAGGGCATGATCGACATGCGCGATCAGACCTTGGGTGGCCTGGCCCAGACACTGGGTAATCTGGCGCAGCAGACGGCCGCGGCGTTCAACGCCCAGGCCAACGCCAATGCCGCCTATCCCCCGCCCACTTCTCTGACGGGCCGCGATACGGGCCTGCTTTCCACCGACAGTCTGGGCTTTACCGGCAAGACCACCATCGCCGTGACCAGCGCCAGCGGCAATCTGGTCAGCCGCGTGGATGTGGATTTCACCGCCGGCACCTTGAGCGTGGATGGCGGTCCCGCCACCGCCATCGGCGCCACCGTCGGCAGTTTCACGGCCGCGCTGAACACGGCGCTGGGTGCGAACGGTTCAGCCTCCTTTGCCAACGGTCAGCTTTCCATCTCCGGCACCGGCGGCAACGGCATTCTGGTGAAGGATGACGCCACCACGCCGTCCTTGCGCGGCAGCGCGGGCTTCTCCCAGTTCTTCGGCCTGAACGACGTCTTCCAGTCCCAGATGCCGTCCCTGACCGCCACCGGCCTTTCCGCGGCGGATCTTGGCGGCTTTGGCGCCGGCGCCACCATCACCGTGGCGCTGAAGGGCCCGGACGGCGATATCGCCAAGACTGCCAGCATCACCACTGTCGCCGGCCAGACCATCGGCAGTATCGTGACGGCGCTGAACACCGCCATGAACGGGGCGGCGACCTTCACGCTGAACAGCGACGGTTCGATTTCCTCCACCACCTCGGCGCTCTATCCGGGCTATACGCTGGATATTCCGGTGGACAATACCCAGCGCGGCACCACCGGCATGAGCTTCAGCCAGATTTTCGGACTGGGCGCTAATGCCCAGCGGCTGCAGGCCACCGGCTTTGCGGTCACATCGACCGTTGCAAACAATCCGGCGCGGCTCGGCTTTGCCACGACGTCCCTCAACCCTGCCAGCGTGGCCGGCGACAGCATCATTTCGGCGGGCGACAATTCCGGCGCGATCGCGCTGCAGAATGTGATCACCTCGAGCCAGAGCTTCCATGCCGCCGGCGGCATCGCGGCCCAGACCGCATCGCTCTCGGACTATGCGGCCACGTTCTACCAGAACCTGGCCACCCAATCGAACACCATCACCGCCAACCAGACCACCCAGGACGACCGCTTGGACGAGGCCAATTCTCGCGTCTCATCCAATTCGGGCGTCAATCTGGATGAGGAGCTGATGTCGCTGTCCAGTTATCAGCAGGCTTATTCCGCCGGCGCGCGCCTGCTGACGGTGCTGGATCAGCTTTATCAGACCCTGCTCCAGATCCAGTAGCGTCAAAGGATGCACGGCCATGACCATTGATCGCATTTCCACTGCCGCCCAGACTGCTTATTTCCTCAGCCAGATCCAGAGCGCCGGCAGCGCGCTGGACAAGACCCAGGCGCAGATTGCCTCGGGCGACAACGCGACGACTTATGCCGGCTTCGGCAACCAGACCCAGGTGCTGACCGCCACCATCTCGGCCAATGCCCGCAACAGCGCCTATACCGACGCCACCAAGTTCGCCGTCACCCAGGTGAGCCTGCAGGACACGCAGCTCAGCAGCCTGTCGGACCTGGCCGCCTCGCTCAAGAAAGCGATCGGCGATGCGGTAGCCAACAACGACGCGTCCGGCCTGATGACGCAGGCAAAAAGCATCTTCGACCAGGCCAGCGCCATCATGAACTCCAAGGACGCCAATGGCGACTATATCTATGCCGGCGGCAGGACCGACGTGGCGCCGGTATCGGCGAACTCGCTGTCGGCGCTGCAGGCCATGCCGGCGGTCGCCAATGCCTTCACCAACGGCACGCTGACGAAATCGGTGCAGGTGGCCGACGGCGTCACCGTCAACTATGGCGTCACCGCCTCGGACGTCGCCACCGGCCTGATGCAGGCGCTCAAGGACGTCGCCGATTTCGATGCCGGCCCAAGCGGCAATTTCAATACCGCCACCAGCCTGACCTCCGCCCAGAACACCTTCCTGACCAACGCCATCGGCCAGGTCACGAATGTCGCGACCGACCTGAATGCGACGGTCGCGGCCAACGGCTATGTCGCCAACCGCCTCAGCGATGCCCAGGACCAGCAGACCTCGACGAACACGCTCTATAAGGGCTTTGTCTCCAACATCCAGGACACCAACATGGCCAAGGCGGCGACCCAGCTCTCCTTGAACCAGGTCCAGCTTCAGGCGGCGCTGCAGGTCACCGCCGGCCTGCATCAGCTGTCGTTGCTGAATTACCTGCCGAGCACCGGCGTCACGGGCTAAGCCCGCCTTTCTTGCGATTTGCGCGGGCCGGTCCTATAGACCCGCCGATGAGCCCCACCCTGAAGCCGGGAACCCGTGTCGTGGCCGCGATGAGCGGCGGCGTGGATTCTTCCGTCACCGCGGCGCTGCTCAAGCGCCAGGGCTACGACGTGATCGGCATCACCCTGCAGCTCTATCCGGAAGAGAAGACGCCGGCGCGCAAGGGCGCCTGCTGCGCCGGCGCCGACATCTATGACGCCAAGCGCGTGGCCGAGAAGCTTGCCATTCCGCACTATGTGCTGGATTACGAAAGCCGCTTCCGCAAGAACGTGATCGAGGATTTCGCCGATGCCTATGCGCGCGGGGAGACGCCGATCCCCTGCGTGCGCTGCAATGAGCGGGTGAAGTTCGCGGACCTGATGGAGACGGCGCGGGAACTGGGCGCCGAAGCGCTGGCCACCGGCCATTATGTCCGCCGCGTGGACGGGCCGGATGGTGCGGAGCTGCATGCCGCCGCCGATGTCAGCCGCGACCAGAGCTATTTCCTGTTCGCCACCACCAAGGCGCAGCTCGACTTCCTGCGCTTTCCGCTGGGCGGGATGGAAAAGCGTGACGTGCGCGCCATTGCCGCGGAACTGGGCCTGGTCACCGCCGACAAGCCCGACAGCCAGGACATCTGCTTTGTCCCGCAGGGCCGTTACACCACCATCGTGGACCGCTTGCGGCCGGCGGCCGCGCGGCCAGGCGAGATCGTGGACCAGCAGGGCACGATACTGGGCCGTCATGACGGCATCACCGGTTTCACCGTCGGCCAGCGCAAGGGGCTTGGACTTTCCGGCAATGAGGAGCCGCTGTTCGTGCTCAAGCTCGATGCTGCGAAGGCACAGGTCGTGGTGGGCCCGCGCGGGGCGCTGGCCTCCTCCACCATTCTTCTGAAAGAGGTGAATTGGCTCGCCGCGCCCGCGAGTCCGTTCGAGGCACGCGTCAAAGTCCGCTCCATGCGCCCGCCGGTGGCGGCGACCGTGATCCCGCTTTCCGGGGCCGCGGCGCGCGTGGAGCTGGCGGCACCGGAAGACGCCATCGCGCCGGGCCAGGCCTGCGTCTTCTATCAGCCGGACGGAAGCCGGGTGCTGGGCGGCGGCTGGATCACCGCGCCGGCGCTGGCCACGGCGGCGGCGTGAGCGATCTCAGCTTGCGCTTCGGCCAGCCGGCAGAGCGCGAGCAGCTGGAACAATTGCAGCGCCGCGCCTCGCTGATGCATGACGCTTATCGCGATGCGCTGCTGGCCAATCCCGATCTGATCGCGTTGCCGCGCTGGCAGCTGGAAGAAAACCGCGTCCGGGTGGCGGAAAGAGGCGGTCGGACGCTCGGCTTCGCAGCGGTGCTGCCGCGGGATCGCCAGACTTGCGATCTCGATGCCCTGTTCGTGGAACCCGATCACTGGAAACGCGGCATCGGCCGCGCCCTGATGGAGGATGCCTTTGTCCTGGCGCGCGCCGGTGGCGCCGAGGCGATGGAGGTTCTCGCCAATCCCTATGCCGACGGTTTTTACGCCCGGCTCGGCTTTGTCTGGATCGGAACCGTGACCACGCCGCTGGGGATTGGCGGCAAAATGCGGCGGCTTTTGCGGCAAACTTGACAGGCCGGGGGCCGGAACCTAAACCCCGCCTCCCGCGGCCTTTTTCCTCTATATGGAAGATGGGGCCGCCCGGTGTGGCACCGTAGCTCAGCGGTAGAGCAGGGGAATCATAATCCCTTGGTCGGCGGTTCAAATCCGTCCGGTGCTACCATTCATTCGCGCCCGGTCCGGGCGCGAATGAATGACAAGCGGCCCCGCGCGACAGCGACTTGAGGGGCCGCGCGTCAGGCGAAAACACCGACCTCAACGCACAGACAACCTAGCATCAACACAGTGGCCGCTTGCGGCAGTCGAAGATACAAATCCTCCATGACCCCCGCCCCCAGCTTCTCCGACATCAAAGAAGCTCATGCCAGAATCCTGCCCGCGCTGGTGCGCACGCCCACACGGCATTCGCGCACCCTCTCCGGCATCGCCGGCTGCGATGTCTGGCTGAAGTTCGAGAACCGGCAATTCACCGCCAGCTTCAAGGAGCGCGGCGCGCTGAACCGCATCCTGGCGCTGAGCGAAGAAGAACGCCGCCGCGGCGTGGCGGCGATGAGCGCCGGCAATCACGCCCAGGGCGTGGCCTATCACACGGGGCGGCTGGGGATTCCCGCCACCATCGTGATGCCGGTGACCACGCCCTTTAACAAGGTCAAGCACACCCGCGATTTCGGCGCGACCGTCATCCAGCATGGCCAGAGCCTGGTGGAGGCCGACGCCGAAGCCCGCCGCATCGCGCAGGAACAGGGGCTCACGTTCATCCATCCTTACGACGATCCGCTGGTGATCGCGGGCCAGGGCACCCTGGCGCTGGAGATGCTGGAAGATGTGCCGCAACTCGATGCCCTGATCGTGCCGGTGGGCGGCGGCGGGCTGATCTCGGGCTGCGCCATCGCCGCGCAAGGCATCAAGCCCGGCATCGAGATCTATGGCGCGCAGAGCGAACTGTATCCGGCCATGTACGATGCCATGAAGGGGCTTGAGCCGCCGCCCGCGCCGATCGTGCAGACCATCGCCGAAGGCATTGCCGTCAAGCAGCCGGGCCGGCTCACCACCGCCGTCTGCAAGGAGCGGGTGAGGGACATTTTCGTGGTGCGCGAAGACACCATCGAGCACGCCCTCGCCATGATCCTGGAAATCGAAAAGACGCTTATTGAAGGCGCGGCGGCTGCCGCCTTCGCCGCGCTTTTGGAGCATGCGGGCCACTTTCGTGGCCGTCAGGTCGGGATCGTGATGTCCGGCGGCAATATCGATATGCGGCTGCTGTCCAACGTCATTCTCCGGGAATTGACGCGGGAGGGGCGCATCATCCTTCTGTCGCTTCAGATCGAGGACAGGCCGGGCCAGCTCGCCGATATCGCCCGGATCATCGCCGATGCCGGCGGCAATGTGCTGGAAGTCTCCCACAACCGCATGATGGCCGGCATTCCCGCCAAGTCCGCCACCCTGGAGCTGGGGGTGGAGGCGCGCGACAGAGAACATGCTCAGGAAATCCGCGATCGGCTGGCCGCCGGCGGCTTCCGCCTCAGCTAGGGCGGCGGGTAGTCTCGGAACCGGCGTTAACCACTTATTAAGAACTTGTTTCACCCTGGGACCGGGTTCCGTAACAATTCTGGGCATGAAAGCCCGATTCCCGATTCCCGTTCCCAAAAGCACGGCGCAGCTGACCGGCGTGGTGGTGACGGCCATTGTCGCCTTCGGCACGGATATGGACGTGTACTACGCCATGCCGCTGGGCATCTTTGCCGGGGCGCTGGCGGTGTTTTTCGTGTCGCTGTCGGAAGGGCAGGAGGCGCTGCAGAGCGCCTATCAGACGCGTCTCGAACGCCTCAAGTAACGTTCAGGCTCTATCTGTTCAGGCCGATTCCGGCGGGATGGAATTCAGCGCGTTTTCCAGTTCCTGGAAGCTGGGCTGATATTCGCTGGGCACGCTGCCGCGGCCGATCTCCACCGACACCTGCGCCGCATTACCGTGCAGATGCGCCACTAGAATGTCGCGGATCACGTGATAGAAGAGTGCGTCCTCGTCAATCACCGCCTTCAGGCGTGTGCCCATCGGCCCAACAATGCCATAGGCGAGAAACACGCCCAGGAAGGTACCGACCAGGGCCGAGCCGATCATGCCGCCCAGCACTTCCGGCGGCTCGCTGATCGCGCCCATGGTCTTGATCACGCCCAAGACGGCCGCGACGATACCCAGCGCCGGCAGGCCGTCGGCCATGGATTGCAGCGCGTTGGCGCCAACCAGCGCCTCGTGATGGTGCTTTTCCAGCTGCTTTTCCATCGCCGTTTCCACCTGATGCGGGTCTTCCAGGCTCATGGTCATCATCCGCAAGGTGTCGCAGATGAAATCCAGGGCGAAATGGTCCTTCATGACCTTCGGGTAACGCTTGAAGATCGAGGACTCGGCCGGCCGCTCGATATGGGCTTCCAGGGCGATCAGGCCCTTGGACTTCATGGTCTTGGTCAAAAGGAAGAGCAGGCAGAGAAGATCGTTATAGTCCTTGGGCTTCCACATCGGCCCGCCGATGACCTTGCCCAGCGAGCCCAGGATCTTCTTGAGATTGTACATCGAGCCGGCGATCAGCATGGCGGCGATCGCGGCGCCGAAGATGGTGAGAATTTCGTGCGGCAGGGCTTCGAAGATGACGCCCAGCGACCCGCCGGTCATCAGATAACCGCCGAACACGCAGGCGAACAGAACGGCAATACCGCCAAGCTGAAGCATGGAAAATCCGCTTAATCCCTGCCGCCAGTATTAACGACAGGGCTTAAGGACGGGTGAACCCGCGAGGCGTGCCGCGGCTTTGAACCGTTAACGGGAGGTAAGCGCCCGCTGGTCTCCCGAAGGTTTAGCGGACGCCCGCGTCGGTCAGGCGCCGCTTGACCAGGGCATTCAGCTCCCCGGACACCACATCGCCCATTTTTGCGTCGTCTTCCTCGGCACGGGCCGCCCGGGCGATGGCGGCGACATGCAAGGTCACGATGGCCGGGTCTACCGGCTTCTTCACCCGGTCCATTTCGTCCATGTAGCGGCAAAGATTTTCGGCGACGCGGCCTGCCGTCGCCATGCCGGCATTTTCGGCGAAATTGCGGATTTCGTGGGCTATGCCGAAAATCCGTCCCAAGTCGGTGCCGGCCTCTTCCAGCGCTTCGACATAGTCCATGATGGCGTCACGCAGCATGGGCGCATAGGACGTCATTGCGGTCTTTGCCTTCAACGCAACACGGTCCGATTGCAGGGTTTGCATGCAGCGCAGGCCATCGCGCTTGCTGACCATCTGCGGATAGTCGTCCGGCTGGATGAGTTCGGCCTCTGTCTCGGAAGACTGCTGGGCCATCAGCTTACCTCCATGTCTTCCATATCCTCGGCACGGCGCCAGGGCCCGCTATAGCCCTCGGTCCGGTGCCGGCGCCGGTCGGGGCCGAAATACGTGCCGCAGCGGACAAAGGCGCGGGGCCGCTCGACGATCTCGGCGATGCGCGCGAACAGGTTGGCTGTGGTGATCGGCTTGGCCAGAAGCTCGGTGACGCCGGCGTCGCGCGCCGCCTCCACATGATGCTTTTCGGTGTGGCCCGTGATCATGATGATGGGGACGAAGGGATTGGGACTATTCTGGTCATTGCGCACATAGCGGGTGAATTCCAGCCCATCCATCTGCTTCATGGCGAGGTCGGTCAGGACCAGGTCGGGGCGGCGCAGGCGCAGCGCCTCGATGCCGGCCTTGCCGTGATTGGCTTCCGTGATGTCGGTGATACCAATCGAATTCAGCAGCGCCCGCAGCAGCGACCGCATGTGGGAATTGTCTTCGACAATCAGAGCCTTGAGATATTCGAAGCCGCCTGACATCCGCCTGTTACGCTCCGGCTGCGGCAGACCTGGCCTTCCCGGTCCGGATTGCCGCTAAATTCTCACCAGGAGGTTACCGGCCTCCGGTTAGGGAAGAGTTACGGGAAGCAGGAGTTGGTCATGTTAACTAATTTGGCGTTCCGCCTGCATATGCTTGCCCGCTCTGCGATTTCTCCGTCCGTTCTGGGTGTAAGCGGCGCCGTGTTCGATGGCGAGGGCCGGGTTCTCCTGGTCCGCCACAGCTATGCGCCGGGCTGGCACTTGCCCAGCGGCGGGGTGAAACGGGGCGAGCATCCCGACACCGCTGTGCGGCGCGAGCTGGCCGAGGAGTTGGGTCTTTCCGGCGGCACCTTCCGCTTTGCCGGCTTTTATGCGCGCAAGGCCGGATGGGTCAGCGCCCCGGTCGCTTTCTACCGGGTCGATGACGCCATAGTGAATTTCCGTCCCAATCTGGAGGTGCGGGCCATTTCTTTTGCCGATCCTTTGGCGCCGCCGCCGGGTACGGGCCGGGGCAGCCTACGGCGGCTGGCGGAGCTCACCGGCAAGGCCGAAATCTCGCCTTATTGGTGAGCTTGCCTTTTGGCTCCGCCTCCCGTAGCGAAAAACGCGATGAACCTTTCCGTCCCGGATGTTTCGATCCCGCTTTGGCAAATCCGCCTGGAAGAGCCGGGCGATGCCCGCGCTATCGAGGCGCTGAATGCCGAGAGTTTCGGGCCCGGCCGCTTTGCCAAGTCGGCCTATCGCCTGCGCGAGGGCGTGGATCCCATCGCCGCTCTGTCCTTTGTCGCGGTGGAACATGTGGGGGACAAGGAAGTTCTGCGCGGCTCGGTGCGCTTCTGGCCGATCCGGGTGGGCGGGCATGAGGAATTGCTGCTGGGGCCTTTGGCGGTGCGCGGCGACCAGCGCGGCCGCGGCATAGGCATTGCCCTGATGCAGGCGGGCCTTGAGGCCGCGCGGCAAGGTCCCTGGCGCGGCGTGCTGCTGGTGGGCGATGAGCCCTATTACGCCCGCGTGGGTTTTTCCCGCCTGCCGCCGGGCCGGGTGAAGTTTCCCGGTCCCGTGGACCCGGACCGGATTCTGGGCCTGTCGCTGAAGGCGGGCGAGCTGCTGAATCTTTCCGGCGAAGTGCGCCGGGCGCAGATCGACGAGCCGGTCTGCGCCGCTGGGGCGGGTGTAGGCTGACGCATGCGCCTTGGTCCGGCTCTTCTGTTCGCACTGTTGTGGACGGGAACGGGCCAAGCCGAGTCACAATCCCAGCCGCAACCGCTGCTGGCCGGCATGGACCATATTCCGGTGGTGGTGCGCGACCTTGAGCGGGCGCAGAGCGATTTCAAGGCGCTTGGCTTTGCCATCAAGCCCGGCCGCTTTCACCCCGACGGCATCCGCAATGCCCATGTCAAATTCCCCGACGGCAGCGAGATCGAACTGATCACCGCGCCGGCTGCCGTGGACATGCTCACCTCTGAATATCGCGCCAGGCTCGAAACCGGCGAGGGTCCCGTCTATTTCGGCCTTTATGCGCCCGATCATGCCGCGCTTTCCGCCCGGCTCGCCGCGGCGGGTTTTGCTGCGAGCCAGGATGGCGGCCTGATGGGATTTCCATCCGGATCGCCGCTGCATCCGCTGTTTTTTGGAACGCGGCAAAAAGCGCCCACCGACCGGCCGGAGCATTTCGCCCATGCCAATGGCGCCTTGCGTCTTTCCGGACTTTGGGTGCTCGACCTGGACGGCGAGAAGAAGCTGCTTTCAAAACTCGATGTGACGCTGCACGCCGCAAAGCCCTGCGGGCCGCTGCAAGGCTCCGTCACGGTCGCGCATCTGCGGGATGGCGATCTTCTTTTGGTGCGGCCGCAAACCGGTACGGGAAATGTGGCGGCGGCGCAGGTTGAAGTCCGCAACCTTGAGACCGTCAAACAGGTCCTGGCGAAGAACAGGATTGCGCTGCAGGATTATCCGGCCTGCGATCCGGCCTCGGTCTGGGTGCCGCCATCCGCCGCGCACGGCATCTGGCTGCAATTTGTCCAGGCGCGTTAGCGTCCGGCGGCTCGCCCAAGCTCGCCGCGCGTTGGCCCTCTCGCAGGTGTTCGTCTCAAAACGGTCCACCGGACCGTTTTGCCGGCTTCTCCGTCGCTCCTCACGGACCTGCTCGCGCGGCCTATCGGCGCGCCGGGCTAACGCCCCTCCAGCCGCCACGCCAGTAACAGAGAGCCCACGATCAGGAGCAGCGCCAGCCATTGCGGCAGCAGCTTTTCCTGCTCCAGCGCGGTGACGCGATAGGCGCCGTTGCTGCGCAATCCGATCCAGCGCGTGCCGCTGGCGCTGTCGGTTTTGCCGACGCGGCGGACTTCGGGCATCCCGTCATCCAGCCAGCGCACGCTGCCGCCGGTGGCTTCGGCATCGGGCTTGAGCACTTCGTCGGTGGCGCGCATGTCGGCCACTTCCTTCGGATTCAGCGGCCCGGCAGCGGTGACGGTGGACAGGATACCGTCGGTGGCGCGGTAAAGGCCCAGTTCGTCGGCGCGCGCATCAGCCCGCCAGATGCCGGGCTCGGCGTGATTGAGCGTCAGGCTCTGGGTCTTGCCCGACGGCATGGTCAGGGTCACCGGCGGGGTCTGCGGCGCCATGGTGCGGCGGGTGATGCGGATCGAGTTGCCTGTGATCTGCGCGTCCAGCGCTTCGGCTTCCAGCTCCGGCTCCTTCATCAGCCAGTGCGCCAGACGGCGCAGCAATTCGGCCTGGGGGCCGCCGCCTTCAAAGCCGCGCGCCCAAAGCCAGGTCTGGTCGCTCATCAATTCGGCCACCCGGCCCTTGCCCACCCGGTCCAGCACCAGCAGCGGCCGTCCGTCCTGGCCTGCCATCACGGTCTGGCCGGCGATCTTGTTGCCGCCGATGATGCGGAACCAGTGCCCCCAGGTCGGCGGGGTCTTGTCCTGGTTGCGGCCGGCGAGCTCGCGCGTCACGGGATGGGCCATGCCATCTTGTGTCAGCGCGGGCTTGAAGGCCTGGGTGAGGATCTGGCCGGTCGGCTGCACCGGCAGCACCTGCGACAGGGGCGTGCGGTAGATGCTTTCAGGTCCGGCAAATTCAGGACCGGATGACACCAGCAGCGCCCCGCCATCCTGCACATAGGAGGCAAGGTTCTGGAAATAGACCAGCGGCAGCACGCCGCGTTCGCTGTAGCGGTCGAACACCACCAGATCGAAGGAGCGCAGCTTTTCCTGGAACAGCTCGCGTGAGGGAAAGGCGATCAGCGACAGTTCGTTGATCGGTGTGGCGTCCTGCTTGTCCGGCGGACGCAGGATGGTGAAGTGCACCAGGTCCACCGAAGGATCGGCCTTCAGAAGATTGCGCCACACCCGCTCGCCGGCGTGAGGCTCGCCAGATACCAACAATACCCTGAGGCGGTCGCGCACGCCCGACACCGTCACCACCGCGCGGTTGTTCTGCAAGGTCAGCTCCGCCGGGCCGGGCGCGGCCGACAGCTCCACCAGATTCTCGCCTTCATGGCTGATCGGCACGCGGATGTCTGTGTCCTTGCCGACCGGCACCAGGCGAGAGCCGAAGGGCTTGCCGTCAATATGGATGTCCAGCACCGCACTGGTTTCGCCGCTGCCGCCCAAGTCGTCTATCTTCAGGCGCATCACCGCCCATTGGCCGACGATGGCGAACCGCGCGGCACTTTCCACGGTCAATTTGCGGTCGCGCTCGCCTTTCTTGCCGGCGATCAAAACCTGCAGCGGCGCGTGCAGGTTCATGGTCTCGGGCGAAGGCGCGTCATGCACCTGGCCGTCGGTGATCAGGATGGCGCCGGCGACGCGGCTTTGCGGCACATCGGCGAGCGCGGCATTGATCGCGGCAAAAGCCTGGGTGCCATTATTCTCGCCGGTGGCGGTGGTGGTGACGCTGGTCTCGCGCACCACCAGCCCCGGCTGCTGCGCCAGAAGACGCTTGACCTGCGCACGCGCCGCTTCCGCCTGCCGGGCGCGGCCGCCCAATGTCATGCTCTGGGAGCGATCGGTGACGATCACCGCCACGTCGGAAAGCGGGGCATGTTGTTCCTTGACCAGCAGTGGCCCGGCCAGCGCAAACAGCAGGATGGCGAAGGCCAGACCGCGCGCCCATGCGCCCCGCGCCCGCATGTAAAGTGCGTAAAGCGTGATCAGCGCGGCAATAACACCCAGTGCCACTAAGATTTCGAACGGGATGACAGGGGCAAAGGCAAGCCGCGTCATGGCCCGCCTCTGTCGCTGCCCAGCCGTTGCAGCAGCGCCGGGGCATGGACCACATCCGTCTTGTAGTTCCCGGTCAGGGCATACATCACCAGGTTGATGCCGAAGCGGAACGCCATCTCGCGCTGCAGCTCGCCGCCGGGCGAAGCTGTGAACATGAAATGGCCGCTGGTGTCGATCGCCCAGGCGGCGGCCCAGTCATTGCCGCCGATGATCACGGGCGAGACGCCATCGCCGCCCCGCGCTGGCGGGGCGCCGTTCTTGGGCGCTGGCGGAATGGCCTCGACCCACAGCTTGCTGCCGGTCCAGCGTCCGGGAAAGTCGCGCAGAATGTAGAAGGTCTTGGTCACGACGTGATCGGCCGGCACCTGCTCCAGCGGCGGAAAGTCCAGGCCCGCCGTCAGCCGTCGCAGGGTCTGCTGGCCCGCCGAATCGGGACCCGGCACCGCGCCCAGGGTCAGATCGCGGGTGTCGAACAGGATGGTGCCGCCATTCCTCATGAAATCGGCGATGCGCGTCAGCGCCCTGGGCGAGAGATTCTTCTCCCGCGGATCCATCGGCCAATAGAGCAGCGGATAGAAGGAAAGATCGTCGGTTTCGGGATTGACGCCCACCGGTTCGGGCGGCTCGTAAGAGGTGCGGGATTTGAGCGCCAACCCCAAACCGGTAAGGCCGGCCTGGCTGACGGAATCCACGTCCGGCAAACCGGTCTTCACATAGGCAAGGCGCGTGTCCAGCGCCGCCTTCATGTTCATGGCCTCGTCGGCGCGGGCCCCGTGAATGGAAACGAAGGGCAGGAAGATGAACAGCGCCACGGCAGCGCCCAGCCAGCGCATCTTGGCGGGCGAGAAACCGCGCAGGCCCAGTGCGATGATGCTGTCCAGCAGCAGCAGCAGCATCGCCGCCGCCAGCAGATAAGGCTCCAGCGGCTTGGCATGGGCATTGGCGTAAGCCTGCGATGATCCGGTCAGCGGCGACAGCCGGTCGCCTGTGCGCATTACATTCAGCGCGCTTTCCACTTCATGCGCGCCATAAAGGCCCGGCGGATGGCGCGGCGAGACGCGGGTCTTGGAGAATTCATGCGCGGCGATCGGGGCGGTATCGGCCGCCGGCGCTTCCGGATGACCGAAGCCATCCAGCAGCGAGACCGGCGGCAGGCTGGTGAGACCCGCCATCTCGCGCACCGGCGTGCCGGCCGACAGCGCGAGCAGCCGCTTGAGCATGTCCACATAAAGGCCCGACAGCGGCAGCGACGACCAGGTGGGACTGGCGGTGATGTGGAACATTACCACCCAGCCCTGGCCCAGCGGCGCCGCCGTGATCAGCGGCGTGCCGTCGGCGAGCTGTGCCCAGTTCTTGTTCTGCACATCGCTGGCGGGCTCGGCCAATACCTGCCGCGTCACCGTCACTTCCGACGGCACTTCCAATCCGTTGAAAGGGCTCTGGGCGCTGAAGGGCGCCAGATGCTGGGGCGCCGACCAGGCCATGGCGCTGCCCAGATAGCGGCCGCCGACTCTCAGGCGCACGGGCACCAGGTCGTCGGTGCCATTGGTGGTGCGTTCGCCGGCAAAGCGGATCAGAAGGCCGCCCTTGCTGACGAACTCCTTGACCAAAGGCAGGTCGTCGCCAGGGATCTTGGCGACATCGGCCAGCAGCAGCACGGAGACATGCTTGGCCAGAAGCTGGCCGATATTGCCCTTGGCGATTTCGGCATAAGGCGAAAGCGCCCGCTCCAGATAATAGACGTCGGACAGAAGTGGTTGGGCTTCCGAGGTGGCCGTTTCCGAAACAATGCCGGCGCTGCGTTGCGACGCGCCCTTGTCCAGAAGCTGAACCGCGCCTGCGCTGTCTTCTCCAATCAAGGAAAGCCGGGTCGTGGCGTTGCGCACTTCCATCGGCAGGGCGATATGGCCATGGGCAGTCAACTCACCACGGCGGAAGCGGACGCGGGTGGCGGCCAGGGTTTCGCCGCGGGCGCCGATCGCGCCGGCTTCGATTTCCACAGGGTCGCGGGCTTCGGCGCGGATAACAGTCAGGGCAAAGCCGCTGGCATCGCGCAACACCGGCAACAGGCCAAGCGCGGGATGCTGGGGCGTGAATAGGGTGGCGCCGCCATAACGCTGCATGGCCTTGCGCAGCACCGGACTCTTGCCGTCTTCCAGTCCGTCGCTCAGCCAGTAAAGGGCAGGCTGGGCGGCAAATTTCAAACGGCCGAGCGCCGCGGCCGCCTCGGCACGGTCGCCGGGCCAGGCTTGCGGCTTCAACTCCTTGGCGATGCGCGCGGCTTCGCCTTCGTTCAAAAGTCCCGTGGGTGCGTTGCCCGCGGTGGGAATGATGGCGACGGGCCTACCCTGCGCGCTGTGCAGGAGGTCGGCGATCAGGTCCTGGCGCTGCTCCCAGTTCTTGGCCGCGGTCCAGCCATTGTCCACGATGATCACCAGCGGGCCGGCGCCCGCCAGCTTGGGGCTGCGGCCCAGAAGCGGATCGGCCAGCGCCAAGATCAGCAGCGCGGCAGCCAGAAGGCGTAGCAGCAACAGCCACCAGGGCGTCGCGGCGGGCGTCTGTTCTTCATCTTCCAGGCCGCGCAGCAGCTTGAGCGGTGGAAACAGCGTGCGCCTGGGCAGGGGCGGGGTCACCCTGAGCAGCCACCAGAGCAGCGGCAACGCCGCCAGCGCCGCCAGGATCAGGGGCGAACCGAAGCTGATGGGAAGGCTCAACAAGCCGGCCATTGGCATTCCCGCGCCTGTCAGGTGCCGCCGATGGCGGCGTGAAGTGCGATCAGGGAAACTTGCGGGGTGTGATCGGTGCGATGGACGGTGCAGGTCCAGCCCAGCTTCATGGCGGCTTCGGCGATCTGTTCGCCATGGGCGGTGAAGCGGGCGCGATAGGGATTGCGGATGCGTTCGGCCCGGCCGAAAATCTCGTCCTCGCCGCCACGAGGCGATTCAAAGCGGGTGCGGCCGGAATAGGGAAAATCCTCTTCCGCCGGATCCACGATCCGCACCAGATGGCCTTCCACGCCTTCGCGCGACAGACCCATCATGGTCTCGATCACGCCGTCGTCCAGAAAGTCGCTGAACCAGACCAGCTGGTTGCCCCGCTTGAAGGGGATGCGCGGTGGCAGCGCAGCATCATTCGCGGAAAACATGGCGCGGCCAATGCGGGTCAGCGCCAGCCGGGAGGAAGCGGGAGCGCCTTCCATGCCGACAAAGCCAACCCGTTCTCCGCCCCGCACCAGAAGCGAGGCCAGCGCCAGCAGCAAAAGGTCGGCGCGGGCGCGCTTGGTGGTGGCGCCCGACTTGAAATTCATGTTGGCCGAGGCGTCGCGCCAGAACCACACGGTCTGCGCCGCCTCCCATTCGCGCTCACGCACATAGATGTGCTGCGATTTGGCGGATTGGCGCCAGTCAATGGCGGAAGAGGAGTCATGGCTGGCATAGCGGCGGAACTGCCAGAAGCTCTCGCCCATGCCGGCCCTGCGGCGGCCATGCACGCCCAGGCTGACTGAAGCGGCTAGATGATCGGCCTGTACCATCAAAGGCGGCAGGCCAGCCGACAGGCCATCGGCTTCATGTTGAAGCGTGGAGAATTGACTCAAAAGAGACTCGCACAGAGCCGTTCTATGACGCCGGCAGTGGTCGCGCCTTCCGCACGGGCCGAGAAGTTCAACGCCATGCGATGGCGCAGGACGGGGCCGGCCAGTGCCACGACATCATCCGTGGAGGGGGCGAGCCGGCCTTCCAGCAGGGCGCGGGCGCGCACCGCCAGCATCAGCGCCTGGCTGGCGCGCGGGCCGGGGCCCCAGGCGATCATGCCTTTGACGCCGCTGTCATGGTCGGAGTCGGGCCGCGCCGCTCGGACCAAAGCGAGAATGGAATCCATCACTTTCTCGCCCACCGGAATGCGCCGCACCAGGCTTTGCGCCTCGATCAGATCGTCCGGACCGCAGACGCGCACGGCGCTTTTTTCCTCGCCCATGGTGGTGGCGAGCAGCATGCGCCGTTCGGCCTCCCGGTCGGGATAGCCGACATCGATCTGCAGCAGGAAGCGGTCGAGCTGGGCTTCAGGCAGGGGATAGGTGCCTTCCTGCTCCAGTGGATTCTGCGTCGCCAGCACATGGAAGAGCCGCGGCAGGTCGTGCCGGGCGCCCGCCACGGTGACATGCTTTTCCTGCATCGCCTGCAACAAAGCCGACTGGGTGCGGGGGGAAGCGCGGTTGATCTCGTCGGCCATCAGAAGCTGGGTGAAGACCGGTCCACGGATGAAGCGGAAGGCGCGCTCGCCGCTGATGGATTCTTCCATCACCTCCGAACCGGTGATGTCGGACGGCATCAGGTCGGGCGTGAACTGCACCCGGCTGGTCTGAAGCCCCATCACGATGCCCAAGGTGTCCACCAGCTTGGTCTTGGCCAGGCCTGGCACGCCGATCAGAAGGCCGTGACCGCCCGCCAGCAAGGTGACCAAAGTCTCTTCGATCACCGCGTCCTGGCCGAAGATCACCGCATTCAGGCCATCGCGCACCCGCCGGAACGTCTCGGCGGCGGCGTTAAGGCGCCTGGGCGCGTCGCGCTCGTCCAGTATGTCAACTTTGTTCATGCGCGGCCTTTGGGGCTGGGGCTTTGCCTCGTAACAGTTATGTTGCACCGTGGAGTGCAAAGGGCGCAACCCCGGAAATGCCCTGAGAACCGGCGGCTAGCGGCAGCAGTTAAGGCCTCATGACGGCAGGCGGAATCTCCCTGAATCAAAAGGGGTCTGGAACCACCCAGCTTCTCGAGCATTTACGCGCCCGCCTGCCGCAACAGGCGCCCGGCGCACTGCCGGGCCATGACGATTACGATTTCCTTACATCCCGGCCAGAGGGCTTTTCCGCGGTTAAGGCAGCGGTGCTGTTGCCGCTGATCCAGCGCGCCTCTTCGCATGAGGGGCCCGTGCTTCTATTCACCCGCCGCACCGAAAGCCTGGCGCGCCATAGCGGCCAGGTCAGCTTTCCCGGCGGCCGCAGTGAGCCGCATGATCTCTCACCTGTCGAGACCGCACTGCGTGAGACATTCGAAGAGACCGGCATCGCCCCCGGCTTTGTCTCGGTGGCGGGCTATCTCGACCGCTATCTCACCGGCACGGGCTTCGACATCCAGCCGGTGGTGGGCTTTGTGGCGGAAGGCTTCGTACTGACGCCTGATGCCAGCGAAGTGGCGGCGACCTTCGAAGTGCCTCTGGCCTTTCTGCTCGATCCGGCCAACCGGCGGCGGGAGGCGCGCCATTTCGGTGGCCGGGAGCGGCGCTTCTATGCCTTTACCTATCAGGGTCACGAGATCTGGGGCGCTACCGCCGCCATCATCGTCAATCTGGCGGAACATTTAGCTGATATAAGCTGAGTCATGCGGCTCGACCCACAGCAGCATGGCTGGATGACAGCGCCAGAGACCCTCGCGGTCATGGCGGCGCTGGGGGATGCGCGATTTGTGGGCGGCGCCGTGCGTAATGCGCTGCTTGGCGTTCCCGTGGTGGATATCGATATCGCCGTGCCCATTCCGCCCGAGGAGGCTGCCGCGCGGCTGCGCGTCAAGGGCCTCAAGGTGGTGGAGACAGGGCTGGACCATGGCACTGTCACCGCCATCACCGGCGTGCACGCCTTCGAAGTCACCACGCTGCGCCGGGATGTGGAAACGGACGGCCGCCGCGCCAAGGTCGCCTTCACCGACGACTGGGCCGAGGACGCCGCGCGCCGGGATTTCACCATCAATGCCCTTTATGCCTCCGCGGGCGGCGAGATTTTCGATTATGCGACCGGCGTCGAAGACCTGGCCGTGGGCCGGGTGCGCTTTGTTGGCGATGCCAGGACGCGCATTGCGGAAGATTATCTGCGCGTGCTGCGCCTCTTCCGCTTCCATGCCTGGTACGGCAAGGGCGATCTGGACGGGGAGGCGCTGCGTGCCGCCGCGGAAGCCAAAGGCAAGCTCAAGACCCTGTCGGGTGAGCGCATCGCCAAGGAATTGCTGCGCCTTTTGGAAGCGGGCAATCCAGCGCTGGTGCTGCGGGTGATGGCCGCCACCCGTATCCTGGCCGAGCTTCTGCCGGGCGAACTGCAGCTCGCCCGCCTGGAGCGGCTGACCGAGATCGAGGCCGAGAATCTTTTCCCTCGTGACGGCCTGCTCCGGTTGGCGGCGCTGCTGCCAAATAACGCCGAAGCGGCCCATGCCGTGGCCGATGCCTTGCGACTGTCCAACGCCGATCGCGTGCGGCTGGAGCAGGCGCTGGGCGGCGACGAAATTTCCGGCCATCTTTCGGCGCTTCAGGCGCGGCAGCTTTTGTACCGCATCGGACCGGGGCGCTTTCGCGACACGGTGATGCTGCACTGGGCCGCGGCCCCGAAAGGCGCCGGCCTGCCCTGGCGGATATTGCTGGAAATGGCGCAAAGCTGGCAGCGGCCGCGCTTTCCGCTCACCGGCCGCGATGTGATGGCCGCAGGTGTGCCGGAGGGGCCGGAGGTGGGGCGCATCCTGGCCCAGGTGGAAGACTGGTGGATCGGCGGGGATTTTTCAGCGGATGAGAGCGCCTGCCGCGAGCGCCTTGCGGCGGTGATCGCCGGCGCATGACATTCGAGCTTCTGGATTTCCTGTCCCTGCCGGGCGATGCGGCCAAGCCCAATGAAGACGCGTTCGGCCATGACGCTACGTCTGCGGTAGTGCTGGATGGCGCCACGCCACTGGGCGATGGATTGATGCCGGGCCCGAGCGACGCGGCCTGGATCGCGCAGTTCGGTGTCCGGCGGCTCTTGGCGCATCTGCGGGATGGCGAAGGCGCGCGCAAGGCGTTGCGTGGCGCGCTGGCGGACGCCCAGAAGAGCTTCGAGGCACTGCGCCGTCATCCGCCGGAAGAGATGTGGCAGACGCCATGCGCCTCGATGATGCTGGCGGTGGCAGGCGAGGGGGGCGTGGAGTTTCTTTCTTTTGGCGATTGCGCGGCACTGGTGCAGCCGGAAGGCGGCGCCGTCATGGTGGTGGGTGAGACGTTCGACAAACGCGCCGCGGAAGCCAAACGCGCCCAGGCCATCGCCAAGGAGAAGAATTTGTCTCCGGCCTCCGGCCTCAGCCGGCCGGAATTTCTTGGCGCTTTGCGGGGCATGCGCAACCGCATTAACAGCGGCAATACCTGGCTGTTCAGTCCCGATGCGAAGGCCGCTTCTCATGCGGCGCGGCGGATCGTGAAGGCGGCGTCCGGGACGAAGCTGTTGCTGGCCAGCGATGGCTTCCTGGCGCTGGCCTCCGACTATGGCGCTTATGGCGCGGACAGCCTGATGCAGGCGGCGGTGGAGAAAGGACTGAAGGTGCTGGGCGAAGAGCTGCGCGCGATCGAGGCTGGCGATGCGGGCGGCGACAGATTCCCGCGCTTCAAGAAGAGCGACGATGCGACGGCGTTACTACTGAAAATCAACTGATCCTCATGGTTCGACAGGCTCACCATGAGGATAATCCTCATCCTGAGCTTGTCGAAGGATGAGATTATCCAATCGCCTTCAAAACGGCGTCACCCCCATGCCAGATCATGGAAACGGCCACATAGAACACGATCAGAAGTCCGACATAACTGATCCAGCGATAGCGCTCCAGAAGCCGGGCGATCAGATTGGCGGCCGCGCCCATCAGCGCCACCGACAACAAAAGCCCGATCACCAGCACATCCAGATGGTCGCGGGCGGCGCCGGCCACTGCCAGCACATTGTCCAGCGACATGGAGACATCGGCCAGCACGATCTGCAGCACCGCCCGCTTGAGCGAGGTGTTGGCGTCTACCTCCGGCGCGGCATGACAACCGGCGCCAGAAATATCGCGCCAGAAGCGCCAACAGACCCACAGCAGAATGATGCCGCCGGCCAGGGTCAGGCCGATGATCTGCATCAGCGACACCGCCACCACGGCCAGGCCCACCCGCAGGGCGACGGCGGCGGCTAGCCCCCACAGAATCACCTTCGGGCGCAATGCCGGCGGCACCCGCGCCGCGGCCAGCCCGATCACCACGGCATTGTCGCCGGCCAGCACCACGTCGATCATCAGCACTTGGGCAAGTGCGACGAGGCCACCGGGTTGAAGGAGCGTCAGTTCCATTACGCTATACGTGGGAAGAGGCCGGTCTGGCGCAAGGCCTCGCCCAGCACCATCGCGGCGGCCTGGGCCACGTTCAGAGAGCGCAATCCGGGTCTCAAGGGAATCACCAGCCGGGCATCAGCCGCATCATGCACCTCCTGGGGTACGCCGGCGCTTTCCCGGCCCACCAGCAAGGTGTCGGACGCCTCGAAGGCGAAATCGGCATAGCTCATGGCGCTCCGCGTGGTCAGCAGCACCAGTCTTTGTCCGGCGCCCCCATCGGCGGAGAATCCGTCCCGGAACTGGTTCCAGGAGGCATGGCGGCGAATATCGGCGCTTTTGAGATAATCCATGCCGGCGCGGCGGAAATTGCGGTCCGTGAGCAGAAATCCACAAGGTTCGATGACGTCGATCCCGACCCCCAGGCAGGCTCCCAGCCGCATCAGGCTGCCTGCATTCTGTGGAATATCGGGCTGATACAATGCCAGACGCACCAAAACCTCCGGTAGGCCCGGCCAGGCCCCACGTTAAGTCGCGGGCAGACAAGGCATTTTCTGCGGCATCGTGCCGCAAGACCCTCAAAAAACGACTCTCTATTTTACCGGCCCAACGAACAAGCCGCCGGGGACAAAAGGGGGCGGGCGCGTCACCGCGTCAGTACCGTCCCTGCTGCTGTTTGTGGCAAGAGTTCGGGCCTTCTTTTTGCACTTCACGTTTCAAGGGTGAACCCAGTGGCAGCTACGACGAGTGACGCGGGCACGCGACGCGATTTTCTCTATGTCGCGACCGGCGCGATGGGCGCGGTAGGCCTGGCCGCCATTGCCTGGCCTTTCATCGACCAGATGAACCCGTCCACCGCGGCGCTGGCGCTGGCCTCGACCGAGGTGGACCTCAGCGCCGTCCAGCCCGGCCAGCAGGTCATTGTGAAGTGGCGCGGCCATCCGCTGTTCGTGCGCCGCCGCACCCCGGCCGAGATCGCCTCCGCCAAGGCCGTGGATGTGAACTCTCTGCCCGATCCGCTCGCCTATAACGACAACCTGCCGGACAACTCCCCGGCCACCGACGCCAACCGCGCCATCAAGCCGGAATGGCTGATCCTGATCGGCGTCTGCACCCATCTGGGCTGCACGCCGACCGTATCCACCCCGCAGATGCCGGAAGGCGATTATGGCGGCTGGCTCTGCCACTGCCACGGCTCGCAATACGATACGGCCGGCCGCATCCGCAAAGGTCCGGCGCCGCGCAACCTGCAGGTGCCGCCCTATTCCTTCCTGTCCGCCACCCGCATCAAGGTCGGCTAAGGAGAACAACAATGTCAGGCCCTTCGACCTACAATCCCAAATCCGGTTTCGAGCGTTGGCTCGACACCCGTCTGCCGCTGCCGCGTCTGCTGCACGACACGATCCACACCTTCCCGACGCCGCGGAACCTGAACATCTGGTACACCTTCGGCGGCATCCTGACCTTCTGCCTGGCGATCCAGATCGTCACCGGCATCGTGCTGGCGATGCATTATGTCGCCAATGCGACGCTCGCCTTCGACTCCGTCGAAAGCATCATGCGGGACGTCAATTATGGCTGGCTGATCCGCTACATGCACTCCAACGGCGCGTCGATGTTCTTCCTCGCCGTCTACATCCATATGTTCCGCGGCCTCTATTACGGCTCCTACAAGGCGCCGCGTGAGCTGATCTGGATCATCGGCGTGCTGATCTATCTGCTGATGATGGCCACAGCCTTCTTCGGCTATGTGTTGCCCTGGGGCCAGATGTCCTTCTGGGGCGCCACCGTCATCACCAACCTGTTCAGCGCCATCCCGGTGGTGGGCAACCACATCGCCACCTGGCTGTGGGGCGATTTCGCGGTCGGCGACGCCACGCTCAACCGCTTCTTCTCGCTGCACTATCTGCTGCCCTTCATCATCGCCGCGGTTGTGGGCCTGCACATCTGGGCGCTGCATGTGCCGGGCAACAACAATCCGCTGGGCATCGATGTGAAGAGCCCGCAGGACACGGTGCCCTTCCACCCCTATTACACGGTGAAGGACGCCTTCTATCTGGTCCTGTTCGTCATCTTCTATGCCTTGTTCGTGTTCTATTGGCCGGACTTCTTCGGCAATCCGGACAATTACCAGCAAGCCAACCCGCTGGTGACCCCGCCCGATATCGTACCGGAATGGTATCTGCTGCCCTTCTACGCGATGCTGCGGTCCATCCCGAACAAGCTCCTGGGCGTGATCGTGATGTTCGGCGCCATCGCCACCCTGGTGTTCATCCCCTGGCTGGACACCAGCCGCGTGCGCTCCTGCCGCTTCCGCCCGCTGATGAAGCAGTTCTTCTGGGCCTTCCTGGTGGCCTGTGTGCTGCTGGGCTATTGCGGCGGACAGAGCGTTGATGCGGCGCGCTTCGGCATTCCGCTGGTCTGGGTGGCCCGCATCGCCTCGATCTACTACTACGTCTTCTTCTGGCTGATCATGCCCATTGTCGGGTTGATCGAGACGCCCAAGAAGCTTCCCGCTTCCATCGCTCAATCCGTCCTCGGCGACACCGCCGCGGCACCCGCCGAGTGAGAACCACCATGCGTCTGACGACTGTCACACTCGGTACTTCGCTGGCCCTGGGTCTGCTGGCTTCCACCGCGGCTTTCGCGGTGGACACCACCCGGCTCGCCCCCAAGGACGCGGCCTTCTCCTTCCAAGGGCCCTTCGGCACCTATGATCGCGGCGCCCTGCAGCGCGGCTATCAGGTCTACAAGGAAGTCTGCTCGGCCTGCCATTCGGCCCAACACCTGGCCTTCCACAACCTGACCGAAGCCGGCGGTCCGGAGTTTACCGAAGCCCAGGCGCGCGCCTTGGCGGCCGCGGCCAAGGTGCCGGCCGAGCCCAACGACAAGGGCGAAACCACCGACGACAAGGGCGCGCCGCTGATGCGCTCGGCGACCCTGGCCGATCATTTCCCCTCGCCCTATCCCAACGAGAATGCCGCCCGCGCCAACAATGGCAGCGCGCTGCCGCCCGATCTCAGCATGATCGTCAAGGCGCGCGAGGGCGGGCCGCAATATGTCTATTCCATCCTGACCGGCTTTGGCGGCCATGCGCCCGCGGGCTTCAAGGTGACGGACGGCAAGTATTACAACCCCTATTTCGAAGGCTGGAACATCTCCATGCCGCCGCCGCTCAAGGACGGCACCGTCACCTATTCCGACGGCACCAAGGCGACGGTGGACCAGGAAGCCCATGACGTGGTGACGTTCCTCGCCTGGGCGTCCGAGCCCAAGCTCGAAGAGCGCAAGCGCTTCGGCTTTGGCGTGATGGTGTTCCTGGTGGTGCTGGCGGGTCTGCTCTTCGCCGCTTACCGCAGAGTCTGGAAGGACGCGCACTGAGAGCCGCGGCGCGCGTAGCGCGTGAGCAGGTCCAGTGGACCTGCGAAAGCGGCGAGCGCCGCGAGCTTGGGCGAGCGGCCGCGGACGGAAGTGCGGACATCGACAATGAATAAAGGCGCGGGATCACCCGCGCCTTTTTCTTTTGCGGCCTACAGCGGCCCTTCTACTGAGGACAGGGCGCGTTCTGGCAGGTGGTGCTGGCCACTGGCCCCTCGCCGATCTCCACCAGCACGCCCGGCTCGGTCTTGGCGCCGTCGAAATGCGCCTTGCCGGGGAAATGGGTGACAAAGGTGCCCGCCCGCATCGGCCAGGTCTTTGACGGGTCATAGGTATTGCTCGATCCCACCCACCAGGTGCCCGAGGCGACGTAGAAATAGCGGATGGTGGAATGATAGTGCGGCCGGCTCATATTGCCGGGCAGCCACTCCGCCAAGCGCACATAAAGGCCGGGCTTGGACGGGTCGCCCACCAGATTGACGTGGCGCTGGCCGCCTTCGCCTTCCCATTTCATCTTGTCCGGCGCCAGGAACACCACATGGCTGGGATCGGGCGGCGGCGGATTGTCCTGGGCCGAGCCGCGCATCGACAACAGGCCGAGCCAGATCAGGCTGAGGCAGAAGGATTTTCCCAGATTGTTCACGGTGCCCTCCTTGTGTTTGGGGCAATGCTACGCCCGTCCCGGCCCTGCGGGAACCGCCGCTTGTCCGTCACGGACTCTGTGCTAAAAGGCCCGGCAATCCGCGCTTTTTGGGCATTTTTCCATGGCAAAGACGGTTCTCGGCATTATCGGCGGGTCTGGCGTCTACCAGATCGAGGGGCTGGAAAATGCCAA
>Ga0310811_10000997_pt1 | contig 36265 bp, 30 predicted proteins | sample YCmetagenome_FD_207642 | JGI IMG/M metagenome (GOLD analysis project Ga0310811, IMG submission 207642) | Soil microbial communities from experimental microcosm in Duke University, North Carolina, United States - YC | ecosystem: Engineered > Artificial ecosystem > Soil microcosm > Unclassified ... | reverse complement strand
GCGACCCGCGCCGCCGCCGCGCCGCAGCTCTGGGCGGCGCCAGGACGTCGGCGGCCTGGACAGCCATTGCCGCTAGCCTTGGCCGCGGACGAGGGAGACAAGTTTCCGGTAATAGTCGGCGCGCTGGTTCATCGTCTCTTCATCCTCGAAGATGACTTTCAAACCGGCGGCCTTGATGTCACGCGCAAGCGGAGAATTGGAATTGTTGCGGATGTCGGACTGGCCGGCGACCTGCTCTATGAGTGTCTTGGCCTCTGGCGTCAGGAGCCAGGCGATGAGCAGGCGTGCGGCGTTCGGCCGTGGCGCGTTCTTGATCACGCCGAGCACGAACTGGCTGGCGGGCACGATGTCCATCAGCCGGTAGCCGACATTGAGACCATCGCGGTTCATCAGGAAGGCACCGCTTGTGCTCTCGGCGACGGTCATCTCGCGCTCGCCCGACTTCAGGAAATTCGCAACAGGCGCCGTCGTGACGAGCATCTTGCGCTGGTCGATCAGGGTGCGGATCCAGCGCTCGGCTTCGTCGAAACCCCATTCAATCGCGAGATAGCCGCCCAGCCTCGGCAGCATGAACGTTCCGCTGACGAGCTTGTCCGTCCACGCGGGATCGAGCATTTCCGTCCATCGGCCTGGAACCTGTTCCCGCGACAACCGGTTCTTGGAGAAAACCGGAACGAAGATGACGTTGTGGGTCGCCACGGCTTCGCTGTCGAAGAACAGGTCCTTCTCCGAGGCACCATACTGGCGCCAATCGACCTTCTGAAGCAGCCCGCGCTTCTGGACCTCGAGCGTGCCACCGAGGGAGAAGGTCCAGACGTCGGCTGTGTGGCGTCCGGCGCGCGACTCGGCGATGAGGCGGGAGCTCGCCTGCTGGTCACCGAGCCATTTCACCTTCACGGCGGGGAAGCGCTTGGCGAACTCGGCGGGGATCCATTCGACGCTGGCCGAGCCTGGTGCCCAGATCGAGACCTCACCTTCCGGCTTCGCCTTCTCGTAAAGCTCGGCAAGCTGAGGGGTGAGGGCCGCCGCCTGCTGTTGTGCGGCCGCGGATCTCACGAAGGGAGCGGCGAGCGCGGCAAGCGCGCCGCTCATGACGGCACGACGACAATGTCGGGCATGCTTGGGCCGTACGGGACTTGCCGTTTGCATCAGCTCCATGCGTTCCATGGCGCGCCTCCTCCTTGTCCATCGATCTCTACCGACGACGCGGGTGCCCTCTCTTGGGGAGGGCTGGTTCCGGTGTCGGGGCGACGCCTCTACGGCACCGCCCGCATTCGACTACTCGGCGGCTTGCAGAAAACCGTTCGGGCTCTGGGCTTTGCGTAACTGCTCGGCATAGGCGTCGAGCCAGTCCATGTTCTCGGGTGCAACGAACGATCCACCGCGCGCGGTGCGGGTGATATCGGGCCGGTCGACCGTCGCCGGTACCGAGCCATCCTTCTGGTGCGCCTGCGCTGCCTCGATCAGTCGCCGACGCGTCATTGCGATCATGCGGTCGCTGGGCGCAAGATGCTCGAAGCTACGATCGACGATGCCCTCGGCAAGTCCTTCCATGCTCTCGACCATGGCTTGATCCTGCTGGCCGATGCCGTCGATGCCGGAGAAGGAGGCGCCGCTGCGCTGCAACTCTCGATCGATCTGGTAGTTGTTGCCCCTGTTGGCGACGAGCCGCCAGCGGCCCAGCCAATCATCGGTGGCCGGCAGGAACTCGCGTTGCCCTGTGGCGCCGGGAAACGGGCTGCCATCTTTAAAATGGCGCAGCCCCAACTCGCGTTTCGTCCAGCTGAGGTTGTAGGTCATGGTGTGGCTGTCGTCCAAAGGCACCGACAGCGTGGCCTGGATCATGTCGCCAAACGTGCCATCGGGAACGAGCGAGAAAAACGGGAACATGAAATGGGCGACGCGGTGGAACGTCTGGCCCGGACCTGCCGGACGATAGGCAGTGTACATCGTCCCCCAATCGGTTTCCCTCACGTGATACCGCGGCGCGCGGTCGATGAGACACCAGCGATGGAGATTGTTGGGATCGACGTCGTCCGGTTCGATGCTGCCGATATGCAGGAAGCTGAAGTGCGACGTGTCGATATCGCCTTCGAGCGATTGCAGGTAATTGCAGTCGCGTTGATGGCAGGCGACGATGCGTTCGTCCTCGGGCAGCATCAGCGCTTCGAGCGACGGCAGCGGCGGCGGGACTTTGCGTTTGCCCATGTACGTCCAGACGATGCCGCCGTGCTCGGCCACCTTGTAGGCCTTGGCCTTCATTCGGTCGGTGAAGCGCTGGTCTTCCGGAATGTTGGGCATGTCGAGGCAGTTGCCTTCGACGTCGAATTTCCAGCCGTGGTAGGCGCAGCGGATGCCGGCCTGCTCATTGCGGCCGAAGAACAGCGAGGCGCAGCGGTGCGGGCAGCGGTGATCGAGGATGCCGATGCGTCCGGTGCTGTCGCGGAAGGCGATCAGCTTCTCGCCAAGAAGCATCAGGCGGGTCGGCGTGGCGTCGGCGACAAGCTCCTGCGGCAGGCAGGCCGGGATCCAGTATTCGCGCATGAGTTCGCCCATCGGCGTGCCGGGACCGACGCGCGTCAGGACATCATTGTGTTCCAACGAAAGCATTCCGGTTTCCTTCCCTAATTCGTACGCTGTACGTACTTTAGTACGATTATATTTCAGATCGCCAACGAGGCCAAGGTTCTTCCCGCGACCTGAACAAATATCGGCAGGTTTTCGGTTAGCAGATCAGGAAGGGGCCGCTGTTGCGGTCGTGCTCATCGACGACGCAGTCGCCGGGATCACACCATGAGCACGGCGGCGATCGCGCCCGTCAGCGCCGTGACGGTAAACGCGACCAGGGTGATGAAGGACAGGATCGAGCGTTCCCTCTGCCGCGCACGGGCTTCACGCTTCGACTCATGGTCCACTTCTATTGGCGCGCGATCGCGCCAGCCAGCGATCGGATCGATCATGGCGATAGCTTTCCCCAAGTAACGCCACGCGAGCGGACATGGATCGGGTGTCTGCTGCCTTCCCAAGGCAGCAGACCCCACGATCAGCCCATCGGACCTTTCGGCCCGCTGTTTCCAACGTGACGATGTCCCCACACACCGTTGTCCCGTCCGACAGCGTGGACAGCAGTCCGAGCCATCGCCCAGGTACGCAGTCAGGACCCCTCCCGGCCGCGCGATATGCAATCTACGGATGCCGGGCGGGCGAATCTTTTCAGGACGCGGCCAAATTTGTGACAACTGGGAGCGAACAGCACGATGGGACGGCTGAATGCAGCCGGAGCCGCGGAGCGTTAGCGGCTAGTAAACGTCCGCTTGATACCGGCCCTTCTTCTTGAGATCGGCAACGAAAGCACGGGCTGCCGTGTCGCTCATGTCGCCGTGTTCGGCGGCGATGGCGACCATCGCTTTCTCGACGTCGCTTGCCATGCGCTTGGCATCGCCACAGACATAGAAATGCGCGCCGCGTTGCAGCCACGCCCAAAGCTCCGCGGCCTCGGCGCGCATGCGGTCCTGCACATAGGTCTTGGGCGTCGAGTGATCGCGCGACCAGGCAAGGGAAAGTCGGGTCAGGGTTTGAGCTTCCTGCAGGCCCGCGAATTCGTGTTCGTAAAAGAAATCGCAGGCGCGGCGCTGATGGCCGAAGAACAGCCATGCATCGCCGGGTGCCTGGGTGATCATCCGCTCCTGCAGGAAGGCGCGAAACGGCGCCACACCGGTTCCAGGGCCTACCATGATGATGGGCGTCGCGGGATTGGCCGGCAGGGCGAAGTTGTGCGCCCGCTGAATGTAGACTTTTGTCGGTGTACCGGGCGCGAGGACGCGCGACAGGAACGTGGAGGCGACACCCAACCTCTCTCGGCCGTCGATCTCGTAACGGACATGATCGACCGTGAGCGCGAGCCGATTGGGATCGACTCTGGGCGAGGACGAGATCGAATAGAGCCGAGGCTGCAATCCTTCCAGGCATTCGACGAAGGCTTCGGGATCTGGCCGGATTCCAGGGAACTTCTGCACCGCTGCCAACACGTCGAGCGTGGCTGCATCTCCGTCGGGATCCTCGCCTTGCGCCAGCGCCTTGGCCTTCGCCTTGCGTGCGCCACCCACCATGTATGAGACGAACTCGAAGAGCATGTCGGGCGCGGCGCCCAGCGACATGTCGTGGGTGAGCACGTCCCGCAGTGGCTTGCCGCCGACCGGAAAGTCCGGGGGCGCGTTGATTGCCTCGATCACGGCCGCAACGAGTGCGGGGTCGTTCGTGGGATAGATACCGAAGCTGTCGCCGACCGTGTAGCCGAGGCCTGCATCCGCAAGGTCGAACTCGACGTGCCAGGTCGATTTCTCCGACTCGCCTTTATTCAGAAGTGTCCGCGAGAGGAACCGGGCCTCGACCGGCATCTCGCGCGAATAGCCGGGTTCGGCCCGCGCTTTGGGCTCTAGGCGCGCCGCCACTTTTGCCTCGGCCTTGGCCTTTTCCTCGTCGGGATCGATCGCGCCGCCACCCATCTCCTCGATGAGCTTCTTCAGCATGCGCGCCGTTTCCTTGCCGCCCGGCACGCAGAGATTCAGCCGCTCTTCGGCGTGCTGCGCGATCTCGTCGGCGTAGGTCTCGCAGGTGTAACCGCACTGGCCGCAATCCTGCTGCGCCATCGCCGCCATCATGCGCTGCCGCATTGGACGCATCTTGACCATCTCCATGCGCTCGGCGAGGGAAAGCGTCGGATCGTGCCAGGGTGCGCCATCGTCATCGCCATCCGCCATCGGATCGCGGAAGGCGGGATCGGCTGCGGCCGGCAGGGGCGGTAGCGGCTGGCTGGCGGAGAAGGTCGACAGGAGGCCCGCGAAGAAGCCGTTCAACCAGGCGCGCTGCTCCTCGCTGAACGGCGCATCTTCGGGGATGAGGTTCACAACCGGCGGGACGTCGATTGGCATCTCGGGCGTGTCGACCGGCAAGAACTTTTCCATCACCGACATGAGATCAAACTCCCGCCATGCGATGCAGGCTCTCATCGTCGTGGCGCTGCGCGAATTGCCGGAAGGTCTCGGTCGCATCGGCTCGATGGGCAAGGTAAGCGGCGAGCAGGCGCTCGATGAAGGCCGGCGTGTCCTCTGCCTTGACCTCGCGAGCGAACTCGCGGCCGATTCTCGCATCGTCGCCGTAGCCACCGCCGATCACGACGTTGTAGCCGTCGACCGTGTCGTCCTCGCCCACAGCCACGCGTGCACCCACGAGTCCGATGTCGCCGATGTAATGCTGGGCACAGGAGTTGGGGCAGCCCGTGAGATGGATGTTGATCGGCGTATCGAGCGTGATGCGCGGATCGCAATGCTCGGCGATAGCGATCGCCATCTCCTTGGTGCGCGCGTTGGCGAGCTTGCAGCCCGACGAGCCGGTGCAGGCGACCAGTCCGGCACGCAACGGCGAGACGGTGAGCGAGAGACCGGCCGCGGCAATGCGATCGGCGAAGGCCGCGCGGTTGGCCTCGGCGATGCCTGAGACCAGGAGGTTCTGCCACACGGTGAGTCGGATATGGCCGTCGCCCAGTTCGTTAGCTGCATCGGCCAGGAGGCGCATCTGTGCGGGCTCGAGTCGGCCCACGGGCAGGGCGATGCCGGCGTAGTAAAGGCCAGCCTGTTTTTGTGCATGGAAACCGATATGAGCCAGCCGGTCCTGCGGGGGACGGGGCAGGAAGTGTTGCTGCGCGACGCGATCGAGCTTGTGGCCGAGCTTCTCCTCGACCGCGGCCAGAAACTTCTCCAGGCCCCAGGCATCGATCAGGTACTTCATGCGTGCCTTGGTCCGGTTGGTGCGGTCGCCATGGTCGATGAAGACGCGCACGATGGCATCGGCGACCCTGGCCGAGTCCTGTGGCGCGACGACGACGCCGGTCGGCCGCGCAAGATCCTTGTGGCCGGTGATGCCGCCCAGCCCCAGCCGATACCAAACGCCTGGCGCTACCGCGGCGCCTTCGGTCACTTGCACGGCGGTGAAGCCGATGTCGTTGGTCTCCTCCAGCGTCGGGATCGGCCCGCCGCCGTCGAAGCTCACGTTGAACTTGCGCGGCAGGCCGGTGAGGGAGCGGTCGTTCAGCACATGGAAATGCCAGCGCCGGGTGTCGAGTCTCGTATCCAGAAGCTCGTGCGGCGCGATGCCCGCCGTCGCATCGCCTGTGACGTTGCGGATGTTGTCGGCGCCCGAGCCGCGCGAGGTGAGGCCGAGGTCCTGCACCGCCTCGACGACATTGGTGGTATTCCTGGCCTCGATGCCGCGGATCTGGATGTTGGCGCGTGTCGTTACGTGTGCATGACCCGCACCCCAGGTCTCGGCGATGTCGGCAATGCCCGCGAGCTGGCGTGCGCTCAGGATGCTGTTGGGCATGCGCAGGCGCGCCATATAGAAGGGCTGGTTGGGCGCGAGATAGAAGAGACCGAAGAAGCGCCAGCGGAAATTGTCCGCAGGCTTGGGGTATTCGTTGCGCGAGGCCTGGTCGCAAAGCCGCGCGTAGCCGTCGAACGGATGCTCGTCGCGCTTCCATTTCTCCGGATCGACCAGCTTCTTGCCCTCGGCCTCGAAGCGCGCCATGGCGGCAAGATGCGCGGCGTCTGGCCCGCTGGGCGCGGGCGCAGTGGAAACAGGAGTGCGCGCGCCACTGCGTCCGGCCTGCAGGCCGGACGCGAACCCTTCAAGGTAGCGCTTCTGCTCGGGCTGGAAATCCTGCGCGCTCACGGAGCTCACTCGGCGGCGACGGGTGCGGCAACCGCGTCACCGACGGCGGCCGTCTTGGGACGATAGGTCAGGTAGATCGCAAGGCCGGTGAAGACGAAACCACCAACGAAGTTGCCGAGCGTGACTGGAATCTGATTCCACAGCCACCAGTCGCCGAGCGTTACCTTGGCGCCCATCAGCATGCCTGTGGGGATGATGAACATGTTGACGACGGCGTGCTCGAAGCCCTGGGCGAAGAAGACAAAAATGGGCAGCCACGACGTCACGACCTTGCCCACGGTGGAGGTCGTCGTCATCGCGAGCACCACGGCAAGGCATACCATCCAGTTGCAGAGCATGGCGCGCACGAAGGCGGTGATCCATCCGGCCACGCCGAACGCCGCGAAGCCGTTGGTCTTGGCTTCGGCGACCTGCACGATGCGCTGGGCGACGCCGGCCGGTGCGATCGCCCACATGTCGGTGAGCGCGATCGCCAGCAGCACGCCATACAGCACGCTGCCGACGAGATTGCCGAGAAATACCCAGCAAAGATTGGCGCACACCTCGCGCAACGTGGCGCGACCTTCGATATAGGGCAGCGGCAGGAGAGCGAAACTGCCCGTCACCAGCTCGAGTCCCAGAAGCACGATCGCAACCAGGCCGATGGGAAAGATGATGGCGCCCACGATCGGCTGACCCGTCGTCACCGCGCCGGTGAGGGCGAGGCTCGTCGCCACGCCTAGGATCGCACCCGAGAGAATGCCGCGGACGAAGAGATCGGCAGGCGCAAGCGCAAGCTTCGCCGTCCCTGCATCGACCATCGCCTGGGCCACAGCGGTCGGTTTCACATAATCCATGGCGATCCTCGTGCTCGGTTTGCAGTCAGTTCCGACTCCACCAGCAAGGGGTATGCCAATGCGCTTGGCTCAAATAACATCCCGCGCATGTGATTGGAGTGAGCGAGCCGCGAGATGCGATGCTCGATTTGCCAATGCCCTACAAATTCTTGTTTTTCTGCCTTGGACGATTGGGCGATCCTGCCGCGAGTGGGGCAACCTGCCGGCGCTATGCATAGCGAAGCGGCTCAACATCAATGGGGAATATGATGCCTGATGCTGCCCGCCCTGTGGGCTCCCGATCGCTTTGGAGCCGCATTGCTGCCTTGGCGGTGGCGTTGGTCGTTGTTGCCGGCCTCGTCTGGTACTTCGCGCGTGGAGCCGACAAGCCGGCGGCGCCCGCCGCCGCGCAGTCCGCCCCGGCTGTCGGCGTGCGCGCCGTGACCAAGCGCGGCGTCAGCCAATCGTTCGAGTTCGTGGGCCGCATCAAGGCGATCGACAAGGTCGAGGTGCGGGCGCGCGTCGAGGGCTTTCTGGAAAAGGTCCTGTTCCGCGAAGGTCAGGACGTCAAGGCGGGCGATCTGCTCTATCAGATCGAAAAGGTGCAGTTCGACGCGCAAGTCCAGCAGGCCAAGGCCAATCTCGCGTCCGCCGAGGCCGAGGCAACCAACGCCGAGCTGCAATACAGCCGCCAGCTCGATCTCTCCAAGCGCCAGTACAGCCCGCAGTCGACGGTCGACCAGCAGAAGGCCGCCGTCGATACGGCGAATGCCAAGATCCTGCAGTACAAGGCGGCGCTTACCCAGGCGCAGGTCAATCTCGACTACACCGACATCCGCTCGCCGATCGCGGGCCGCATCGGCCGCACCACCTATACCGTCGGCAACCTCGTCAACCCGGCGAGCGGCGTGCTGGCGACGATCGTGAGCCAGGACCCGATCTACGTGCTCTTCCCGGTGAGCGTGCGCGACCTCGAGACGATCCGCGAGGCACGGCGGAAGGAGGGCGGAGGGCTCGCTAAGATCGATATTCGCCTGCGCCTCTCCGACGGCAGCGAATATCCGCACAAGGGCGTGTGGAACTTCACCGATCCGCAGGTCGATCAGCAAACCGACACGCTGATCATGCGCGCGACGGTGCCCAATCCCGACCGCACGCTGTCCGACGGCCAGTTCGTGACGGCGATCATCCGCGAGCGCCGCGAGGAGTCGAAGCTCGTGATTCCGCAGGCGGCGCTGCAGGTCGACCAGTCGGGCTATTACGCGCTGGTCGTCGACGGCCAGCACAAGGTCGAGCAACGCCGTCTCAAGACCGGCCCCAACCTCGACACCGACGTCGTCATCACCTCGGGCGTCAAGGAGGGCGACAAGGTGATCGTCGATGGCATCCAGAAGGTCCGTATAGGCCAGATGGTGCAGGAGACGGTGCTCCCCAATCCCGTAGCAGCCGGCGGCTGACCAATGATCTCCAGCGTCTTCATCGATCGGCCGCGGCTTGCCTTCGTCGTGTCGATCGTCATCACACTGGCCGGCCTGATTGCGATCTTCTCGATCCCGGTGGCGCAGTTCCCCGATATCGTGCCGCCGCAGGTGTCGCTCACCACGCTCTATCCCGGCGCCGACGCCGAGACGGTCGAGGCAACCATCGCCCAGCCGATCGAGCAGCAGATCACCGGCGTCGACAATGCGCTCTATTACCAGTCGGCCAGCGCCGCCGACGGCAGCTATTCGCTGAACGTCACATTTGCGCTCGGCACCGATCCCGACATCAACACGGTGAATGTGCAGAACCGGGCCCAGCTCGCTACGCCGCTCCTGCCGCAGGAGGTGCAGCGCCAGGGCCTGGTGATCCGCAAGAAGTCACCGGCGCTCCTGCAGGTGATCAGCGTCTACTCGCCCAAGAACACGCACGACGCCCTCTATCTCAACAATTACGCCACCATCAACATCATCGATCCGCTCTCGCGCATTCGTGGCGTGGGGCAGGCAAGCCTGTTCGGCGCGCTCGACTATTCGCTGCGGCTCTGGCTCGATCCCGACCGGCTGAATGCCTTCAATCTCGCGCCGTCCGACGTGGTAGCGGCCGTGCAAAGCCAGAACGTGCAGGCGGCGCTCGGCCGCATCGGTTCGGCGCCGACTCCGCAATTCCAGCAGCTCCAGCTCACCATCAAGACGGAGGGGCGGCTCACCAAGCCCGAAGAATTCGCCAACATCGTCATACGTGCCAATCCCGACGGCTCGGTGGTGCGGGTCAAGGACGTCGCTCGTGTCGATCTCGGCGCCAAGTCGCAGGAACGCTACAGCCGCTTCAATGGCGCACCGGCCGCGGCGATCGGCATCTTCCAGTCGCCGGGTGCCAACGCCGTCGAGGTCGCGCAAAACGTGCGCAAGACCATGGCGGAGCTGAAGCAGCGTTTCCCCGAGGACCTCACTTACGAGATCTTCTGGGATTCGACGGTGTTCGTGACCTCGACCATCAACGAGGTCATCAATACGCTGGCAATCGCCTTCGTGCTGGTCGCGATCGTCGTCTTCCTGTTCCTGGGCAAGCTGCGCTCGACCCTTATCCCGCTGGTGGCCGTGCCGGTGTCGATCATCGGCACCTTCGCGGTGATGTTGCTGATCGGCTATTCGGCCAACACCGTGTCGCTGCTGGCGCTGGTGCTTGCTATCGGCATCGTGGTCGACGATGCCATCGTCGTGATCGAGAACGTCGAACGTGTGATCGAGGAGGAGCCGGAGCTGTCGGTTCCCGAGGCGACCAAGAAGGCGATGAACGAGATCACCGCACCAATCATCGCCATCACCCTGGTTTTGCTCTCGGTCTTCGTCCCGGTCGCCTTCATCCCCGGGATCAGCGGCCAGCTTTTCCGTCAGTTCGCGGTCGCAGTCTCGACCTCGATGATCATCTCGGCGATCAATGCGCTGACGTTGAGCCCGGCGCTGTGCGCGGTGCTGCTGAAGCGCGGCGACACGCGGCGCGGCCCGATGAGCTACGTGCTGGGTACCATCGATCGCGTGCGCGACGGCTACGTCTCCGTGGTGCGCCGCCTGGTGCGGGTGGCCGTGTTCGGGATCGTCGCGGTGGCGCTCGCGGGCGCGGGCGCCTTCGGCCTCCTGAAGATCACGCCGCAGGGATTCCTGCCGGCCGAGGATCAGGGCGCGTTCTTCGCCGCCATGCGGCTGCCCGAGGGAGCGTCGCTCAATCGCACCGAGGAGATCGTGGCCCAGGTCGAGAACATGATCCGGCCGGTGCCCGGCGTGCAGGGCGTGCTGTCGGTGGTTGGGCTCAACTTCATCGATTATGTGGTGTCGTCCAACAGCGCCTTTTTCGTGGTCCCGCTGAAGCCCTATGCGGACCGCAGGGCTGCCCAGGAGAAGGTCGACGCGATCATCGCGAGCTTGCGACCCAAGCTCGCCTCGATCCAGGGCGCCATCGTCTTTCCATTCAACCTGCCGCCCATCCTGGGGTTGGGCAGCACCGGCGGCTTCCAGTACGTGCTCGAGGCCCTGCAGGGCCAGTCGCCGGCGGATATCGCCGCGGTCATGCGCGGCCTTCTGGTGGCCGCCAACCAGCAGCCCGAGCTCGCGGCCGTGTTCTCAACCTTCGCCGCCGATACGCCGCAGATCTATCTCGATATCGATCGCGACAAGGCGCAGGTGCTGGGCGTGAAGGTGAACGACATCTTCAACGCCCTGCAATCGACCCTGGGCGGCTTCTACGTCAACGACTTCAACCTGTTTGGTCGCACCTGGCAGGTCAACGTGCAGTCCGAAGGCCGCTTCCGCGACGCCATCGAGGACATCTATCGCATCTACGTGCGCAGCAATACCGGCGCCATGGTGCCGATCCGGGCCCTTGCCCAGGCGCGGCTGGTGCAGGGGCCACAGGTGATGGTGCGCTACAACGGCTTCCGCGGTGCCGTGATCAACGGTGCGCCCAAGCCCGGCTACAGCTCCGGTCAGGCGCTCGAGGCGATGGAGCGTGTCTCTAAGCAAACGTTGCCGCCCGGCTACACTTTTGAGTGGACGGCGACGGCGCTGCAGGAAAAGGCGGCCAGCGGCCAGACCGGCATCGTGCTCGGTCTCGCCATCCTGTTCGCCTATCTCTTCCTGGTGGCGCTGTACGAAAGCTGGAACATCCCGATCCCGGTGCTGCTCTCGGTGAGCGTCGCCGTGCTGGGCGCGATCGGCTTCGTGTGGTGGATGGGGCTTGCGTTCGACGTCTATGCCCAGATCGGCCTCGTCGTGCTGGTGGCGCTCTCGGCCAAGAACGGCATCCTGATCGTGGAGTTCGCGGTCGAGCAGCGATTGCAAGGCAAGTCCATCCTCGATGCGGGTATCGAGGGTGCACGGCTACGCTTCCGTCCGGTGGCAATGACCAGCTTCGCCTTCATCCTCGGCCTCTTGCCGCTGGTGATCGCCGAGGGCGCCGGCTCGACCAGCCGGCGCGCCGTCGGCACGCCGGTGTTCGGCGGTATGATCGCGGCGGCTGTGTTCGGCATCTTCGTGATCCCGATGCTCTACGTCGTGTTCCAGTGGCTGCGCGAGCGGTTCGCGCCAAAGCCATCTGCCGCCGGGCCGGAGGCCGCCAGGCAATCGACGAGCTGACTTCGCGCACCTAGCGGCCGGATCGCGTCGTTGCGGTGTTCGATATGAGTTTCATCAGCGTGGCGACCATCGGGCGGTGATCCTCGCGGCGCTTGAGCAGCCACAACTCGGCCTGCCGCTTGGGCGACTGGAGACGCCGGAACACGACGCCATTCAGCCGCAGGCTGGAGACAGACGTCGGCACCAGAGCGACGCCGCGTCCGGCCGCCACCAGGCCGAGGATCGTCGGCATGTCACTCACTTCGTCGACGATCCTCGGGCAGGCGCCGGCGTCCATGAGTTCGCCGAGCATCGCCTCGCGCAGCGCCCCTGCGTCCGGCGGCAACGTCACCAGGGGCAGGTCATCGAGCAGCCGGGCGGGAAGGGCTGACTTGTGCGCCAGACGGTGCCTGGCAGGGAGTGCCACCACGAAGGGTTCGGCAAGGAGGCGTGTCGAGGCCAGGACGCGCGAGAGGCTGGGCACGCGGGCCACGCCGAGGTCGAGGCGGCCGGCCTCCAGGGCCTCGATCTGCCGCGGACTCGTCATCTGTCGCAGCGCGATCTGCGCCGTCGGCAGGGCACGCTCGGCCGCGCGCAGCACGCGCGGCAGCAGCTCATAGGCGGTCGAGCCGACGAAGCCAACGAGCAGGTGGCCGGCTCGGCCTTCGCCCACCGCGGTCACCTCGGCGAGCGCGTCGCGCAGGCCAGGCAACAGCGTTCGCGCGCGAGCAAGCAGCGCCGCGCCGGCCGGCGTGAGCTCGACGCCGCGGCGATTGCGGTCGAGCAGCGTCACTCCGAGCTCCCGCTCGAGCCGAGCGACCTGCACCGAAAGGGCGGGCTGCGCCACGTGCAATCGCTCGGCGGCGCGCCGGAAATGCCGCTCCTCGGCGACGGCCAGGAAGTAGTCGAGACGGCGCAGGTTCATGATCGCGATCCGTTATCACCAAGCATCCAAACAATATTGGATTCTGGCAGCCTTGTCCGCTTCCCTGCTAGGAATTGAAAGGAGGCCGCCATGACAGCCGTCATCGAGAAGCGCTGGCAGGATCGCCAGTGGATCGCGACCGAAAAGCCCGGCCTGGATTATTCGGCGCTGCGTCCGCACCCGTCGGGTGGCGCAACCTTCTTCCTGCGCTTTGCCTCCGGCGCGGTCGGTGGGGCGCACACCCATCCCGCCGGTGAGGAGCTTTATGTCGTCTCCGGCGACATCACAGTTGGCGGAAAGCGGCTCAGGACGGGCGACTATCTCTACACGCCGCCCGATGGCGTGCACGACGCCGTGGCGCACGAGGAGACGGTTCTGCTGCTCCACACACCCAAGCTGCCGGTCTTCCTGTGAAGACGGTGACTCCGCTCGGCATTGCCGTCGTCAGCGGCCGTGCCCTGGTCGCATTGCTCTTCATCCTGGGCGGGCTTGCCAAGGCGCTGGGGCCGCAGCCGTTCCTCGAACATATGGCGGCGTTCGGTGTGCCGTCCTTTTTGCTGCCGGCAGTGATCGTGCTCGAGATCGGAGCCGGGATCGCAGTGCTGATCGGCTGGCGGCTGCGCGAAGCGGCAGGCGCCCTTGCCGGCTTCTGCCTGTTGGCAGCAGTCATCTTCCACCATGACTTTGCCAACAAGGCCGAGCGCACGCTCTTCTTCAAGGATCTGGCGATTGCCGGTGGCTTGCTGGCAATGGCGGCTGCAGCGGAGGCGGAGCGGCGTCGCGCGGTGCCGGCCGCATCGCGGACCTGACCGGGAATCGGCTTCGCTTCTCTTCCCAGTTGGACTTATCCTGCTTGGCGAGTTGCGCCCACAGGCAGGAAGAACAGGCCATGAGCGAAAGCAAGGCGCCGGTCCGCTACATCGATCGCACCCGGCATTATTATCGCGCGCTGGGATATGCGAAGGACTATGTCTGGGCGAGGCACGACGACGTGCCCTTTACCAGCCTTAAGAAGCCGCTTTCCGAATCGCGCCTTGCCTTGATCACGACGGCAAGTCCGGCCGACTTCAAGGGTATCAAGCAGGTATGGTCGGATGAAGTCGATCCGCCACCGCGCACGCTCTACACCGCCAACGTCGCCTGGGACAAGGAATCGACCCATACCGACGATCGCGAGAGTTTCCTGCCGATCGAGGCGGCCTCGACGCTGGCGGGCGAGGGCCTGTTTGCCGGCCTGACGCGGCGCTTCCATGGCGTGCCGACGGAATACAGCCAGCGCAAGACGATCGAGGAGGATGCGCCTCAGGTCCTGGCACGGCTGCGCGACGATGGCGCAGAGGCGGCTCTCCTCTGTCCGCTTTGACCCGTCTGCCACCAGACCGTGAGTCTGGTCGCCCGTCATCTCGAAGCCAACGGCATCCCGACCGTGATCATCGGATCCGCCCTCGATGTGGTCGAGCATTGCAGCGTGCCGCGTTTCCTGTTCACCGATTTTCCGCTCGGCAATCCCTGCGGCCTTCCCTGGGACCAGGACATGCAGAAGGCGATTGTCCGCCAGGCTCTTGGCCTGTTCGACTCAGCGCACGGTCCGAGGACAACGGTGCGATCGCCGTTCCGATGGAGGGACGACGATCCCGACTGGCGCGGCCGCTACGGCCGGGTCGATCCGGCGGAGCGCGAGCGGCTGAAGATGCTGGGCGAGGAGCGTCGGCAGCGGCGGGCGCGTGCCAAAGATCTCGTGTCATCCCGAACGAAGTGAGGGATCTTTGTGGTCCCGTTCTAAAGATCCCTCGCTACAGCGCGCGGACGACCGCGCGCCACTCGGGATGACACCGCAAGGCGATGTCACTTCCTGACCAGCGGCTTGTACTTGATGCGATGCGGCTGGTCGGCGTCGGCGCCGAGACGGCGGTGGCGGTCGGCTTCGTAGTCCTGGTAGTTGCCTTCGAACCATTCGACGTGGCTGTCGCCTTCGAACGAGAGAATGTGCGTGGCGATGCGGTCGAGGAACCAGCGATCGTGGCTGATGATCACGGCGCAGCCGGCAAAATCGACCAGCGCTTCCTCGAGCGCGCGCAGCGTGTCGACGTCGAGGTCGTTGGTCGGCTCGTCGAGCAGCAGGACGTTGGCGCCGCTCTTCAGCATCTTGGCGAGATTGACGCGGTTGCGCTCGCCGCCTGACAGCAGGCCTACTTTCTTCTGCTGGTCGGCGCCCTTGAAGTTGAACGAGCCACAATAGGCGCGGCTCGGGACCTCGCGGTTGCCGAGCTTGATGATGTCGAGGCCGCCCGACAGCTCCTCCCATACGCTCTTGTTGGGATCGAGCGTCTCGCGGCTCTGGTCGACGTACCCGAGCTTCACCGTCGGACCGACGGAGAACGTGCCTGAATCGGGCGTCTCCTGGCCGGTGATCATCTTGAACAGCGTCGTCTTGCCCGCACCGTTGGGGCCGATCACGCCGACGATGCCGCCCGGCGGCAGGTTGAAGGAGAGGTTGTCGATCAAGAGGCGATCGCCGAAGCCCTTGGAGATCTTCTCTGCGGTGATCACATGATCGCCGAGACGCGGGCCCGCCGGGATCACGATCTGCGCCGTGTCGAGCGTCGCCTTCTGCTCCTCCTCGACCATCTGGTTGTAGGCCGCGATGCGCGCCTTGCTCTTGGAGCGGCGCGCCTGCGGGCTCTGGCCCATCCACTCCAGCTCGCGCTGCAGGGTGCGGCGGCGGGTGTCGGCGGCCTTCTCCTCCTGCGCCAGTCGTTGATCCTTCTGCTTCAGCCAGGACGTGTAATTGCCTTCCCACGGGATGCCTGCGCCGCGATCGAGCTCCAGGATCCAGCCGGCGACATTGTCGAGGAAGTAGCGATCGTGGGTGACGGCCACCACCGTGCCGGGAAACTCGCCGAGATGCCGCTCCAGCCAGGCCACCGATTCGGCGTCGAGATGGTTGGTGGGCTCGTCGAGCAGCAGCATGTCGGGCTTGCTGAGCAGCAACCGGCAGAGCGCGACGCGGCGGCGTTCGCCGCCTGACAGCTTCTCGACATCGGCATCGCCCGGCGGACAGCGCAGCGCGTCCATCGCGATCTCAACCGTGCGCTGCAGGTCCCAGCCGTTGCCGGCGTCGATCTTCTCCTGCAGCTCGGCCTGCTCGGCGATCAGCTTGTCCATGTCGGCGTCGGGGTCGGAGAAGGCATTCGACACCTCCTCAAAGCGCGCCAGCATCGTGGCCATCTCGCCCGCGCCGTCCATGACATTGCCCAGCACGTCCTTCTGGGCGTCGAGCTTGGGCTCCTGCTCGAGCATGCCCACCTTGGCGCCCTCGGCCGCCCAAGCCTCGCCGGTGAAATTGTCGTCCTGGCCGGCCATGACCCTGAGAAGGGTCGATTTGCCGGCGCCGTTCAGGCCCAGCACGCCGATCTTGGCGCCTGGGAAGAAGGACAGCCAGATATCCTTCAGCACCTGCTTGCCGCCCGGGTAGGCCTTGTTCAGGCCTTTCATGACATAGATGTACTGGTACGCAGCCATTTCGGGCTCCTTGAGGCTCCGGACTGAGACGGGTTGGGAAGGCGAGCCTTGTAGCGACCCGGGGGGCTTGGTTCAATGCGGGTGATGCTGTCGGAACCGGTGGTCCTTGCCCTGTCGTTGGCCTATCTCGGGCTGCTGTTCGCCGTGGCCTATTTCGGGGAACGGCACCAGCGAGCCTGGTCGGCGAGCGGCACCGTGGCACCGGCGGTCTACGGCCTCTCCTTCGCCATCTACTGCACCTCGTGGACTTTCTATGGCGGCGTGGGCCGGGCGAGCACGGCAGGCTTCGACTACCTGTTGATCTACACCGGTCCTGCACTGGTGGTGACGCTGGGTTTCCCGCTCCTGCGCAAGATGGTGCGGCTTGCCAAGCAGCACAACGTCACCTCGATCGCCGACTTCCTGGCCTCACGCTACGGCAAGAGCCGCGCGGTCGGCGTGACCGCGACGCTGTTCGCGACCGTGGGCATACTGCCCTACATCGCGCTGCAGCTTCAGGCGGTGTCGTCGTCCTTCGGCGCGATCGTCGATCCAATATTCTGGCCGGGCAGCCAGCTCAGCGTCATCCATACCGACACGGCGCTGATCGTGGCGGCGCTGATGGCGGTGTTCACCATCCTGTTCGGCGTGCGGCACGTGTCGGCGTCCGAGCAGCATCGCGGCATGATGATGGCGATCGCCTTCGAATCGGTGGTGAAGCTGGTGGCGCTGGTCGCGGTCGGTCCGTTCGTGCTGTTTGTCCTGTTCGACGGGCCGTCCGATCTGTGGGCGCAGCTCGCCGCCCGGCCGGAGTTGGCCCAACGGGTGCTCCAGGAAGGCTCGCCCATCACCTGGATCGTGACTTCGCTGCTCTCGGCCATGGCCTTCCTCTGCCTGCCGCGCCAGTTCCATGTCGCTGCCGTCGAGCACGGGCACGCGGCGAGCCTGACGACTGCGCGCTGGCTGTTCCCGAGCTATCTCGTGCTGATCAATCTGTTCGTGATCCCGATCGCCGCGGCGGGCCTCCTGCTGTTTGGCCCGCAGTACAATTCCGATCTCTATGTGCTGCGGTTGCCGCTCGAACATGGCGCCAACTGGCTGTCGGCCTTCGTCTTCGTGGGCGGGCTGTCGGCGGCGACCGCGATGGTGGTTGTCGCTTGCATGGCGTTGTCGGGCATGATCGGCAACGAGCTCCTGATGCCCTATCTGCTGCGCCATCAGATGGTCCAGCGCGGCGAGATGGGCCCGCTGGTGGTGTTCGTGCGGCGCGCCGCCGTGGTGCTGATCCTGCTGGCGGCCTATGTCTACGAGCGCATCGTGTCCGGCATCCTGCCGCTTGCCTCGATCGGCCTCATCAGCTTTTGCGCCGTCGCCAACTTCGCGCCAGGCCTGGTGCTGGGGCTCTATTGGCGCCGCGCCCATCGCTGGGGTGTCGTGGCAGGACTGATCGGCGGCTTCATCGTCTGGCTCTACGCGCTCCTGCTGCCCACCTTGCACCAGGAAGCGGGCGGCGCCCAGGAGATGCCGCTTCGGGGTTGGCTGCCCGCACCGTTGAACGGGCTCGATCCGGTCGGCCAGGGCTTCGTGGCCGGCATTCTGGTGAACACTCTCCTGCTGGCCGCCGTATCGCTCCTGATGCGCGCGCGCGGCGCTGATGCCGAGCAGGCGCATGCCTTCGTGATCGGCGCCGAACCGGCCGAGGCCGTTTCGCAGACGCCGGCCGATGCGCAGCGTCTCGACGCGCTGCGCGAGCTCCTGACGCGCTTTGTCGGACTCGACCGCGCCGAGCGCGCGCTGGGGCACGGTCCGCTCTCGATCGAGACGGCACTGCAGCGCACCGAGCGGGTGCTGTCGGGCACCCTGGGAGCGGCCTCGGCACGTGTCGTTGTCGCCGCTTTCGGCCGGCGTGGCCGGTTGATGCCGCGCAGCGCCCGCGCCCTGATCGACGAGGCGACGGAAGCGATCCGCTACAACTACGAGATCCTGCGCAATACGCTCGACCACGTAGGCATGGGTATTGCCGCCTTCGACCGTCACGGCAACCTCGAGATCTTCAACGACCGCTTCACGACCCTGCTGTCGCTCGACGGCGAAGCGGTCGTGGTCGGCGCCTCGCCGTTGTGGTTTGGCGGCGCGCCCGAGACCGTGGCGCTGCTGCGCCGGCCGCAGGCACCGCAAACGCACGAGATCACGACCCGCGAGGGCAGGGTCGTGGAACTCCGGCTCGATCCGTTGCCGGGCGGCGGCTTCGTTGCCACCTGCAACGACGTGACGGCACGTGTGCATACCGCCGAGGCATTGCGCGAGAGCGATCGGCGGTTGCGGCAGGCAGCGGAGACGCTGGAGCAACGCGTGGTCGAGCGCACCGCCGAGCTCGAGGCGAGCCGCGCCGACGCCGAGGCGGCCAACCTCGGCAAGACCCGCTTCATCGCCGCCGCGAGCCACGACCTGCTGCAGCCGTTGCATGCGGCGCGCCTCTTCACGGCGGCGATGATGGACCGCGATCCGGGCAACGACCTCGGCGCCAAGATCGATTCCAGCTTGGGGTCGGTCGAATCGCTGCTCGATGCGTTGCTCGACATCTCCAAGCTCGATGCCGGCGCCTTCAAGCCCGAGACTCGCAGCTTTGCGCTGCAGCCGATGTTCGACTCGCTCGCAACCGCTTTCGCGGCTCTCGCCGCCCGACGCGACATCCAGCTCGTCGTTGTGCCCACCCGGGCCTTTGTCGCCACCGATCCCGCTTTCCTGCGCCGCATCCTGCAGAACCTGCTCTCCAACGCGCTGCGCTATGGCCGCGCCGAGGGCCGGCCGCAGCGCGTGTTGCTGGGCTGCCGCCGCGAGGGCGGACAGCTGCGCATCGAGGTGAAGGACAACGGCCCCGGGATTGCCCTGGACAAGCAAAGCGTGATCTTCGAGGAATTCGTGCGCCTGCAGCCCGAGGCCGAAGTGGCACGCGAGGAGCGCGGGCTGGGACTGGGCCTTGCCATCGTCGAGCGTGTGGCGCGCATGCTCGACCTGCCAGTGCGCATCTCCTCGGCGCCAGGGCAGGGGTCGACCTTCGCGGTGGTGGTGCCGCGTGCGCCATCGGTCGAGGCGATACCGGACACGGCGCCTGCCGCGCCTGCTGCGACGGCCCTGGAAGCCGAGAGCTTCGTGCTGTGCATCGACAACGAAACGCGGGTGCTCGAGGCGATGGCGATGTTGCTGGGCGGTTGGGGCTGCAAGGTGGCGACGGCGACGGGCGAGGCCGAGGCGCTCGAACGCATCGCGGCCGTCGGCCGCTTGCCGGACCTTGTGCTGGCCGATCTTCATCTGGATGATCGCGGCGAGGGCGGGCCGGATGGCCTCGCGGTGATCGAGACCTTGCGCCGCCGCTGGGGGCGCACCGTACCGGCGGCGCTGGTCACAGCCGATCGCGAGCCGTTGCTGCGGCTGCGGGCACGGGCGCAGCAGGTCGAGCTTCTGCACAAGCCGGTGAAGCCGGCGGCGCTGCGGGCGCTGCTCAGGATGCGCGAACGCTCGACGGCGGTCGTGTGACGATTAAGGGTCCCTCGCTACAGTGCGCGGATTACCGCACGCGACTCGGGATGATACCGTTTTTGAGGCGACGCACGGTGTCAGTCCCACAAATAGTGTCATCCCGAGGCGAAGCCGAGGGACCTTTCCGCTACGTCGGCGGCAAGGACAGGCCGCGAGCTTCGATGACGGCCTGGGTGCGCGAGCGTACGCCGAGCTTGCGCAGGATCACTGTGACGTGCGCCTTGACCGTCGCCTCGCCCACGCCGAGCTTGTAGGCGATCTGCTTATTCTGGTCGCCCTGGACCATCAGCGCCAGCACGCGCCATTGCTGCGGCGTGAGCTGGCCGGCGCGCTGGGCGAAGGTGTCAGCGTCGGCGCCAACTACAGGCGGCGCAATGATCTCGCCGTCGAGCACCGCGCGCACTGTCGCCGCGATCACTTCCAGCGAGGCCGACTTGTCGACATAGGCCGAGGCGCCAAGGTCGTGGGTGCGGCGGGCGATCGCCGCATCGCGCGCCGCCGAGACCACGATGATCGGAACCGTCGGCCAATCGGATCGCAGAAGCGCGAGACCGGTCAGCCCATCCATGCCGGGCATGTCGAGGTCGAGCAGAAGGGCGTCGGTATCCGGCTGGCGTTCAAGCGCGGCCTGCGCCTCGGCGAGGCTGCCGGCAAGGCCGATGGCGGCGCTCGGGAAACTTTGCGACAGCACCGTCCTCAGTGCATCGCGGACCATTGGATGGTCGTCGGCGATCAGGAAAGTGCGCGCGGCAGACGAGGAGTCTGTCATTTCCGGGTCTTGTTTCCTCCACTCCATCCAGAGTGAGATGCCGACGGCCAATCGGTCAACCCGTGCGTTCGACCAAAGTCTAGGGCCCCACCAATTGTTCCATTCGCATAGCTGATATAGTCTTTACCACAATAGACGCTGCCAAAGGCGTCTGATGCGGGGGAACGTCAAGCGAGGCACTGTGCTGCCTCTCCTCATTTGTCTGCCCGCCGACTGTGTTCGTGCACGCGTGGCGTCGGCTCAAAGAAAAGACTGGGGAGTCCCATTCATGGTCGCAGCAACCCTCGGCGAAGGCCGCATCGTCTCTCGACAGGAGGAGCGACGAGTCATTTTCGCGTCGTCCCTCGGCACGGTGTTCGAGTGGTACGATTTCTATCTCTACGCCACGCTGGCGCCGTTCTTCGCCAACCTGTTCTTTCCGCCGGGCAACGCGACGGCGGCGCTGCTGTCGGCCTTCGTGGCCTATGCCGCGGGCTTCCTCGTCAGACCCTTCGGCGCCCTGGTGTTCGGCCGGTTGGGCGACCTCGTCGGCCGCAAGTACACCTTCCTCGTGACCATCCTGTGCATGGGCGGCGCGACCTTCGCCGTTGGCCTGCTGCCGACCTTCTCGGCCGTGGGTTGGCTGGCGCCATCGTTGATGCTGATCCTGCGCCTGATCCAAGGTCTGGCACTCGGCGGCGAATATGGCGGCGCAGCCACCTACGTCGCCGAGCACGCGCCCCGGAGCGGTCGTGGCTATGCCACGAGCTGGATCCAGACCACGGCCACGCTTGGCTTCTTCCTGTCGCTCGGCATCATTGCGCTTTGCCGTACGCAGATGGATGCCAAGACCTTCGCCGACTGGGGCTGGCGCGTGCCGTTCCTGATCTCGCTGGTCCTGCTGATCTTCTCGGTCTACATCCGCCTCAAGCTGAACGAGTCACCGCTGTTCCAGCAGATGAAAGCGGAGGGCAGGGGCTCGAAGTCGCCGTTGACCGACAGCTTCTTCCGCTATCCCAACAATCGCTACGTGCTGTTGGCGCTGGTGGGGGCGACTGCGGGCCAGGGCGTCGTCTGGTATACGGGCCAGTTCATTGCGCTGTTCTTCCTTACCGTCACGCTGAAGCTCAACTACCTGCCGGCGTATGCGTTGGTGGGCCTGTCGCTGTTGATCGGCACGCCGATGTTCGTCTTCTTCGGCTGGCTGAGCGATCGCGTCGGCCGCTTGCGCATCATTCTGGCAGGCTGCCTGATCGCGGCCGTCACGTACTTCCCGCTGTTCCAGGCGCTCACGCACTATGTGAACCCTGACCTCGAAGCCTTCCAGGCGAAGACCAAGCTCTCGGTCTCCGTCGATCCCGCGACCTGCCATCTGCACATCTTCGTAGGCCCCTGGTCGACGTTCTCCGAATGCGATCGCGTCAAGGATGCGATGACCAAGGCCGGCCTGTCGTTCGAATCGATCGACAGCCAAAGCCCCAAGCCCGTCATCCAGATCGGCGACAAGAAGATCGAAGGCTTCGATCCCAAGACCGGTCCGGCCACGCTCGACGGCGCACTCAAGGAAGCGGGCTATCCGTCGGGTGGCGCCAATCCTGCCAAAGTCAACTGGGTCATGGCCGAACTGATCCTGGTGATCTTTCTCGTCTATGTGACCATGGTTTACGGACCCATCGCGGCCTATCTGGTCGAACTGTTTCCGACCAAGATCCGATACACCTCGATGTCACTGCCCTACCATATCGGCAACGGCTGGTTTGGCGGCATGCTGCCCCTGCTGACGACCGCGCTCGCGGCCTGGAAGGGCGATATCTACTACGGGCTTTGGTATCCGATCATTGTTGCCTTGATAACCGTGGTGATTGGCTTCTTCTTCCTCCACGAAACCAAGGGCGCCGACATCACCAAGTAAGATACCTCTGCGCTGATATGAACCGGCGGCCCTGGGCCGCCGGTTTTCGTGGCGAAAACAGCTCGGCCAGCCGGTTTCCTTTTGGGCCGCGAAAAGGCATCCTGACTCATCCCCGAAAGTGTGAACAGGATGCGTGCATGAACCTCGACGCCGTCGCTATTGGCCGCCATCCGCCTGATGACGTGAATGTCGTCATCGAAGTGCCGATCGGCGGCGAGCCCATCAAGTACGAGATGGACAAGGCAGCCGGAACGCTCGTCGTGGACCGTTTCCTCTACACGCCCATGCGCTATCCCGGGAACTACGGCTTCGTGCCTCACACGCTGTCCGACGACGGCGATCCGATCGATGTGCTGATCGCCAACACACGGCCCATCATTCCGGGGGCGATCATGAATGCGCGTCCGATCGGCGTGCTCAGGATGGAGGATGACGGCGGCGGCGACGAGAAGATCATCGCGGTGCCGACCTCCCGGATCACCCAACGTTATATCCATGTGAAAAGCTACAAGGATCTGCCAGAGATCACGCGCCAGCAGATCGAACACTTTTTCGTCCACTACAAGGACCTGGAGCCCGGCAAATGGGTCAAGCTTTTGGGCTGGGGCGACGTCGAGGAGGCAAGCGGCCTGATCGCCGCGGCCATCCAGCGCGCCGCGGCGGGACGATCGTGAACGCGGATCGGACAACCGCAAGGGAGGCTCGTGATGCCTGAGGCACCCAGGACATCCGAGCCCAAGCCGCTCGATGGGCGAACGGTGCTCGTCGTCGAAGACAATGCCGAGATCGCGCTCGAGCTGGCCGCGATTTTGGAGGAGGCAGGTGCTGTCATCGTTGGACCGGTGGCGTCGGTGCAAAGCGCCTACGACCAGATGGCCGATCGGGCCATCGAGACCGCGCTGCTCGATGTGACGCTGCGCAATAACGAGACGGCGTTTCCGCTGGCCGATGCGTTGGCCGCCCTGCGCATCCCGTTCGTCTTCATCTCGGGCCAATCGAGCGCGCTCATGCCGCCGCGCTATCGCGACCGCGCCTTTCTCAACAAGCCCTACACGAGCGAGGAGGTGGTCGAGCTGGTCCTGGCCTCATTGCGGTCAGGGACGTCGCCCTGAATGCGACACGCCGGCACTAATCTCGATTTGGAAGATCGATTTTGGCGTCGCGCAGCTTTTGTTCGAGGACCGGAATGCCTGCCGGGTTGCCGGCGCGGCACTGCTCGACGGCGGCGCTGCCGTCGGCCGTGCCAGGGTTGGGGCTGTGGCCGCCAAGCTTGATGACGTAGGTCTGGTACTTTGCAATGAGCGCGCGGCAATAGGCGGCGTCGTCGGCCCAGGCCGGCGCCGAAAGCGGAAGGATCAGCGCCGCGATGCAGATCAGTTGTTTGGTCATGTCGACCTCCTGACGACTCTACGCTCTGGCAGGGCTGGCGGATCACCTGGACCTGCCTTCGAAAGGCAAAAGCTTGATCCGCCTCGCGCTTCGCTGACAAATCACGGATACCGGAGCGTCGGGCGCAACAATGGACGCTTGCCGACCAAGGCAATAGCATCACGGCAATCGACGGGAGGATATCCATGGCGCTGGACCTGCTCATTCGTGGTGGCACGGTTGTCGATGGTTCGGGTGGCAAGCGCTTCGTGGCCGATGTCGGCGTCAAGGATGGGCGCATCGTCGGGATCGGGCGTATCGCCGAGCCGGCGCGGCGTACGATCGATGCCGATGGCCTGATCGTCTCGCCGGGCTTCATCGACGGCCACACCCACATGGATGCACAGGTGGCGTGGGATCCATTGGGCAGCTGCTCATGCTGGCACGGCGTCACTTCGGTCGTGATGAGCAACTGCGGTTTCGCGCTGGCACCCTGCAGGCCGGCGGATCGCGACTGGTACGCGCGCTGCCTGTCGGCCGTGGAAGACATCCCGACCGAGGCGATGGCGGCCGGCATCGACTGGAGCTGGGAAACCTTCCCCGACTACATGGCCACGGTCGAGCGCCTGCCCAAGGCGATCAACTACGGCATGTACATCGGTCATTCGGCGCTGCGCATGTATGTCATGGGAAAACGTGCACTTGATGAGACGGCGAGCGATGACGACATGCGCCGCATGGCGCTCCTGGTGCAGGAGGCGCTGAAGGCCGGCGCGCTCGGCTTCTCGAGTTCACGCGCCACCACGCATGTCACGCCCGACGATACACCGGTCGCCAGCCGCATCGCCGACTGGCGGGAGATCGACCGCATCATCGCGGCCATGGCCGAGCTCGATGCCGGCATCTTCCAGATCGGCCCCGACATCGGCAGCGGTCCCGCGCACCGGGCGTTCCTCCAGCGGCTGCGCGAAGTGGCGCTCGCGCACAAGCGCCCGATCATGTTCGGCGTGCTGGCCACCCGCCAGGGCGACGATCCCACGCCGTGGCACGACCAGACCCGCTACATCGACGACACGGTCGCTGCCGGCGGGCGCATGTTCGGGCAGGGCACGACCCGTTCGATCAACGCGATCTTCTCGCTGAAATCCTACCTGCCGTTCGACGTCCTGCCGGCCTGGAAGCCGATCCGCGCCCTGCCGCTTGCAGAGCAGAAGAAGCGGCTCGGCGATCCTGCCGTGCGCCGCGAGCTGGTGGCCGCCGAGGCGAAGATGAAGCCGCGGGACGCGACCTTCCAGGGCGGCGGCGCGGCGACAACGAATCCGCGCAAGCCTGACTATACGAACCTCTTCGCACTGAAAGGCGTCGACTGGGACGATCCGACGGTCGACCAGCTCGCCAAGGCGCGCGGCCAGCATCCGGTCGAAGTGGTGATCGATCTCTGCCTCGCCGACGAGAACCAGATCTACGTCCAGCCGCTGGTGAACGAGTCACCGCAGGATGTGCTGGGCATCCTGAAGCACGAACGCACGCTCGCGACCTTCTCCGATTCGGGCGCGCACGTGTGCCAGGAGATGGGCTCGTCGCTGCAGACGCACTTCCTGAGCTACTGGGTGCGCAAGCATCGCGCCTTCACGCTGGAGCAGGCGATCAGGAAACTGACGCATGACAACGCTCGCGCCTGGGAGCTGCCGGATAGAGGCCTCGTCAAAGAAGGCTACAAGGCGGACCTGCTGCTGTTCGAGGAGGATCGCATCCGGCCCTGCCTGCCGACAGTGGAGACCGATTTGCCGGGCGGCGCGCGGCGGTTGGTTCAGAAGGCGGAGGGCATTCGCGCCACCGTCGTCAACGGCTCGATGGCTTTCGAGAACGGCGAGGCCACCGGCACCTTCGTCGGCGAAGTGCTGAAGAGCAGGCTTGCGTCTTAACCGGCGAGGTTGGTGATGGCCAAAAGGACGGTCATTCGAGGGGCGCAGGTCGTCACCATGGACGATGCGCTGGCGGACTTCCGTTCAGCCGACATCCTGATCGCGGGCGGCGCCATCAGTGCGGTCGGACCATCGCTCGATGGCACCGATGCCGAAATCATCGACGGTTCCGGCATGATTGCCCTGCCAGGCATCATCGATGCCCACACCTGCCTGTGGCAGACCGTCTTGCGCGGCTACGTGCCTGATCTCTGGCCGGGCGCCTACTATTCGGCGTTCCTGCCCTTGCGACAGCGTTTCACCGCCGAGGACAACTACCACGCGGCCTATGTCGGCGGCTTCGAGATGCTGTCCTATGGCACGACGACCGTCGTCGACTACTGTCATGACATTCGCGGACCCGGTTATGCCGATGCCTCGATCGAGGCTTTGCGCACGACCGGCATCCGCCACCTGTTCACCCATTCCTTCATGAGCGTCAGCCCGGGCGATTTTCCGCGATCAAGCGATCGTTTTGACGAGGCGCGGCGTGTCTATGACAGGTTCCATGATCCTGCCGGTCTCACGACCATCGGGTTCGGCGTCGACTCGATCGGCGCACCGGGACTGGAGAAGCAGGTCGCTTTTGCGCGGGCCTTGAAGGCACCGAGCTGCATCCATGTGAACGAGACAGGCACCATCCATCGTCTCCATGCGATGGGCCTGCTCGGACCGGATCTTCTGGTCATCCACGGCAACCTGATCACCAATGCAGAGCTCGAGCTGATGGCAGAGGCGCGGTCGCCGATCTGCTTCACCCCCACCGCCGACGTGCAGGGAACGCCGGCTGACGTGGTTCGGCGTGCCATGGATCGCGGCGTCAATGTCGTCTTTGGCTGCGATATCCCTTGTTCAGTTGCGTCCGATACGATCGGGCAGCTGCGCGTGATGTTCAACGTCCAGGGCTTTCTCGACGGCGCGATGGAGCGCAGCTTCTCCAGCGTCGTTGGCCGCCGGCCGCAGGTTCGGCCGGGCTTGCCGCTGTTGACACCGCGCCGGCTGATCGAGACCGCGACCATCGTGGCAGCGCGCGTGCTGGGTCTCGACGACCGGATCGGCTCGCTGACGCCAGGCAAGCGCGCGGACATCGTTTTGATCCGCAAGGGACCATTCGGCGATTCGGTCGCCGACGATGCCTGCGCTCACGTTCTCCTTCAGACGAGCCCTCGCGACATCGACACGGTCATGGTCGACGGTGAGATCCGCATGAAGGCAGGTGCGCTGGTTGGTTTCGATCGCGAAAGAGCCGACGCGATGATCCGTTCGTCCCGTCGCCGCATTTTGGGCTGAATGTCGACGGCCGGACGTCCTTCCACGGACCTGCGCTACTTTTGAGATAGCAGCCTCACAAGGACTGCCGTCAGCGCGGAAGGTCTACCGTCGGCGTTCTGATGTTGTAGTCTGGTGGCCGTATGAACCGGCCGCTCCCATCAGCTTCGCGGATCGTAAAGCCTGCTCTGGCGGCTCTCAGGTCCGTGATTGTGGCGCCGCGGTCCGCGGTCGGCGAGTCGCGATGGCGGATGGTGATTAGGCGCGGTCTTCCCGTGATCGGCGTCGCATTGGTCATTGCGCTGATCGCCGCCATCTCCTTCTTCATATATGAGAGCAACAGAAGCGGCGCACTCGCCCTGTCCAACGACCTGATCACTGCCATCGATCGGCGGGTCAGCGTGCAGATGCGCGCCTATCTCTCGCCGGCCGAGCAGTTCCTCGATCTCGCGGGTAATGTGTCGGGAGCACGCGGCGTATTCGAAGGCGGCAAGGCGACCGAGGAATTCGTCCTGCATGCCCTGCCCAAAATCGGCCCGGTCACCGCCTTCAGCTATGGCGATCCAGACGGCAATTTCCTGTTCGTGGTGAAGAACGCGCTGGGCGGCTACGACACCAAGACTGTCGATCGCCGCGGCGGCGGCGACCATCCTCGCGTGACCTGGGTGCGTCGCGACGCCCAGGGCAATGTCAAGGAAACCGGTGAGGATCCGAACGACACGTTCGATCCGCGCGAACGGCCCTGGTACAAGGGTGCTGTCGCTTCGCGTCAGGCGTTCTGGACCGACACCTACAATTTCTTCACCGTCCACAAGCCGGGCATCACGCTCGGCATGCCGCGTTACGATGATAAGGGTGAGCTCAAGGCGGTGTTGGGTGTCGACATCGAACTTGCCACGCTCTGCGCCTTCCTGCAGCAGCTCAGCATCGGCGTCAGCGGCCGCGCGCTGGTGATCGACCGCAACAGCCGCATCATCGCCTATCCCAGCGACAGTTGGCTGCCGGCCGATCGGCCCGATGTTATGGCGCCGCTCCTCGACCAGCTCGGCGATCCGGTGCTGACGCGCGTCTACAACCGGCTGAGGATCGAAGGGTACGGCAACAAGATCATCGATTTCGGCGACCGCCGTATCATTGTTTCATCCGAACCGATCAGCCTTCTCACCCAGCGCGAGTGGGTGGTGCTGATCGTCGTGCCGGAGGCCGATTTTGTCGGCTTCGTTGCGTCGAGCGGCCGTGTGGCGCTCGCCATGTCGGCCGTGGTTGTGCTGATCGTGGCGATCCTGACGGCGCTGCTCGCCTGGCGCAGCCTCTATGCCGAACGCCGTGCGACAGCGGCGGCGGCGCGGCAGCAGGCACTGGAAACCCGTACCCGTGTCTTCACGGATCTCGCGCGGCAATCGACTGCCGCAGACGATCAGACCACCGACGGTGGTCTGCATTCGGCCACGGAGAATGCGGCCACCGCCTGCCAGGCCAAGCGCGTGGCGATCTGGAAGTTGAGTGCTGACGGCCGTACGCTACGCTGTACTGATTGCTTCGATCGCGTCGCGGGTGATCATACCTCCGGCCTTGAGCTGCATCGCGACGAATTGCCGAACCTTTTCGCTGCGCTCGACAAGGGTATGCCCATAGACACCAGCCAGGCCGGCCGAGACCGACGCACGGCCGAGCTATCCGCCCTCTATCTTGCACCGCTCGAAATCGACGACGTATACCTCGCACCCATCCTGTCGGGCGGCCGGCCGGTTGGCCTGCTGTCGGTCGAGGAACCGCGCCGTGGCGATCGCGGGGCGGGGTTGGCTGCCTTTTGCGATGCTCTGGCGAGCCTGCTCGCGCTGCGTTTCGCTGCTTCCGCTGCTCCACCTTCCCCTGTTCCTCGGCAGATGGCCGCGCCGGAGCCAGCGGCGTCGATTGCCGCGCCGATCAAAACATCTGCCGACCGTCTGGCGCAACGCCAGACCCGTCTTGAGCGCACCTTGCTGCAGAACAATGCACCGATCGACAAGCTGGGCGAGAGCTTGATCGAGAAAGCCGCGATCGGCGTCGTCAAGCTGCCGGAGTGGACGTCGGTGGCGCAGCGGCCGGCCGATGGCGGCCCCCGCACGACCATGGACAACCTCGTGCAGGAAATCCGCAGCATCGTCGAACAGAGCGACATCAGCTACGCAGCTCTGCTCGATGATCAGATCGTGTTGGCTGCCTTTTCGACCGACGCGATTGCCGCCGACGCGCGTGCCGTGGCGCAGGTCGCGCTCGATCTGCGCGATCGCTTGCTGAGTCTCGAGGAGAAATGGGATCTGAGCCTCGATTGTCGACTCGCCATCGATATTGGCTCGGTCATGACCTCGACCGTTGGCACCGATCCGCCGAGCCGAAATCTGTGGGGCGGTGCGGTGAGCGTTGCCCGCGTGCTGGCAGCAAGCGCAGGCCGGCGCTCGATCGCGGCGTCCGAGGCGGCCTATGACTTGCTTTCGGACGATTTCCTGTTCCGCTCGCGGGGCAGCTACTTTCTGCCCGAAACAGGCACCATGCGCACCTTTGTCCTGGTCGGCCGCATATGATTGCGGCGCGTCTTGATCGGCTGATGCCCTCGCGCGCCAGCTTGCAGCAACGCTTCCGGAACATGCTGGCGGCCATCGGCAACGTCACGATCACGGACGTGAACGGCATCCTGCTGTTCGCTTCGCTCGCCGCCACGGTGACGGTGGCCGGCCTGCGACGTGGCGTGTGGCGGGCGCCGGTACGGGCCGAGCTCAACAGGGCGTTGCGTGGCATCGCGGTGCGCTCGATCGGCACCGCTGTCGCCACCGGTCTACTGGTCGGTTTCGCGCTAGTGTCGCAAGCGGTCTATTGGCTAGCCCTGACCGGACAGTCCGGTCTGGTCGGATCGATCATCGTCATACTGCTGGTGCGCGAGTTCGTGCCCATCCTGGTCGGCCTGATCATCTTTGGGCGCAGCGGCACCGCCACGCTGATCGAGCTCGGGGAGGCGCAGACGCGCGGCTGGCTGCGCCTGTTCGAGATGCAAGGCCTCGATCCGCTGGTCCTGCTGGTGCTGCCGCGCGTGCTGGGCTTTGGAATCGGTGCTTTCTGCCTCGCCACCGTCTTGCTGCTGTCGACGCTGCTCTCGGGTTATCTGATGGCCGACATGCTCGGCTTGATTTCCTATTCGATTTGGGATTTCGGCGACATGGTGCTGCGCGCCATGACCATTTCCGACTTCATCGTTCCGCCGCTCAAGTGCATGATCATCGGCACGCTGGTCGCTCTCGTTTGCTGCGCCACCGGCCTCGGACGGCACGAAGAGGCCGACGAACTGCAGCGCCTGGTCCCTCGCGGTTTCGTCCGCTCGGCCTTTGCCATCCTGCTGGTCAACGGCCTTTTCGATCTGGTGGCGTGATGGCGATTGCACCGCGGTCACGCGCCGTCCTGTCGCTGCAAGGCGTGACCTTCAGTGAGCGCTATCGTTCGACCACGCCGGCCCTCCTTGACCTTGAACTGGCGCGCAGCGAGGCCGTCCTGGTCGAGGTCGCCGATGGTGCCGACACTTCATCCCTGATCGACCTCTGCCTCGGCCTTGCTGATCCAATCGACGGCGAGGTCGTTTTCCTGGGCGAAGCCTGGCGCCGGCTCGCGCCACGCGAGAGGCTCGGTCGTCGCCGCAGGGTTGGCATGGTCGGCAGCGTCGAGGTATGGCCGGCGCATATCAGCATCGCCGAAGCGATCCTCTTGCCGCGGCTCTATCACACCGACCAGCCGCGTGCCGAGGTAGTGGCCGACGCCACGGCGCTCGCCCGACATTTCGGCATGCCCGGCCTGCCCGCCGAGCGGCTTGAGACGACACCTGTGCGCACGCTGGTGCGGGCCGCCTGCGTCAGAGGATTCCTTGGTACACCGGAGTTGGTCGTGATCGAGGGAGAGACTCTCGATGACAGCGCCGAACTCGCGGTGCCGATGGCGCAAGCGATCGCGGTGGCGCAGGATCGCGGCGGCGCGGTGCTGTGGATCACCGAAGATCTGACGGCGGCAGCGGCGCGCTTCGTGCAGGCCAACCGGTTGTTCCGGCTCGGCGACCAGGGATTGACGGCGGTGCGGAGGCCGCGATGAAACATTCGATATTCGGCGTCTATCAGTTCGACCGGTTCGTCGGCGCGGTGGTGCTGGTATGCATTGGCGTGTTTGTCGCAGCTCTTGTGAACGCTGGCCTGCTGAAGAACTGGTTTCAGCCTTCCTTCACCCTGCGCATCATCCTTCCTGATTCGGGCGTGTCGGGGTTGGCACCTGGCGCCGAGGTACAGGTCCTGGGCACGCGCGCCGGTGAGGTGCGTCGCATCGTCATCGACCCCAGCCAACATATGTATGCCTCCGCCAGGATCGACGATCAAATGCGGCTGTTCATCCGCCGCGATTCGGCGGTCACGATCCGTCGCCAGTTCGGCGTTGCGGGTGCGGCCTATATCGATATTGCGCGCGGCGCCGGTCCCGAACTCGATTGGAACTACGCGGTGATCACCGCCAAGACCGATCAGGCGCCGACCGATGCGATTGGCCAGCTGGTGGACGATCTGCGCGGCAAGATTCCACCGCTGCTCGATGAGGTGCAGCGCGCCGTGGTGGCCTTTACCGCCGTGGCGAACCGGGCGGTCGACCCCAAGGGGCCGCTCGAGCAGACGCTGAGTTCGGCCGCCAACATCGTGCAGAAGGTCGAGAATGGCGAAGGTCCTGCGGGCCGGTTGATTGGTGATCGGAAGATGGCGAGCGATCTCGAGGCCAGCCTTACGAGCGTGCGCGAACTTGCCCAGCAGCTCGAGCGCACGTCCAAGGATCCGCGCATTGGCGAGATCGTCCAGAAGACCAACACTTCGCTGGCATCGCTGCAGGTCACCTTGCGCAACGTCGCAGCGGCAAGCCCGCAGATCACCGAGAACGTGGCATCGACGACCGACACGCTACCCGCGACCCTCCTGCAGGCTCAGCTCGCGGCGCGGCAGCTCGAGCTGCTGCTGGGCCAGTTGCGCCATCACTGGCTGCTCGGTGGCAGCTCCGACTCGACCGCGCCCGCGTCACGCCGCGCGCCTGCGAGCGAGGTGCGGCCGTGAGGCGATGCTCCTTCCACATCGCCGCGATGGCCGTGTTTGTCGCTTCGAGTATGCTTATCGGCTGTGGCGGCAAGGCGAAGGATGAGGGGCCGCCTGCCGACACGAAGCTCGAACAGGCCAATACGGCGGGCACGCAGGCGCTGTCCGCGGACCTTCCGGCCGTAGCGGTCCGTCAGTACAAGCTCGCCCTCGCGCGCGCCTATGAGCGTGACGACGCCGCTGCCATCGGCGATGTCGGCAGCAATCTCGCACTGGCCCAGATGCGCACGGGCGATTCCAAGGCCGCACTCGCCACGGTACGCGAGACGCGCACCGAGCTCGATCGCCGTCATGCAGATGTGCCACCGGAGCTGATCCTCGTGCAGGCGGCGGCGTCTTATCGCAACGGCGATACCGCGGGTGCCGAAAGCGCCGCCACCGAAGTACTGGGGCGTGCGCCCACCGGCTCCGATGTCGCGCGCCGCGCCTGGTTCATCAGCGGCATGGTTGCGGCGGAACGGGGCGATGGCGCTGCTCTTTCGAAGGCGATCGCTGCTCTTCCACCCGTCGCCAAACAGAGTGCGCTCGACGGCGACCGTCCAGAGCTCATCGGTCGCGCGGCCCTGCTGGATGGGCGTGCGGCCGAGGCACAGGCCGCGTTCGAGCAGGCGGCCGCCGAACGTCGCGAGTCACTCGATTATCGCGGCATGGCCCGCGCTCTGGCGCTGGCGGGCGATGCCGCGTTCAAGGCTGGGCGCACAGGCGACGCGGCTGCTTTTTACCTGCGTGCCGGTCACAGCACCTTGCTGCAAGGCGACAAGCCTGCTGCCCGGACGTTGCTCAAGCGCGCCGAAGACTTGGCGCGTGCAAGCGGCGACAGCCGCACAGCCGGAGAGGCGGCAAGATTGCGCCAGTCATCGTGACTCGCAGACGTTAGCCGTTTACAGCCCGGATGCCTCGTCGCCGCGAGACCAACATTCCCCGAAGGTCTCGCGTTACCTACGCTCGCGACAGCATCTCCGTCGCGAGGAGTGTCCATTCGTCCTGCAACGGCAAGGACGACACGGGCTGTCCAGCACGCCGGTACCATCCGCCGGCATTCGTCATATCGCCTTCCTGCCGATGCAAGTGGGCGTGCACCCAATCGCAGTCGCGATCGCCTTCGCGCTGCTGGACGCATTCATGGGCGCGATTCCAGTCGCCGTGCCGCACCCACCAGAGCGCCTGCAGGGCGAGCCCGAGACCGGCGGGCGGCGCTGCGGCCGACATGCTGTTCTGAAAATCATCGATCGTCGTCATGGGCGGAGATCCTTTGACCTGTGAGCGTGGATCGAAGGACCGCAGCTTACCATTACCGGGACCGAAGCAGCATCGCAAAAGTCCCTCGCCTGCGGTGCGGGATGACACCGAAGACGTGACGCACGCATCCTGCCAAACCAAGGCTGTCATCCCGAGCGCAGCGAGGGACCTTTCGTCAGTACTTCGCGATCACCTTCTCGGCAAAATCGCCGAGGTTGCGCCGCGCCTGCGACATGGCCGGCAGCAGGGTGATCTCGCTGAGGCCCATCGCCTCCCGCTCTCGCAGCATGGCGATTATCTCGTCTGGTGTGCCAACCAAACCGCCGGTGGCACGGATCAAATCCTCGGTGATGAAGCGACGCTCCTCCGATGGCAGGAAAGCGCAATGGCCAAGATGGACTTGCTGGTAGCGCTTGGGTGCCGGCGTCTCCATCTTCTCGGTGAAGGCGAGATAGTCCTCCCACAGTCCGCGGCAGCGGCCGGCCACTGTGCTGGTGTTGCCGTCTTTCTGATAAAGTTCCCACCAGTAGTGCAGCGTGGCCGCGGCCATCGGGCCAACCTCGTCGATCACACGATCGGACGTCATGCTCTCGCCAGGTTGGAGCACGCAGGCATAGGTGAGGGCTGCCGTATGGAAGTCGTCCGGCAGCGTTCGACCCACGGCCGTGGCGCCCTCGCGCATCGCGTCGAGGCTTTTCTGTAGCCGGGCCTTCGTTTGATTGTGCGAGCACACGCGCCCATCGCCATAGGCGCCGGCCGCTTTGAGAGCGAGCGGCCCGTCGGCGGCGACATAGATCGGCACCGGATGGGCGACATCGATGAAGCCCTCGTCAGGATGCAGGAAGCGGATGTCGTGACGTTCGCCGTCGAGCGTGTAGTCGACCTCCTCGCCGTGCAGCAGGGCACGTAGCACACGCAGATAGTCGCGGAACGGACCGGCCTTCATCGGATCCTTGCCCATGACGCGCATGGCGGTATGGCCGGTGCCGATACCCAGGAAGACTCGGCCGGGTGCCAGTTGATTGATCGTCGCGATCGAATGCGCGGCGACCGGCGCCAACCGCACCGGCGCCACGGCCACGCCGGTGCCGAGTCGGATGCGCGAGGTGTTGGCCGCCGCCAACGCCAGCACGGCATAGGCGTCCGAATAGAGCATCTGCGAATCGGCCGCCCAGGCGCAGTCATAGCCCATTCGCTCGAGGTCGACGAACAGCTTCCAGTCCGCAGCGCGCGGTGCGACGGTCACACCGAATTTCATGGCGTCTTGCCGCGGATGAAGGTGCCGATTTCGAGGCAGCCGTCCCGTCCCTCGGAGAGAATAGGCGCGAAGAGAGGGAACACATGCAGCATGTTCGGCCAGGCTGATAGGCGGACCTCGACGCCCGCGGCATGCAGCTTCTCGGCGATGCGTGTCGAATCGTCGAGCAGCGTTTCTGCCGTCCCGACCTGCACCAGGATCGGCGGCAGGCCTTTCAGGTCGGCATGCAGCGGTGCGGCGAGTGGTGTCTTTGCATCCTTGCCGTTGAGGTAGAGGCCCGCCATCCAGAGCAGGCCGTCCTTCTGCACCATGGGATCCTGCGCCGCGCGCGCCGTGATGCTGTTGCCCACGCCTTCGAGATCAACCCAGGGTGAAATCGCCACGGCGCAGGCGGGCAGGCCGAGCTTCTGGTCGCGCAGATTGACCAGCGTCGCGATGGTGAGCCCGCCGCCGGCCGAATCGCCCGCAATCGCCAGCCGGTTCGCGGCAAAGCCCTGTTGCAACAGCCAGCGCCAAGCTGCGGCCGCGTCATCGATCGCCGCGGGAAACGGATGCTCCGGCGCCAGGCGATAGTCGATCACCAGGACCGCTGCGGCGGACGCGGCCGAGATGTCGTAGGCCAGCCGGCGGTGGGTGTTGATCGAGCCGATGGCATAACCGCCGCCATGCAAGTAGAGGACCACTCGCGCAGGATCGCAGCCTGGCGCCCTGACCCATTCCGCCGGCGCACCACCTGCATTGACCTTCTCGCATTTGGCATCGGGTGCACCGCCCAGGAAATCAGCCATCTTCTCAAACCGCGCGCGGGCCTGGCCGATGTCGGGCGTCTCGGGCGCGGGACGCGAGCGCAACAGGGTGACGAGACTGTCGAGCTGGGCTGTGGTCATGAGCGTTTCCTCGATGTTGTGATTGCCGCAACGATCCAGGGAACGGCCTATCGGTTCAAGGGAGACGGTTTGCCGGTCGAAACAGGACGAGATCGATCGCCTAGCGGCGCCGACGAGCCGGCGGCCGTCGTGTCTTGCGGGGATCGTCGCCGGCCTTGGACGATGGCGATTGTTCGACAAGGAAAGACAGGAGGCGGCTTGCCGCCGGGTCGAGCGCCTGGGCGGAGCGCACACAAAGCTCGAAGCGGCGTTCGGTCCAGGGCTCGTCAAGTTCGAGCAATCGCAGCGCCCACGCTGCCGACACTGGCGACACCGCGCTTTCCGGCAGGATCCCGATCCCCAGGCCCTTGCTCGCCATGAGGCCCATGACGTCGAAGCTGGTG
>Ga0310811_10000996_pt1 | contig 36268 bp, 38 predicted proteins | sample YCmetagenome_FD_207642 | JGI IMG/M metagenome (GOLD analysis project Ga0310811, IMG submission 207642) | Soil microbial communities from experimental microcosm in Duke University, North Carolina, United States - YC | ecosystem: Engineered > Artificial ecosystem > Soil microcosm > Unclassified ... | reverse complement strand
CGCGTAGCTGAGGAGATGTGCATAATAATAGATCCAGCGCCCATCGTCGGATCGCACATAGGCCGTGACCCCGCCGCCGCCATTTGAGAAGAAGAGCTTTTCAATTCGGCCGGGCGCCGCTGCGATCACCGGGGTTCCCTCGGCGGCCATGATGTCGATCGCGTCGTGAGTCCGCTGCCCCCCGGCCCGAGCCTGGGTATAGGTGTCGACCAGTTGGTCGGGCTTCACGCCCGCCACTGGGATGGCGAGGCCGGTCGGGCCGACCACCACGCCTTCCGCCACAGTCACCGACGGTGCGCCCTTCTCGTCAACAATCTGCTTGTCGCCGGCGACCATGATCTCGCCCTGCCCGGCGCCGTAACCGATGTTGTAGGCGAAGATGGTCAGAGCGCCCAGCAGCACCGCGATCACGACGATCCAGCCAAGCCGGGTGACGACCTTTCCCATCAGGCCTGGAACACCGCCTTGACGCCGGGCTTCACCATCCGCGACAGCCTGAGCACGTCCCAATTCGTCATTCGGATGCAGCCATGGCTTTCGGTCCGGCCAATGGTCTGGGGCTCCGGCGTCCCATGGATGCCGTAATGCTCCTTGCTGAGATCGAGCCAGGCAACGCCGACCAGACCGTTGGGGCCGGCGGGCAGCATTTTCTCGTCCTTGCTGTCATCGACATCCCAGAACAGGTCGGGCTGGTAATGGAACGGCGGCAGGTAGGAAAATGTCGGAATCTTCCATTCGCCAATCGGCAGCGGGTCATGGCCCGATCCAGTGGTTACGGGGAATTGGGCGACTAACCGGTCTTCCTTGTCCATCACCTTGAGCAGGCCTTCGCTCTTGTCGACGACGATATGATCGCCCTGCGGCTCGGTGGCGTCGACGTTCAGCTTTACGAACCAGGCCTTATATTCGGGCGTCAGCGGCGAGCCCTGATATTCCGTGCTGGCCGGCAGCACGTTGGGAAGCCGCAGCGTCTGGCCCGGGCCGATCAGCGCGGTGGGACCGTTGAGCGCCACGATCGTGTCGGGCGTGGTGTGATAGCGCTCGGCAACCTCTTCCAGCATGTTGCGATAGCCCGCCCATTTGAGCTTGGCCTGCGCCTCCGGCTTCTTCGGATAGGGGTAGACATAATTGCCGCCGATATCGACGCGGTCCAGCTTCACACTGACGGTCGAGGGCCGGTTCTGCTCGAGCAGCGCGCGGCGCGTCGGTCCGTCGAGCTTGCCGGTAACGTCGAGGCCGCGGGACTCCTGGAAACCGCGGACCGCAGCCTTGAACGACATGCCGTCCTTGCCATCGATCACGCCAGTCGAGAATCCTGCCGCGCCAAGCAATACCTGTGCGTGGAACACTGTACCGTCGATTGGGCTGCCCGGCGTGCCGGGCGGGACCCAAGGCTTGGCGGGTTTGGACTGGCCGGAAGCGCTGGCCGCGACGATGAGGGAAAGCGACAGGATCGCGGTGATCGGGGTACGCGGCACAATGGTTCTCCTTGGATTTTCACCAAGGAACGCGGTCCAGCCCGGCTTTGTTTCGTCCTATGCCGCGAACAGGGCGGCAAACTTCGCAACTTCGCCGGCCGGATCATCCCTGCCCCACACCGCGCTGCACACTGCAATGAAGTCGGCGCCCGCGGTTACCAGCGGCGCGGCATTGTCGGGCGTGATCCCGCCTATGGCGACGCAGGGCATTTCGAACAGCGACGCCCACCAGCTGAGGATCGCCGGATCCGGCCGGTGCTCGCTCGGCTTGGTCATGGTGTCGTAAAATGCCCCGAATGCGACATAGTCGGCCCCCGCCTCGCCCGCCTCCATCGCCAGGTGACGGCTGGCGTGGCAGGTGACGCCGATCTGCTTCGATGGACCGAGAATGGCGCGGGCCTCGCGCGGATCGCCGTCGGACTGGCCGAGGTGAACACCGTCGGCGTCCAGCCGCTTGGCCAGGCTGACGCTGTCGTTGACGATGAAGGCGACGCCGGCATCGGCGCAGATGCGCTGCAGCGGTTCGGCGAGGCGTGCCAACTTATGCTGGTCGCCCCCTTTGACGCGCAGCTGGAACGCTGCGACCGGCCCGCCTGCCAGCGCCGCCCGGAGGCGATCGGGGAAGATCCCGCCGACCTCTTGCGGGCTGATCAGGTAAAGCTGGCAGGGATCGGTCCGCGCCGGAGGCGGGAACGCGCTCAGATCGACGTCGTTCTCATTCATGGGCCGCTCATTAGCGAACGGAGAGACTTCGTCCAATGAAAGCACTTGTCCTTGTTGCGAGCGTTGCACTCTCGGCATGCTCGACCATTCCGCCGGCCAATGCCGGCCCGACTGCCGCGATAGGGCAGGTTGCTTATGCCAACGGCGTCCGTGTGCGGCCCTTGCAAGTGCTGGAGGACAGCCGCTGCCCGGCTGATGTCCAATGCGTATGGGCTGGCCGGCTGGTGGTGCGCAGTGAAGTGATGGGGGGCAGCTGGCAGGTGACTCGCGACCTCGAGCTTGGCAAGCCCCAGCATATCGCCGACGGAGCGCTGACCCTCGTTTCCGCGGTCCCCCAAAAGAAAGCGGGGGCCGCAATCGACCCCCGCTCCTACCGCTTTACGTTCCGGTTCGACGGCGGCCTTTAAGCCACCGACGCGGAATAAATCTCGTCAATTGCCGTGCCCAGCGTGCGGTCGAATTCCTCGTCGGTTTGGTGCGCGCGCAGATCCGACAGCAGCGCTCGGCTGAAGCTGGCGATCATACCCGGATTCTTGCCCAGCTCGACACAGGCATCCGCGCGGCTGAACCCTCCGGATAGGGCGACCACCCGAAGCACCTTGGGATGGTCGACCAGCGGCTGGAACAGCCCGGCCTCGACCGGCAGCGACAGCTTCAGCATCACACGCTGCCCGTCGGGGATCGCGTCGAGGTTCTTGAGGATTTCGGCCAGCAGGATGCGGTCGGCGGCATCGCGCTCGGGGCTCTTGATGTTCACTTCGGGCTCGATGATCGGCACCATATCGTGGGCCAGCACCTGGCGCGCGACGTCGAACTGCTGGGCGACGACGGCGGCAATTCCCTCGGCGTTGGCGAGGTTGATGACCGAGCGCTCCTTGGTTCCGAACACGCCCAGGCCCCTGGCCTTGGTCAGCAGCGCATCGAGCTCGGGCATCGGCTTCATCAGCTGGACGCCGTCGGCGTCATCCTCAAGGCCCTTGTCGATCTTGATGAAGGGCACCACGCCCTGGTCGATTAGGGCCTGCGGAGTCGGCTTGCCGTCGACGGTGCCGTCCATCGTCCGTTCGAACAGGATTGCGCCGATCACCTTGCCGTTGCCGAAACTGGGCGAGGTTATGATGCGAGAGCGCATTTTGTGGATCAGGGCGAACATCTCCTCGTCGTTCGACCAGGCGCCCTCTTCGATGCCGTAGCCCTTGAGCGCCTTTGGAGTCGAACCGCCGCTCTGGTCGAGTGCGGCGATAAAGCCCTGCCCTTGCTTGATCTTGCGGAGCATTTCGTCATGACGGTTGGCGGTCACGGTGGCGTTCATGGGGTCCCCTGCAGAAAAGGATGCTGAATGGATCTGCGGCGCGCTCTAAACTCAGCATGGCGGACTCGCAACCGGCCGCTTGACTGGCGCATTTGATCCGCGCAGCCTCGCGTCGTCAGGGGGGAGACTGGCCATTTTCATTCGTAGCTTGATCCTTGCCGCAGCGCCGATCCTCGTGGCGGGCGCAGCCTTTGCCAAACCACCTGCCCCAGGCACCTCCGTAGCCAGCTCGACCTTCACCACCGCCAACGGCCAATCGCTCACCATCGGCGATCTGCGTGGCCAGGTGGTGGTGCTAACCTATTGGACGAGCGACTGCGGGGCTTGCGACGTGCAGGTGGCGATGCTCGACTATTATTACCGGCAGCGCCGGAACCTGGGACTGCAGGTGCTGGTCATTCCCGCCGAGGAATTGACCGATGGCCAATTGAGAGAGGCGTTTAAGGGCAAGGGCGTGAGGCCTCTGTCGCGTATTCGAGGGCCGTTCGAACCGCTCGATCGCCTGCCGACAACCTATGTCGTCGATCGCTACGGCAAGCTTCGATTTGCCCAATCGGGACTGCTGGGAGTGGAGCGGCTCAACCAGATGCTGGTCCCGCTACTCCGCCAGCCCCAGCCTTAATCCCTCAACGCGTGTTGGCTTTCACGCGCAACAGCGCGAATGTTCAATGCAACGGATATCCGGGTACCACTCCCTTCCCAAGGCTCGACACTGTGTGACAGCCAACCGGGAAACAGGACCATACGCCCTTCGCTGGGCGCGATCTTGACGAGCAACTCCTCGCCCGCATCTTTAAATCGCAAATTGGGAGCATGCATGCGCAGGCCGGGCATCCGCGGGTCGTGGAGGACCAATTGACCTCCATTACCGTCACTGACGCGAACATAATAAACCGCTGACCAAAACGTCCCGCCATGGACGTGGGGAAAATTGAATCCTCCAGGTTCGTTGGCGTTCGCCCACACGTCGTACGTCCAACGCAATGGACCGCCGAGCGCCGTGGACGTGTGAGAGCTGGCAAGCTGGAGAGCATGTTCAATTATTCGTCTGCCGGCATCGCCTGCCCATTGCGGAAAATCGCGCTTGGATTGCCATCCGCCTCGGTTGGAAAGCCGGACTCCCGGATTCGCTGCGCGCTGGGCAAGAATCGCCGGTTCGAGTGCCGCGTTAATCTGTTCGGCGCCGGGTACCTCGTCGACGACCACCGGGGTCGCGAATAATTTCAAAAGTTCAGACACGGTCGATCGTAAGCGCTGCAACACCAGGAAGGGTGCGGCCTTCCATCCATTCGAGGAAGGCGCCCCCAGCCGTCGACACAAAGGTGAAGTCTGAGGCGACGCCGGCGTGATTGAGCGCGGCGACGGTATCGCCGCCGCCCGCCACCGATACCAGGCTGCCGTCCTGGGTCAGCGCCGCGGCCGTTTGGGCCAGCGCGACTGTCGCCGCGTCGAATGGCGGGATCTCGAATGCGCCCAGGGGTCCGTTCCACACCAGCGTGCGGCAAGTCTTGAGAGCGTCCGCCAGCGCCTCGACCGCCGCAGGACCGACGTCGAGGATCATCTCGTCGGCCGCGACCTCGTGCACGTTTACGGTGCGCAAGCTCGGGGGATTGGGAGCGAACTCCTTTGCCACTACCACATCGTAAGGCAGGTGGATCGTGCAGCCCGCGGCCTCGGCGCGCTCGAAAATGCTCTCCGCCTCGCCGATCAGATCCTTCTCCGCCAGCGACTTGCCGACATCGACCCCGCGCGCGGCAAGGAAGGTGTTGGCCATGCCGCCACCGATGATCAAATGATCGACTTTTCCAACCAGGTTTCCGAGCACGGCGAGCTTGGTCGACACCTTGGCCCCACCGACCACCGCCGCGACGGGATGCTCGGGACTGCCGAGCGCCTTTTCGAGCGCGGCCAGTTCAGCTTCCATCGCCCGGCCGGCGAATGACGGCAGCAAATGCGCTACGCCCTCGGTCGAGGCATGGGCGCGGTGCGACACGGAGAAGCCGTCGTTGACATAATAGTCGCCAAGCGCCGCCATGCCCTTGGCCAGCTGCGGATCGTTCTTCTCTTCCCCTGCATGGAAACGGGTGTTCTCGAGTATCCCGATGTTTCCGGGCAGCATCGTCGCAATGCCGCGCTGCGCCTGCGGACCCTGGCAGTCCTCGATGAAGCGGACCGATCGGCCACTTAGTTCTGCCAACGGGCGGACCAACTGCGCAGTCGACATGTCGGGCCGAATTTCGCCCTTGGGCCGCCCGAAATGCGACAGCAGCAGGACGATCGCGCCCTTGTCACTTAGCTCCAGCACGGTCGGAAGCATCGCCCGAAGCCGCGTGTCGTCGGTAACCTTGGCGCCATCCATCGGCACGTTGAGGTCGACGCGGACCAGCACCTTCTTGCCGGTCAGGTCATCCGGCAGGTCATCGAGCGTCTTGAAGGCCGCCATCGGCTCAGATCAGCTTGGCGATTGCGCCGGCGGTGTCGACCATGCGGTTGGAGAAGCCCCACTCATTGTCGTACCAGCTGACCACGCGGACCAGCTTGCCCTCGATCACCGCTGTTTCAAGGCTATCAATGGTCGAGCTGGCCGAAGCGCCGTTGTAATCGATCGAAACCAGAGGCTCGTCGCTATAGTCGAGGATGCCGGCCAGCGGCCCGTTCTCCGACGCCGCCTTGAGCGCAGCGTTGATCTCTTCCTTGCTCGTATCGCGGCCGGGCGTGAAGGTCAGGTCGATCAGGCTGACGTTCGGCGTCGGTACCCGCACCGCCGAGCCGTCCAGCTTGCCCTTCAATTCCGGCAGCACCTCGCCGACCGCACGGGCAGCGCCGGTGGTGGTCGGGATCATCGACATGCCGGCGGCGCGAGCACGGCGCATGTCCGAATGGATCTGGTCGAGGATCTTCTGGTCGTTGGTGTAGGCGTGAATGGTGGTCATCAGGCCGCGCTCGATGCCGACCAAGTCGTTCAGGACCTTGGCCACCGGCGCCAGGCAATTGGTGGTGCAGCTCGCATTGGACACGATGGTGTGTTCCGCGGTCAGCTTGTCGTGGTTCACGCCATAGACGACGGTGAGGTCGGCGCCTTTGGCCGGAGCCGAAATCAGCACGCGCTTGGCGCCGGCGTCGAGATGCTTCTGCCCGCCCTCGCGATCGGTGAAGAAGCCGGTGCACTCGAGCGCCACGTCGACGCCCAGGTCCTTGTGCGGCAGCTTGGCCGGATCGCGCTCGGCGGTCACCTTGATCCGCTTGCCGTTGACGACCATCGCGTCGCCGTCCGAGCTGACATCACCCGGGAAAGCCCCGTGGACGCTGTCGCGCTTGAACAGCATTGCGTTGGACTTGGCGTCGGCCAGGTCATTGATTGCGACCAGCTCGAGGCCGTGGTCGTCGCGCTCAAGGATGGCGCGGGCGACGAGGCGGCCGATGCGGCCGAAACCATTGATGGCGACTTTGGTCATGCAATTTCCCTAACTTTGATGTGGTCGAGCACTCGGCCCGTGATCTTGGGCACGGTAAGCCCGAAAAATTCGTAGAGGTCGGGGGCCGGCGCCGACGCGCCAAACCGGTCGATGCCGATGCGAAGACCGTGGAGGCCCGTATAGCGCTCCCAGCCGAAGGTCGTGCCCGCCTCGATCGATACTCGTAATATCTCGCGATTGGAGACGTCCGGCAGCAAATCCTCGCGATAACTGGCCGGCTGCGCGTCGAACGCCTCGGTACAAGGCATGGAGACGACGTCGGCGCCAATGCCTTCGCCTTCCAGCCTGGCCGCGACGCCGAGCGCGATTTCGACCTCGGACCCGGTGGCCATCAGGATCACCTTGCGCGATGCCTCGGCGGCCTTGAGCCGATAAGCACCCTTGGCGCAGAGGTTTTCGCCCATCGCCTTGGTCCGCACCGGGGACAAATTCTGCCGCGACAAGGCCAGCAGGCTCGGCCCTTCGTGGGCAAGGGCGGCATGCCAGCATTCAGCCGTCTCAACCGCGTCGGCCGGGCGATAGACATGCAGGCCGGGCATGGCGCGGAGCGCCTGGAGGTGCTCGATCGGTTGGTGGGTCGGCCCGTCCTCGCCGAGGCCGATCGAGTCATGGGTCATGACATGGATCACCTTGGCTCCGGCTAGCGCGCCCAGCCGGATGGCGCCGCGGCTGTAGTCGGAGAAGACCAGGAAGGTGCCGCCGTACGGCAGCACGCCGCCGTGCTGGGCCATGCCGTTCATCGCCGCGGCCATGCCGAACTCGCGGATTCCGAAATAAATGTAACGCCCGCCATAATTGGTGGCGTCGAGCGTCTGCATCGCCTTGGTCTTGGTGTTGTTGGAACCGGTCAAATCGGCCGAGCCGCCGATCGTCGCCGGGATTGCGGCGTTGATCGCTTCCAGCGCCATTTCCGACGCCTTGCGGGTCGCGACCTTGGGGGGATCGGCGAGCAGCGTGTCCAGATAGGGCTTCAGCCAGCCGTTATCGAGCTTCCCGGCCATGCGGTCGTTGAACTCGTCGGCCTTGCCGCTTCCCGCCAGCCGCTGCAGCCATTCGGCGCGGTCCTTGCCGCCGCGGGCCCCGGCCTCGCGCCACGCTTTGGCGACATCGTCAGGAATTTCGAACGGCGGAACGTCCCAGCCAAGCTCCTTGCGGGCCGCGGCAACTTCTTCAGCGCCTAATGGCGAGCCGTGGGTGGCGGCGGTGCCCTGCTTATGGGGAGCGCCATAGCCGATGATGGTCTTGCAGCGGATGAGGGATGGTCGCGGGTCGGCCACGGCCTGGTCGATCGCCTTCGAAACCTTGGCCGAATCCAGCCCGTCGCATTCGCAGGTATGCCAGCCCATCGCGTCGTAGCGGGCGATCACATCCTCATTGCGGCTGAGTTCAGTCGATCCGTCGATAGTGATCTTGTTGTCGTCCCATAGCACGATCAGCCGGCCAAGCTTCAAGTGGCCGGCGAGGCCTGCCGCTTCATGATTGACGCCTTCCATCAGGCAACCGTCACCGGCGATGACGAAAGTGCGATGGTCGACTAAGTCGTCGCCGTAGACGGCGTTGAGGTGCCGCTCGGCGATCGCCATCCCAACCGCGGCGGCTACGCCCTGTCCCAACGGGCCGGTGGTCGTCTCTATCCCGGCCAGCTCAAAGCTTTCCGGATGACCGGCGCAGGGGCTGTGCAGCTGGCGGAAATTCTCGATGTCCTCGATCGTCGGCCGCGCGTAGCCGGTGAGGTGCAACAGCGAATAGATCAGCATCGACCCGTGGCCGGCCGACAGCACGAAACGGTCGCGATCCGGCCAATGCGGATCCGCCGGATCATACTTCAGATGACGTGTGAACAGGGCGGTTGCGGCATCGGCCATGCCCATCGGCATGCCCGGATGGCCGCTGTTCGCGGCTTCGACCGCATCCATCGCCAGGGCACGGATAGCGTTGGCGAGTCGGCGTTGAGTGGGCATGAATTCTCCATGGCTCGGCCGCGGCGGGGGATTCGGCTGGCCGATGGTTTGGTGCCTATTGTCATGACTTGGCGTGGCGTCAACCTCGCGACCTTCTTGCGGCCTGCTCCCATTCTGCTACGCCTTCTCAACCATGAGCAATACTCCCTTGGAAGAAGCCATGGATCGGGCCGAGCGCGCCTTGCTTCGCATCGAGCGCGCGATCGAACGCGGCACCATGCATTCAGGCAGGGAGGAGGGGCTGCGCGCGAAGGTGGCGGATGCGCTTGCCGAACTCGACGTGATTATCCGGGAGGCCACACATGGCTGAGGTGGAACTGACCATTGCCGGCCGTCCCTACAAGGTCGCTTGCCGCAATGGCGAAGAGGAGACGCTTCGCCGGGCCGGTGCGCTGGTCGACCAGAAAAGCCGGGAAGCGCTGGCCGGGCTCGGCACGCTGAGCGAATCGCGCCAGCTGCTGTTTGCCGCCCTGCTGCTGGCGGACCAGATCGTCGATGGGAAGGAATTCGAGATTCCCAAGGGCCCGGACGAAGAACTGATCAATCGGACGAACCGTCTTGCCGAACGGCTCGAATCATTGGCCGACGCCCTTGAGAGATCGGGCGCGGACGCCTAGATAGGGGCGGACGGGTACTGCCCGGTACGTGGCCACGAAAATCCCTGAGGCGATTAAATATCCTAGGGGACTGTCCCTGTCCGGACCGTGGTCCGGTGCACATGGTTCCCACCTGACGTTTGTGGCGTCAGAGGATTTCCGGCAAACGGCCATGGTGGTCCCGTCACATCCCTCTCTTCCGGCCGACAAGGTCACGCTCCGCCGGGAGGCGCGTGAACGGCGGCGGGAGTACATCGAATCGCTGGATCGGGACCAACGCGACGCGCTGGCGCAAGCTCTTGCCGACCAGCTCAAGCCGCTGCTCGCCATGTCGCGCATAACGGGCGGATATTGCCCCCTGCCCAGCGAAATCAGCCCGCTGCCCGCGATGGAGATCGCCGGGAAGAGCGGAGGAATCGTCGCTTATCCGGCATTTTCCGATCACCAGAGCAATTTTCGCTTCCTGGCGGGCGAACCGACCGAAGCCGGCCCCTGGGCCTGTTTCCAGCCACCGCTGGATGCGACCGAAGTCTTTCCCGACCTTGTGCTGGTGCCGCTGGTGGCAATCGATGCCCATGGGACCAGGCTTGGCCAGGGCAAGGGCCATTACGACCGCGTGCTGGGCAAGCTGCGCGAGCATGGCGCCTTGCTGATCGGCGTAGGCTGGCAGGTGCAGAAGCTGGACGGCGAGATCCCGCGGGACAATTGGGATGTGCCGCTTGATGGATTCGCGTCGCCGGCGGGCCTGGAGATGTTCCGGTGAGGGCCGAACCAAGCTGGCGCAAACCGGCCGGCATCTTCGCCATTCTTGCGCTGATCGCGCTGTGGGCGGTGGCGATTGCCTCGCTATCCGGCGTGGTCGGCGGGTGGCCGATCTGGCTGCAGTCGATTTTCTACATCTTTGCCGGAATTGTCTGGATTTTTCCGCTGAAACCCCTGCTCCGTTGGATGGAAACTGGTCGATTTCGCGCCCAGAATCCGCCGTCCGTGCCCTGATTTGGGCGGTTCATCGACGTTTCATTGAATTTGCTGTATTGGGCTACCAGATCACCGCCTCCCATGAACCTGGTTCTGCCCTTCCAGCCCGCGAGGCCCTGGCGCACCCATCCGCGTGAGACCGTCGCGGTTGGGATCCTTGGTGCTGCACTGCTGGCGCTAGCCGGAGTAAGCGGCGCGACGCCGGCATTTCCCTCCTTTGGAGGCGAGCCGGAGGCCGCGGCGCCCGCGATCCCGCTGGCGAAGCCGCTTCCCAACCAGATCCGCGACCTGCCGCCAGACGCGGCATTGGCGCTTAACGCCAAAATCCCGCTGGCCAGCGGGCCCAACCCCGCTGCAACGCCCTTCAACATCAGCAAGTCGTCGGGCGACGCCCGGGCGCGAGCTCTGGAGTGTCTGACCAGCGCAATCTATTATGAAGCGGCGCAGGAACCGACCGAGGGCCAGCGCGCGGTCGCCCAGGTGGTCCTCAACCGGGTGCGCCATCCGGCTTTCCCAAACAGCGTCTGCGGTGTCGTCTATGAGGGCTCGACGCGGCCGACCGGCTGCCAGTTTACCTTCACCTGTGACGGATCGATGGCCCAAGCGCCGATGCCCGATCTGTGGAACCGGGCGCGCAAGGTGGCGGACGAGGCCTTGAAGGGCGCAGTATTCGCTCCGGTTGGCCTCGCGACCCACTACCATGCCAACTATGTCGTGCCCTATTGGGCGTCGAGCCTGGTCAAGACCAGCGTCGAAGGCGCCCATATCTTCTACCGCTGGCCGGGCGGCTGGGGCCAGCCGGCCGCGTTCAACGATCGCTGGACCGGCACCGAAGGCAGTCCTGCCGCCCTGCGCCTCGCGGCCTTGAATGCTCCGCATACGGTTACGCCGCTGAAGCCGGAGCTGACGGCGGTCGAGAAGCTCCAAGCTGCCGGCGCCAAGGTGATCGAGGGCAAGGACGGCCGGGTGCGGCTGCTGTTCACCCCTGAAGCGCGCGAAGTCGCCAACAAGGTCAAGGTGACCCCCTATGTCCAGCGTGTCGCCGCCTCGGACAATCTAAAGTTCGCGCTGGATGGTGGAACTCCCCAGGGCGAGCGCCCTTTTGGGCGCAGTCCGGAGGGGGCGGGGAACGCGGTCGAGAAGGCTACGCCGCCCAGCGCGACACCGACAGCGGCCGCGCAATAAACCGACCGCCAGAGGCGGGATCGAGCGTTTCCAATTAAACAGAAATGGCGCGAGTGACGGGGCTCGAACCCGCGACCTCCGGCGTGACAGGCCGGCGCTCTAACCAACTGAGCTACACCCGCGCTTTGGCTGAGGCGGCGCAACTAGGAGAGCCGTCCCACCCTGTCAACAAGCTCAGTCGTCTTTTTCTTCCTCTTCGCCGACATGGGTCAACGTACCGTCTTCGAACAGGAAGCCGGCGATGTCCGGGGTGCCCGCCGCCGCGAAAATCGTCTTGAAAATAATCAGCAGCGGAACGGCCAGCAACGCCCCGGTCGTGCCCCACACCCAGGCCCAGAAAGACAAGGAAACAAGGATGAGGAGCGGATTGATGGTCAGGCGATGCCCGACGATCAAGGGCGTAATCACATTGGCTTCGATGAGGTGCAGCGAAATGAAGATTACCGGCGGCAGCATGGCTGCCCACGGATCGACGAAGGTCATCAATCCGCCGAGGGCCAGGAGTACCGCCGCCGCAATCGGCCCAAGGTAAGGGATATAGTTGAGCACCGCGACGATGCCGCCCCACATCACCGGCGAATCCATGCCCAGCGCCCACAGGATGGAAGCGGTGACTGCACCAAGGCAGACGTTGATGACGGTAATCGTGCCGATGTAGGTCGAAGTCGCGTCGACGGTTTGCTGGATCACGCGGGCAGTGGTCAGCGCGCCTTCGAAACTGCCGCGGCTGACGATCGTGCGCTTGCGCATGCCTGTCCAGCCGGCGAGGAAAAAATAGATCACGAGCAGGGAGAAGAAGAGCTGCACGAACGCATGCGGCGCGGACGCGGTGATGAGCCCCAGCATGGAATTGGGTGTCTCGACCCGAACCGTGCGCGCATGGCTCGCCTCGATCGAAATTCGGGCAGCCGTTTTGTCGATGAACTTTTCGAGGTTGGAATAGAGATCGATCAGCGGTGCCAGCGCCGAAGTCACCCGGTCGATCCGCTGCGGGATCAGCACCACCCAATCGATCGCCGGGATGACGATCGCGGCCATGGCGAAAATGGCGATCGCCAGGAACACCAGCACGCAAAGCAGGGAAGACAGCTTTGACGGCACGCCTCGCCGTTCGAACCATTCCAGCATTGGCACCAGGGCGATTGCGACCACCAGGGCCGCGGTCACCGGAAGGAAGAACTCGGCGCCCGCCCGAAGCGCGAATGGCAGGGCAAGCAACAGGCCAACGCCGGCCATGAGGGTCAGCGACGCAAGCAACCGGACGCGCTTTACCTGCAGCGCCTCCATATCGGGTGAAAGCGAATCACTTCGTTGGCCTGCGCGCGCGTCCATGGCGCCATCTTAACCAACATTGGGAGGGCCGCCAGATGTTGCGACGGCGGACCGATGCAAGAATTGAGCATCAAAAAGGGAGCGCCCCGCGCTGGCCCTCTTGATGCTGGTGCCCCCGGTCCGAGTCGAACGGACACTCCTTGCGGAACTCGATTTTGAGTCGAGCGCGTCTACCAATTCCGCCACGGGGGCACAGCGCGGACGCTGCTAGCCGAGAGCAAACGGCTGGGCAACCACCCCGCCGCTTCTAAGGGTCAGGCCGCCGCACCCCCGGCATAAGGATCCGGCCCATAGCGATTGTCGCCGGTCGTCCCGCGCTTCACGAAGAATATGATCAGGATGACGGCGACGACCAGCACGACCAAACCGACGAGGCCCATCATCACCATGGACCCGCCATTGGTCGGAACTTCGCCCGTGGCTTGGATGTCTTCCACCGCCTTCATCGCACCGACCACCAGGTAGAGGTAGATGAAGTAGGGAATGTAGAAGCCGACCAGCCAAAGCCCCGACCGGTCAGTGTCGTGCAAGCGCCTGGTCTGCACGGCCAATGATGGAACCAGTGTCGCCGCCAATAGCAGAAGCGTGAAAAGCCCGTACGGGCCGACCATTTTGTCCGTGCCGATCAGGCTATCGAGGATCATCGCGACGACCGACGCGACCACGGTCAGCAGGACGAACCACCACAGCTCCGGCCGCGAAGCGCGGCCGTTGAACTCGGCATATTTTTGCAACGGCCGCTTGGCCCAATCGATCGGTGACATTTCCCCTCCCCTGTTTCTTGGGTGTCGGCGAGCCTAGCGCCGCTAACCTGCTTGGCAATCCTCAGCCGCCCGATCCATTTTGAGGCGCGTCAGTAGCCGTAAGTAAGGCCATAGGGGTTGGAGCCATAAGAATTGGGTCCGCGATCTCCTTCGGTGACCGTCAGGATCAGAAATTTGACGAAAAGCACCACTACCCCGAGAATCAAAAGACCGGCCGCAAGGGACCCAATGACTGCGGCAACCGGGACCAGCCCCGCCACGGCGCAGATGCCGACGCCATATCCCAGAAACACGAAGCCGCTACGGTTGATGTCATGCAGCCGGCGCACCGTGACCGATATCGAGGGAATGAACGACCCCAGCCCGAAGAGCGCATTGACGAGCATCAATACTCCCTCGACGGCCTCCCCCAATAGCTGCTGGGCGAGCAGGATCAGGAGGTTCACGAACCACATCAGGGCGGTAAAATACCAATACTCGGCCCGCGACGAGCGGCCAGAGAAATCAAAATAGCGGCTATAGGGTAGCAACGCCCAATCCAACGGCTGCATGCCCGACTCCTAGAAAGCAACGTTCGGCCGGGCAGTCGCTACAAAGCCACGCTTAACAATTGTTTGAAATGCAAAGGGCGCGGCCAAAACCTGGCGGCTAGTTCCGCGGCGCCTGGCGGCGGTAGCTGAGCGCCTCGGCAACATGGATCCTGCCGACAGTCTCCGCGCCCGCCAGGTCGGCAATGGTGCGAGCGACGCGAAGGACGCGGTGGAAGCCGCGCGCGCTCAGCCGCATCGCCGCCGCCGCATCGGCGAGCAGCTTGCGGCCCGGCTCGTCCGGAGTGGCAATCGCGTCGAGCAGCTCGCCGTCGGCCTCCGCATTGGTCCTCACTCCATTGCCGTTGAATCGCCGTGACTGCAGCTGGCGCGCCGCCGCGACCCGTTTGGCCACTTCATCGCTTCCCTCGGCGGGAGGCGGGAGCGTCAAATCGGCAGCACTGACCCCCTGCACCTCGACATGCAGGTCGATGCGGTCAAGCAACGGCCCCGACACCTTGGCCTGATAGTCGGCGGCACAGCGGGGCGCACGGGCGCAGGCCAGTGCCGGATCGCCCAGATGGCCGCAACGGCAGGGGTTCATCGCCGCGACCATCTGCACCCGCGCAGGAAAAGTGACATGCATGTTCGCCCGGGCGACGCTGACCGTTCCCGTCTCAAGCGGTTGCCTCAAGGAATCGAGCACCGCCCGCTGGAACTCCGGCAATTCGTCGAGGAACAGCACGCCTAGATGGGCCAGGCTGATCTCGCCGGGGCGCACCTTTAGTCCGCCGCCGACCAGCGCCGGCATCGATGCCGAATGGTGCGGCGTTCGAAACGGACGGCGACGGCGCAACCGGCCGCCTTCCAGTTCACCGGCGACACTGGCGACCATCGACACTTCAAGTGCTTCAGACGGCTCGAGCGGCGGAAGGATTCCCGGCAAACAGGCCGCTAGCAGCGATTTGCCCGATCCCGGCGGGCCGCTCATCAGCAGGTTGTGGCCACCCGCCGCTGCAATCTCCAGCGCGCGCTTGGCCACTTCCTGTCCCTTGACATGCTTCAGGTCGGGACCACCGATCGCCGGCTCGGCCTCACCCGGTTCGGGCGGACGCAGAACCTGGCTGCCCTTGAAGTGGGCCAGCAATGCCAGGAGATCGGGCGCCGCCAATATTTCGATATTGCCGGCCCAGGCAGCCTCTGAGCCTTGGGCGGCGGGGCAAATCAGGCCCATTCCCTGCCCGCTTGCATGGAGAGCGGCGAGCAAGACTCCCGGCGAAGGCGTAATGCGCCCGTCGAGACCTAGCTCTCCTACCGCGACATAATGCGACAGGCTCTCGGCATCGGTCGCGCCAATCGCAGCCAGCAAGCATAGCGCGATCGGGAGGTCGAAGTGCGACCCTTCCTTGGGCAAGTCGGCCGGCGAGAGATTGACCGTGATCACCTTCGGCGGAAATGCGAGGCCGATCGCGCTAAGGGCAGCGCGAACACGCTCCCGGCTTTCGCGGACGGCATTGTCGGGGAGGCCGACGATCGTAAATCGCGGGAGTCCGGCCGATAACTGGACCTGGACTTCGACCGATCGAGCCTCAAGCCCGAGGTAGGCAACAGTGGCGACGGTGGCGACCATCAGCGGCCACCTTCCGCGCTGCGCACACAACACTGACGCAAACGTCCCCCTAGCTCGGCGACGCGAACCTAACGCATCCGAAACGGTAGGCAAGCGCCCTTGTCTCGTCCCAATTGTTGCCCACATCCGGCCCATGATCAGTCGCGACCAATGGCGGACCTTTATCGACCATCCGGTGGTCGAATGGAGCATTTTCGTGCTCGGCATCTTGCTGATGATCGCTTCGATTCCGGTCGGCGCGCTGCCCGGCCCGGGCGGCATATTCGTGTTCGCGGCCGGCCTCGCCCTGGTTTTGAGAACCAGCATGTGGGCTAAGCGGCGTTATGTCGATCTCAAGCGCAAGCAGCCGAAGATCGGTCGATGGGCCGATTGGGGATTGCGCCGCCAGAGCGCCCGGAGGCGGGAAGCGCTGCGCAAGGAACAGGAAGCCGCCAGCGAACCGGATCAAATCGCCGATCAGCGTTGACTTTGACGCCCCTCACGATTATCCGCGCCCCCAACAACGGCCGCTTCGGCGGCCCTTTTCATTCGAACTTTGAAGGCATGAGCGATGAAGCGCACTTTCCAGCCGAGCAATCTGGTCCGCAAGCGGCGGCACGGGTTCCGCAGCCGCATGGCGACGGTCGGCGGCCGCAAGGTGCTGAACGCGCGCCGCGCCCGCGGCCGCAAGAAGCTCAGCGCCTAGTCACGATCCGCAAGCGCTCGGACTTCCTCGCCGCAAACCGCGGCAAGCGCGCCCCCATGCCCGGTTTCGTCCTGCTCGTCCGCCCTCGCGGCGATGACGATTCTACCATGCGCGTCGGCTTCACTGTCACCAAGAAGGTCGGCAACGCGGTCGTTCGCAACAGGATGAAGCGCCGCCTACGCGCCCTCGCTCGCGAAACGCTGCCCGATCATGGCATCGCCGGCGCCGACCATGTCCTGATCGGGCGCGAAGGCGGGATCGAGCGCGACTATGCCAGCCTCGCTTCGGAGCTGAAGCGCGCACTCAAGAAACTTGCAACAGCATGATCGCCGACGCCCTCATCCTGATGGCGAAGGCATGGCAGAAGGGCCCGAGCCGCATTCTGCCGCCGAGCTGCCGATTCCAGCCAAGCTGTTCGGCCTATGCAATTACCGCGCTGCAACGCTATGGCGCGCTCAAAGGGGGCTGGCTTGCCCTCAAGCGAATATTCCGTTGCCATCCATGGGGCGGACAGGGATTTGATCCCGTCCCCTGAATTTCAAGGACAGTCACTAGTGAACGATAATCGCAACATGCTCCTCGCGATCGTGCTGAGCGCCCTGGTGCTGCTCAGTTGGGGGCTATTGTCCGAGAAATTCTTGCCGGCTCCCAAGCCGCAGACCCAGCAGGTGCAAGACGGCAAGGCAAAGCCCGTGCCTCAGCCGTCGGCTGGTCCCGCCACCCAGGCGCCGCAACCGGTTCGCGAGCGTTCCGTTGTGCTGGGCGAAACCCCGCGCGTCAGGATCGAGACGCCAAGCCTCGCCGGCTCGATCAACCTCAAGGGAGCACGGTTTGACGACCTGGTGCTGGTCAAGCAGCGCGAAACCATCGCCAAGGATTCGCCGCCGGTGCGGCTGCTGTCGCCGGCCGGCGCGAAGGACAGCTATTTTGCCCAGTTCGGCTGGACCGGCGAAGGCGTTGCGACGCCCGATGCCAACAGCGTCTGGACCTCGAGCGCCCCTGCCCTGGTGCCCGGCAAGCCGGTTACCCTCAGCTGGACCAATCCGACCGGCCAGCGCTTCGAGCAGACCATCTCGGTCGATGACAATTATCTTTTCACGATCAAGCAGAGGGTCGTTAACGGCGGCACCGGCGCAATTGCCGTCCATAGCTATGGCCTCGCCAGCAGGTCGGAGAAAAGCAAGGATCCCTCGACCTGGACCAACCATGTCGGTCCGATCAGCTTTCTTGGCGACAAAGCCGAGTATGACGTCAAATGGGATACGCTCGACGAGGACAAGTCCGGTGTCACTCTCGACAGCCGCGGCGGCTGGCTCGGGTTCACCGACAAATATTGGCTGACGGCACTTGCTCCTGCGAACGGCGCGCCGATCGAGGCCAGCTTCAAGCGGACCCCATCGGGCGCCTACCAAGCCGACTATGCCGGGGCGCCGTTCGTGGTTGCTCCGGGCCAGGCTGTAAGCACCGAAACCCGGCTGTTCTCAGGCGCCAAGGAGTATGACCACCTGCGGCAATATGACGAAGGTATCCCCTCGCTCAGCAAGGCGATCGACTGGGGCTGGTTCGTCTGGTTCATGGTCCCGATCTTCAGGTTGCTGCTGTGGCTCAACAACACCATCGGCAACTTCGGCGTCGCGATCATCTGCCTGACGCTGATCGTTCGCGGCCTGATGTTCCCGATCGCCGACAAGCAATTCCGGTCAATGGCCGGCATGCGCAAGATCCAGCCGAAGATGAAGGCGCTGCAGGAGCGCTACAAGGACGACAAGCCGCGCCTGCAACAGGAAATGCTCAAGCTCTACCAGGAAGAGAAGATCAATCCGGCCGCGGGTTGCCTGCCGATCCTCCTGCAAATCCCGGTATTTTATGCCCTGTACAAGGTCCTCACGATCAGTGTCGAAATGCGCCACCAGCCATTTGCGCTATGGATCAAGGATCTGTCGGCGCCGGACCCGGCCAGCCTCCTGACGGTCGCGCACAATTTCGGCTGGACATGGTTTCCGCCAATTCTTGGCCTGTCCGTGCTGGCAGTGCTGCTGGGCATCACGATGTTTATCCAGTTCAAGCTCAATCCGCAGCAGATGGACCCGGTGCAGCAGCAGATCTTTGGCTTCATGCCCTGGGTACTGATGTTCGTGATGGCGCCGTTCGCTGCCGGGCTGCAGCTCTATTGGGTGATGTCGAACACGCTGACGATCGCCCAACAATGGTGGCTCTATAAGCGCTACCACCTGCACCTCGCCGACACTCATCCGGTAAAGACCTGAGCCCGATGGACGACCAGCCCGACATCGCCGAGCGTGCGCGCAAGCTCTTTGCCGGGCCGATCGAATTTTTGAAGTCGGCACCGAAGCTGGAGCATCTGCCTTCGCCGACGGTGCCTGAGATCGCATTCGCCGGACGGTCAAACGTTGGCAAAAGCTCGCTGATCAACGCGGTCACCAACCGCAATAAGCTGGCCCGCGCGTCGAACACCCCGGGGCGTACGCAAGAGCTCAACTATTTCGACGTCGGACAGCCACTGGCGTTCCGGCTGGTCGACATGCCCGGATACGGCTTCGCCGAGGCGCCAAAGGACATGGTCAAGCGCTGGCGCTTCCTGATCAACGACTTTCTGCGCGGGCGGCAGGTGCTGAAGCGCGCGCTGGTCCTCGTCGATGCGCGGCACGGCCTCAAGGATGTCGACCGGGACGTTATGAAAATGCTCGATGAGGCAGCCGTCAGCTACCACCTCGTCCTGACTAAGGCCGACAAGATCAAGCCGACCGAACTGGCCAAGACCATCGAGGGAGTCAGGCTTGAAGCAGCCAGGCATCCTGCCGCCCATCCGCTCATCCTGCCGACCTCCAGCGAAACCGGAGAGGGTATCGCCGAGTTAAGAACCGCAATCCTGGAGGCGGCCGAGATTTGAAACGAACCACGCCATGAAGCTGATTATCGGCAATCGCGCCTATTCGAGCTGGTCGATGCGTGGCTGGCTGGCCCTGAAGCATGCTGGTTTCGACTTTGAGGAACTGGTTGTCCCGCTGTTCGACGAGGTCTGGGAACAGCGCCGCGAGGGCGACGAATTCGCGCCTTCGCTCGGCAAGGTGCCGATCCTGTGGGACGGCGACACCGTTATTTGGGACAGCCTGGCGATCATCGAATATTGCGCCGACAAGGTCGGCCGGGACCGCTTTTGGCCCGAAGACGAGGCGGCGCGAGGAATGGCCAGATCGATGGCTGCCGAGATGCATTCGGGCTTTTCCGCCCTTCGCCGCGAATTGCCGTTCAACGTGCGCCGCAACTTCGGTTCGATCGACCTGTCGCCCGAAGTCGAGGCGGACATCGACCGGATCCTCAACCTGTGGGCCCAGGCCCGCGCCCGTTTCGGTGGGACATGCGAATATCTGTTCTGCAACTGGAGTGCGGTCGACATCATGTTTGCGCCGGTGGTGACGCGGTTCGTCACCTATGGCGTTCGCGTGCCGCCTTTCGCCGCGGCCTATATGGAGGCCGTCCTCCACCGCGCCGACGTGGTCGAATGGATCGAGCTGGCCCAGGAGGAGCCCTGGGTGATCGAGGAATATGAGTCCGCGCCGGCAGCCTAGCCGCGCTTCGGATATTCCGTTCCGTCGCGCCGGCAAAAACGGCCGTCGTCGGTAAAGACCATGTCGATGTCGCTATAGCCTCCGCCGGTTCTGGGACCCGCGCTGATCGCCACGAAGGTGCAAGGCGCGTCCGATCGGTTGATCAAATGGTGGCCGTTGGTGCTGCCTTTTGCCCAGGCCAAAATGTCGCCCGGCCCGACTTCGGATTCGCCGTCATCCTCGACCAGCACCGCCGTTCCGGCGAGCATGACGACCATCTCGTCTTCGCCGTCATGCCAATGCCGATGGCTCGACCATCCGCCCGGCTCCAGCGTCACATGGCTGGCGCCGAGCTCGGTGAGCCCGGCGAGCGGGGCAATCCTTTTCCACCATCGGCCCTGCATTTCCTTGTGGAACGGGTCGGGATAACCGGTGGCGTTCGACGGGGCGATTGGCTCAAGATCGACTTTCGGCATGGCAAATGCCTTGCTACGCCATGGCAATGACCTCGTCCATCGACCCCGTCGAGCTTGCCAAGGCGCTGATCGCCTGCCCCAGCATCACCCCTGCTCGCGGCGAGGTATTCGATGTTCTCGAAGCTGCGCTGCAGGCCAATGGCTTCGAGGTTCATCGCTGGGTGATGGGCGAAGCGCCCGATGGCCCGACCGAGAATATGGTCGCGATGCGCGGCTCGGGCGCGCCCCATTTCGGCTTTGCCGGCCACCTGGACGTGGTACCGCCAGGCGAAGGGTGGGCCAGCGATCCGTTCGAGCCGGTCGTCGAGGACGGCGTGCTGACCGGCCGCGGCGCCAATGACATGAAGAGCGCCATCGCCGCCTTCGCGGCGGCGGCGGCGGCAGTGCCGCAGGAAAGCGGCACCCTCTCCTTCCTCATCACCGGCGACGAGGAAGGCTATGCCACCTACGGCACGCCTCGGATCATCGACTGGCTGGGCGAGCGTGGCATCCGGCCCGACATGATCCTGATCGGCGAGCCGACCTCGGTCGACCGGCTCGGCGATACGATCAAGATCGGTCGACGCGGCTCGGTCAACATGTGGATCGACGTTCCGGGCACGCAGGGCCATGTCGCCTATCCGCACCGCGCCGACAATCCTATTCCCAAGCTTGCAAAGGTAGTTACGGCGCTCGAGGCGCTTCACCTCGACGACGGCACGGACGCCTTCCCACCATCGAATCTGGAAACCACTGCTGTTTCCACTCCGACCCAGGCGAGCAACGTCATCCCGGCTTCAGCCACGGCGCAGCTCAACATCCGCTTCAACAATCTCCAGCGCGGCGCCGACCTGGTGAAGATGGTCGAGGAGATCGCGGAACGCGAGGCGCCGGGCTCGACGGTTCGCGCCCGCATCTCGGGCGAGGCATTCCTGACTCCTCCTGGCGAGCTCTACGATGTGGTCGTATCCGCGATCCGCGAGGAAACGGGCATCGACACCGAGCTCTCGACCAGCGGCGGCACTTCGGACGGCCGCTTTCTCATCCAGCTTTGCCCGGTGGTCGACTTCGGCTTGCCCAATGCGACCATGCACAAGGTTGGCGAGCATGCGCGGGTCGAGGACATCCACGCCCTCTGCCGGATCTATCAAAGGGTACTGCAGAAAGTGTTCGGTTAGGCGACGCTGCGCGAGCCGCGGTCGGCGTTGCGGGTCCAGCTCAGATATTCTTCCTCGAACATCGGCTGGGCGAAGACAAAGCCTTGGACGGTTTCGCAGCCCATCGCGCGAAGGATGTCAGCCTGCGCGACATTCTCGACCGCTTCGGCCACAACCTCCGCTCCGACGCCCTTGACCAGCTGGATCACCGCCTGCACGACCACGCGGGCCTTCTCGCTGCTCTCGATATCAACGATCAGCGACGGGTCCAGCTTGACGCGGTCGAGCGGCATGTCGCGCAGGCGAGCGATATTGGAATAGCCGGTTCCGAAATCGTCGATTGCAATCGACGCACCATCGCGGCGCAGCGCGGCTATTTCCGCCAGCACCGTCTCCGAACATTCCATCGCGGCCGATTCCGTGAACTCCAGCTCGACTAGCGAAAGCGGCACGCCGGCATCGCTGAAGCTGCCCCTCAACCGCTGGAAGAAGTCGGCACGATCGAGTTGGCGTGGGCTGACGTTGAAGGCCAGGCGACGCTTGATGCCCTGGGCATGCCATTCGGCCAGCATCGAGGCCACTTCCGCAATCACCCAGTCGCCGATGTCGGCAATGATTCCGGTCTGTTCTGCAATCGGGATGAAGGTGGCGGGCGAGCGCATGCCCTCCCGCGGATGGTTCCAGCGCAGGAGCGCCTCGGCGCCGCTTACTTCGCCCGTGGCGAAGCTCAACTGGGGCTGCAGCGCCAGCACGAACTCGCCCCGCTGCACGGCTTCGCTTAGTGCAGCCTCCGTCTCGATTTTGCGCTGATGCTCGTCGGCCAGTTCCTCGCTGAACAGGCAATAACGCCCGCCGCCCGAGTTTTTGGCGCGGTACATGGCGATGTCGGCGGCGCGCATCAGCGCTTCGATCCCGGTGCCGTGATCGGGGCTGAGTGCAACGCCGACCGAGGCGCCGATGTCGATGCTGTGGCCGTGAAGCTCGAACGGCTCGGAAATTGCCAGCGCAATTCGACGTGCGACGCGCTCGGCATCGGCCGGCTCTTCGATGTCGGGGAAGAAGATCGTGAATTCATCACCTGCCAGGCGGGCGAGAAGCGGCCGTTGGGCCATACCCTCGCCGAGCTCGGCGGTGACGACCACGCGAAGCCGGTTGGCGACCATGATCAGCAACTGGTCGCCTCGGGCATGGCCGAGACTGTCGTTGACGTTCTTGAACCGGTCGAGGTCGACGAACAGCATCGCGGCCTTGGTCGCTTCGGCACGGGCCGCGAGCATTTTGTCCGCCTCGGCGCGAAAGTGCAGGCGATTGGGCAGCGAAGTCACTGGATCGTACATGCCCAGCGCATGGGCGTTTTCGATTGAAGCCCGGACTTCGGCAAACAGGCTGTCCACGGCGGTTGCCAGCTTTGGCATGCATTCGCGAACGATCTTCGGCGTCGGACTTGTCAGGTCGCCCTGTTCGACCGCCAGCAGGCGATCTCCAAGCGCGTTCAGTGCCCGGGCGCTTTCACTGTTGGGCCGCTCGGACGCGATGTAGCTGATCAGGAGGCAGAAAACGCCGGCTCCAATTGAGGCAAGCACCTGCTCGTTAAATCGCGTGATGTAGAGGAACGCCATCATCGAAAACAGGAACGAGGCAATGCCAGCCGCGCCCGACAACAGGGCGTTGCTGATCTTTTGTGCCGTTCCGTCCTTTACCGTGGAAATCGTGCCTGCCCCTTGCCGCCCGCGTGCGCATAGCGGGAGTTCAGGAAATCCGGCCTAAACAGTTGAGGTTAAGAAACGGTAGAAATTGTCACTTTTTCCGCAGAATAATATAGAGGCTTCCACCGCCCCCATGGCGACGGTGAGCGCCCCTCACTGCCGCGATGCGCGAGGCATGACGGGAAGCCGCCAGCCAGTCGTGCACCGCAGCGCGAATCCGGCCACGTTCCAGCGGCGGCTCGCCATGGCGCTGGTGCCCCGTGATCAGCAAAAGGACCCTGTCCCCAGCGGCAATCGACTGCTCTAGTCCGCGGTCGATCGCCTGCCATGCGCGGTCGAGACTATGGCCATGCAGATCAAGCATCCGGTCGGGCTCGATCCGGCCCGAACCAAGACGTCGGTCCCAACTGCCATCGAGCGTTGCGGCTTGCGGGGTAGCGGCCCGTTTCGCGGATAGCTTGTCCGGTGTCGGCCGCGGGATTCTGCCCCGCGGAGCGACTGCCACGGCCGCCGGGACAGGCCGCACATTGGCGGGAGCCTCGACCGGCTCGCGCGACAGCGGCCTGATCGTTGCGGTGACCTTGGCCCAAAGCTCGGCTTCCTCAGGGGACAGGCTGCGCACGAGCCACCGTACCCTTGGGTAGCAGGATAAGGGCCTGGCCCTTGGCGGACATGCCGCCCGCGGTTCGCCTGGCCTCTTCGCCTGCGCCCCAGAAAGTATCGAAGCGATTGGCTCCCTTGATGGCCCCGCCGGTGTCCTGGGCAACCCACAGGCCTGACGCTTCAGCTCGATCGAGCGACAGGAATATCGGTGCGCCCAGCGGTACGAACTTGGGATCCGCTGCGACAGAAGATCGAGCCGCGACCGCGACATTGAGTGCGCCCATCGGGCCCGGACCGGTCAATTCCTTGAAGAAGATATAACTGAGGTTCTCGCGCATCAGCGATTTTCCGCCATCTGGCTGGGCGCGCATCCACGACACGATGGAATCCATGTTCGCACCGCCGGGCGGAAGGATGCCGCGATCGCGCAAGAGCCGCCCGATCGCCACATAGTCGCGGCCATTCTGGTCGGCGTAGCCCACACGCATGACCTGGCCATCGGGCAACTTGATCCTGCCCGAACCCTGAATCTCGAGGAAGAACAGTTCGATAGGGTCGGCCGCCCAGCCGAGTTCCAACCCGCGGCCGGCCAGCGCTCCGTCTTCGATTTCGGCACGGGTGAAATAAAGGACGCAGGTGCCCGTGTCGTCGATCCTGCCGCGGCCCGTCGTTCCGTCTGGCTTGGTGCAGCGGACGAGGTCGTCCGGCTTTGCGTAGATCGGAACCTCATAGCCAGGCGCCTGGGTCCGCGAACCATATATTTCGGGCTCGTAATAGCCGGTGGCGAATGCCTCACCGGTTCCAACCCGCACCCATTCGAAACGGTCGCGGAAGAAGGATACTGCGTTGGCGGCAGGAAGGCCGGCCGCCTCGGTACAAAGCGGCTGCCAGTCGGCGCCGCTGGTCAGGCCGCTCTGGTCCTGGCGCCGGACCAATACCGGACAGCTGGATCTGAAAGCGGTCAGCGCGCGCTCCGCATCTGCTGGGTTCAGTGAGGCTGGCGAGGCAAGCGCAACGCCGGCCTCGCGAGCGGTGGCAGGTGGCGGCGGAGGCGTTGGAGCCGGAGCCGGCGTTGGAGCAGGCGCGGGAGGCGACGCGGTTGGCGGCGCCGGCGCGCGCGTGGCGCACGCTGCCACCAGCAGGGTCAAGCCCAGCGCCAGGCCGCGTGCGAGCGGCCTCACTCTTCCTCGTCGGTTTCGACCAGCAGCCAGTTGGGATCGCGCGAGCTGATATCCCGGCGGAATGTCCAGCGGTCGCGCGTTTGAATGGCGTCCGAAAGAGAACCGGCAACTACCTCGCCGGCTGAATTGCGCGTCACGGCCGCGATATCCGCTTCGAACCGGACGGTGACCAGCGCCACGCTCCGCTCGATTTCGGCGCCGGCGACCAGCGCCTGGTCGATCGCAACCAATCGGTTGTCGAGTGTCAGGCCATCCTTGGTCCTCTGCTCGACTGCAGCGGCAAAGGTTTCGAAAACATGGGTGTCGACATAGGGTCGCATCGCCTCGATGTCGCCCTTCCAGAAAGCCTCGAGGATCAGGCGGTAGGCACTCTTGCTGCCTTCCAGGAAGCGGGCCACGTCGAAGCTTGGGTCGGCGGCGAGCAGAGCCCGAACGCCCGGTCCGGCGGTAGGCAGGTAAGCCAGATCGTCCGGCTCACTGGGCATGGCTGGGGCAGCGGCGCGCGCGGCGGGACGAGGTTCCATGCGCGCATCCGCCTCGGGATCGGCGGGCTTCAGGATCGGTTGTTCATGGCCGGTGCGCTCGCCCAGCACGCTGTACAGCCTGAGGCCGATGAACAGTGCGACGAGCGCAAGGATGACGATTGCAGTCAATGACGATTCCGTTCGAACTTCTTTATTGCGGACAACATAGTCCCGACAACGCACATATTCAAAGGGCGCTCCAACGCATGGGCTCGGCATTGCACCGCAAAGGCGCGGCTGCTAGTCGCTCGGCCAGCCGGAACAGGCCCAAAACGGCCAGCTCCACCCGACATCATTTAAGCAAATTCTCTTAAGGAAAGTTCATGGCCGACCAGGACCCGATCACTCCCGCGCCCGAGGGCAATGGCCAAGGCGGCGGGGAACAGCCGCAGGCGAGCACCATCGCCCAGTATATCAAGGACTTGTCGGTCGAGAGTCCGTCGGCGCCGCAGGTATTTCAATGGCAGAGCCAGCCTTCGCTGGACGTCCAGTTCGGGATCACCGGCGGCAAGGTCGGCGAAGACGTCCATGAAATCGTGCTGAAGATCGAAGTGAACGCCAAGTCGGACAGCGGCACCCATTTCATCGTCGACCTGAGCTATGCCGGCCTGTTCGGATTCCGCAACATCCCGGAAGAGGCGCTGCCGCCGTTCCTGCTGGTCGAAGCCCCTCGCCTGCTGTTCCCGTTCGCGAGGCAGATCGTAGCGGAAGCCGTCCAGAATCTCGGCTTCCCGCCCGTGCTGCTCGATCCGATCGATTTTGCCAGTGCTTACATGGCGCAGGCTGAAGGGCAGCAGCAGGTGGAAGGTCAACCGGGCGGCAACGGCGAACCGCCGGTCGGCCACGCCTGATCAATTGCCAGGCCGCGCATGAACCTCGTCAAGACGACAGGCACGATTGGCGGCCTGACCCTGGTCAGCCGGATTGCGGGCTTTGCCCGCGAAATGCTGATGAGCCGCGTGATGGGGGCAAGCTGGCAGGCTGACGCATTCTTCGTCGCTTTCCGGCTTCCCAACACTTTTCGCCGGCTGTTCGGCGAAGGCGCTTTCTCGGCGGGGTTCGTGCCGCTCTATGCCCAGCGGCTCCAGGGTGAAGACGGCGAGGTCCGGGCCAAGCATTTCTCCGAGGAAGTGCTGGCAGTGTTCGTTCCGACGCTGATCATCTTCACCCTGGTCTTCGAGATCATCATGGGGCCGTTCGTGTTCCTGATCTCTGGATATCATGGCGAGAAGCTCAGTCTTGCGACATTTCTGACGCAGATCACCTTTCCCTATCTGTTGCTGATCAGCCTGGTTTCGCTGTTTTCGGGCATCCTCAATAGCCTGGCGCGGTTCACCGCGGCCGCGTTTGCACCTGCCCTGCTCAATCTCGCGATGTTGTCGGCGCTGATTTTCGTCCCGGTCGGCGGCAAAACGACCGCCATCGCCTTGTCGCTGGCTGTGACGATGGGCGGCGTGCTGCAACTTGGCCTTCTGCTCATCGCCTGCAAGCGCGCCGGTATCGTTCTGAAACTGCGCCGGCCGCGCATGACTCCCGGAGTCCGGCAATTCATCCGCGTCGTCATTCCAGCGACGCTGGGCGCGGGCGTCTATCAGATCAGCGCTTTCATCGACACATTCTTCCTGGCGCGCATTGGCACCGGCGCTCTGAGCTACTTCAACTATGCCGATCGCTTGAACCAGCTGCCGCTGGGGGTGATCGGCGCCGCGCTTGGCACGGCCATCCTGCCTCAGGTCAGCAGGCACGTCGGCGCCAACGAACCCGACAAGGCGGCCCGGGTCCAGGGTCAGGCGGCCGAGCTTGCCATGCTGCTCTGCCTGCCCGCCGCGCTGGCGCTGGCTGTGAGCGCGGGTCCCCTGGCGTCCGCATTATTCCAGGGTGGCCGATTCACAGCGGAAGACGCGCATCTCACCGCCCTCACCCTGTCGATCATCGTGCTGGGCCTTCCGGCTTATGTGCTGGTCAAGGTGCTGACCCCCGGCTTTTACGCGCGCCAGGATACGGCAACCCCCGTCAAGATCGCCTGCATCGTGCTGGTTGCGACGGTGGTGCTCAACTTCCTGCTCATCCCGCCGTTCAAGATCGCAGGCCTCGCGGCAGCCATCGCCATCTGCTCCTGGCTCAACTGCCTGATGCTGTACACGGTCCTCCATCGTCGCGGTCATTTCCGCATCGAGGCGTGGCTGGCGAGCAGGATCGGCCGCCAGCTGCTGGCGGGCGCGCTGATGGTCGCCGCGCTCTACGCAATCAAGATGGCCATCCCGGGCTGGTTCACCGGCTCGGCCGGTCATCGGCTGGTCGGCGTCATCACGTTGGTCGGTGGCGGCATGGCCGTCTATTTTCCTGCCGCGTGGTTCCTTGGCGGCATGGACAAGGAGGACATCCAGGCGCTGCTGCGCCGGCGCGGCAAACGCGGGAGTGATTCAGTATGAGCAAGGCCATGCGTGTCGTATCGGGCATCCAGCCGACCGGTGACCTGCATCTCGGCAACCTGCTCGGTGCGATCCTGCGCTGGGTGAGGATGCAGGACGAGGCCGATTGCCTGTTTTTCCTTGCCGACCTTCACGCGCTGACCGTCGACATCGAGCCTGCAACGCTTCGCGGCAATGTGCGCGAGATGGCCGCCGCCTTGATCGCCAGCGGGATCGATCCAGCGAAGTCGACCCTGTTCGCGCAAAGTGCGGTCCCCGCGCACGCCGAGCTTTGCTGGATCCTCAACGGCACCGCCCGCATGGGCTGGCTCAACCGAATGACCCAATGGAAGGACAAGGCCGGCAAGAACCGCGAGGGCGCATCGGTCGCGTTGTTCGATTATCCGGTGCTGCAGGCCGCCGACGTCCTGGTCTACCAGGCCACCCATGTTCCGGTCGGCGAGGACCAGAAGCAGCATATCGAACTGGCGCGCGACATAGCGCTCAAGTTCAACAATGACTTCGAGGTTGAGCTGTTCATTCCGCCCGAACCGTTCATCGGCGGCGGCACCGCGGCGCGGGTCATGTCGTTGCGCGACGGCACGGCGAAAATGTCGAAGTCGGATCCTTCCGAGCAAAGCCGCATCCACCTCACGGACAGCGACGACTTGATCGCGCAGAAAATCCGCAAGGCGAAGACCGACCCGGAGCCGCTGCCGGACGACCCGGTCGGGCTCGAAGGACGGCCGGAAGCAAAGAACCTGGTCGGCATTTACGCGGAGATGACCGGCGACACGACCGAGGGTGTGCTGAAACAGTTCGCGGGCCAGGGGTTTGGAGCATTCAAGCCGGCGCTCGCCGATGCCGCGATTGCCCTCCTGGCGCCGTTGCGCGAACGGCTAATGGAGCTGCGTCGCGACGAAGCTGCGCTCGATGCCATCCTGGATGCCGGTGCCGAAAAGGCCGCGGCGCTCGCCGCGCCGACGCTGGCGGAGGCATATCGGGCGGTTGGTCTCCGCCGCTAGTTGCGTCGTAAACCCGACTTGCGCGCTTCATCGCCTATTCAGCACGTTTCATGGTATAAGTACCTATTGTCATAGACCTTTGCTGGGACGAAACAGCGAGAGTCTCATCAGATGGGTGGCTGATTATGCGTATTTACAGACTCGCCGCGGCAGCGCTGCTTGGCATTTCCGCACTCGCTCTTTCGGCCTGCGCGACCGGCCTAAGAACCGAAGTATCCCGCTTTCAGGCCATGCCTGCACCGCAAGGTCAGAGCTTCTATATCATGCCGATGAACCCGGCTGATCAGGGCGGGCTGGAATTCTCCGGCTATGCTGAACAGGTCGCCCAGAACCTTCAGTCTATTGGCTACAGCCGAGCGCCAACGCTCGCCCAATCCACTTTGGTCGTCAACATCGGCTATGGCGTCAGCGAGCCGCAGACCGAAATCGTCAGCTACCCGTCGCACTTCGGATACGGCTCCGGCTACTGGGGTCATGGATTCGGGGGATACGGGCGGGGCTGGGGCCGCGGCTATTACTGGGGGTGGAACGACCCCTTCTGGTATGGCGGCGGCTTCTACAACGATGTCCGAAGCTACACCTATTACATCACTCAGCTGGATCTCAACATTCGGCGCAAGGTGGACAATATCGCGCTGTTCGAAGGCAAGGCGATGGCGCGATCCCGGTCTGCCGCGCTCAACAAGACCGTGCCGAGCCTGGTTGAGGCGATGTTTACCGGCTTCCCCGGAAATTCGGGTGAGACGGTCAAGATCACGGTACCCCCTGAAGGCAAGGAAACCGCCGCTCGATCCTATTGAGCGACGCGGGAAACAAGTGGGGCCCGCCTAGTCGCCTAGGCGGGCCCTCGACCAGTTGGGGACTGGACCTCTTCCTCCTGGCGCCTTCAGGCGCTCCTTTTACCCCCCAGATCAGCCCTCCAGCTGGCGCGTAAGCAACCGGATATCCGCATCAAGCTCGGAGTCCGCGGCGCGAAGCCGTTCGATCTGCTTGACCGCATGGATCACCGTCGTGTGGTCGCGGCCGCCAAAACGGCGCCCGATGTCCGGCAGCGACTTTGGAGTCAGCTGCTTCGACAGATACATGGCGACCTGCCGGGGCCGGGCGACCTCGCGTGCTCGCCGGGCAGAGGTCATCTCGGCCTTGCGAATACGATAATGTTCGGCGACCTGCGTCTGGATTTCGTCGATCGAAATTCGCCGCTGGTTGGCACGCAGCACATTGGCCAGCACTTCCTCAACGAACGCAACGTCGATGGCTCGTCCGGTCATCATGGCATAGGCCGCGATGCGGTTGAGCGCACCTTCCAGCTCGCGGATCGAGCTTGTGATCCGGCGGGCAAGAAACTCGACTACCCCGCGCGGCATTTCGACGCCGGGCAGCGCCGCCAGCTTGGCGTCGATGATATTGAGGCGGAGCTCGTAATCAGCCGGATTGATGTCGGCGACCAGGCCCCAGCTCAGCCGCGAAAGAATCCGTGGCGCGATACCGTCCAGGTCCTGCGGCGCCCGATCAGAGGTGATCACCAACCGCCGGTTGGCGGTGATGATCTCGTTCATGGTGTGGAAGAATTCCTCCTGAGTGGAATCCTTGCCGGCAATGAACTGAACATCGTCGATCAGAAGAAGGTCCGCCGAGCGTAGCCGGCTCTTGAAGCCGATCGTGTCGTTTTCCTTCAGCGCCCGGATGAACTCGACCATGAATTTTTCGGCCGACATCGACACCACGCGGGCCATCGGCCGGCGCTCGAGGAATGCCTGTCCGATCGCGTGCAGAAGGTGGGTCTTGCCCCTACCGGTTCCGCCATGGATGAACAGCGGATTGAACGCGACGCTGTCGGCAGTTGCCAGGGTCCTGGCCGCCGTTGCGGCAACCTCGTTGGCCTTGCCGACGACAAAAGTGTCGAAGCGGTAGCGTGCATCAAAGTTCGGTGCTGACGGATCGCGTTCCGCGGCGGCCGCCGGCGCAGCAGGGATGTCCTCCAGCACCAGCAGCGGCGCCGGCTTGGGACCGTCGGGACTTGCGATGATTCGAACGTCGCGAACGATCGGCAGCACATTGCGCCAGGCAAGGGCCAACCGCTCGCCGAAGTGGCTTTGCACCCAGTCCGCCATGAACTGGCTGGGCATGATGATTTCGAGCTCGCCGGCGTCCCCGTCGAACGAGCCAAGTTCAGCCGGCTTCAACCATCCGTCGAAGGTGCGAGCGCCGCAGTCCCGGCGCAGACCGGTGCGAATGGTTTCCCAGGCGGCTTCGAGTGGCGCTGGCACCGTGGCGGCATCGGAGACACACAGATTTTCCCGACTGCCCTGCACTGGCGCGCGCCCTCCCTAACTCGTAACTTGGCCGGACATGAGAAACCGTCGTGCGCGATGCGATTCGCGACACCGAAAGCATCCTCAGTCTCTAGCCCCCCGGTGCGGATTCGCCGCCGGAAAGTTCGTTTTGAGAGTCTGGCGCGCGTGATTCAAGTGCCGAATTTTCATCAATGTGAAATAAACCGGCTTGACAGAGGGAAGCCGCCAAATCCCACAGAAAATGGCTGTTTTAAGCCATACAGCGGCGATCGGTCCAAAACGGGATTTTGCGAATCGCGGGAATCCCTAGACTTTTTTCAGTCACTGAAATGAAACGGGCCGCCGGTAAGTCCGACGGCCCGTCCCGAAACCTAACGTAAATCAAAAATTAACCGAGCGAAGCGACCCGCTTGGTCAGGCGCGAGAACTTCCGAGACGCGGTGTTCTTGTGCATGACGCCCCGCGCGACCCCGCGCGCCAGTTCCGGCTGGGCCTTCTTCAACGCTTCCGCAGCGTCGTCCTTCTTGCCCGAAGCAATCGCCGACTCGACGGCCTTGATGAAGGTCCGGATGCGGCTGACGCGGGCACCATTGATCGCGGCACGGTTGGCGTTGCGGCGGATGCGCTTCTTGGCTTGCGGCGTGTTCGCCATCGAAAAGTCCTTATATTTCCAAATAAAAGCGGCGCGCGCCCATGGGGCCGCACCGGCGTGGCGCTCCCCCTAGCGTCGAGGGGGCGAATCGTCAACTAGCGCTGGCACGAAGGGCAGAAGAAGGTCGAACGGCCTCCCTGGACGATTCGTCTTACTTTGCCGGCGCAGCCGCGACATGGCTCCCCTTCGCGATCATAAACATCGAACTGTTTTGAGAAATAGCCAAGTTCGCCGTCGGGAGCGGCGAAATCCTTCAGGGTCGAGCCGCCGGCGCGGATAGCATCGTCGAGTACTGCTGGAATCGCCCTGGCCAGCGCATCCAGCTTGACCCTGCTCACCTTCCCCGCCGTCTTGCGCGGGTCGATCCGAGCGCGGAACAGCGCTTCACATGCATAGATATTACCCAACCCGGCCACGATCCCCTGGTCAAGTAGGAGCAGTTTGACCGCCGCCGTTCGCCCATCGAAGCGCTCCCTCAGCCATCGCCCATCAATTCTCCCGTCAAGCGGTTCCGGGCCCAAGGCCTTGAACGCCGGCCATTCGGCCAACGCTGCGGTTGGGACCAGGTCAACCGACCCGAAGCGACGGGGATCGCGCAGGTGAAGCCGCCTCCCCTCGTCTGTCTCAAGGAGGAGGTGGTCGTGCTTTCCTATCTCATGCGGGTCGATCCGCCAGGCGCCGGACATGCCCAGGTGGAACACCATAGTGTCACCGCGGTCAGTGTTGATCAGGCCATATTTGGCACGCCGGCCCAGCGACGTGACGAGCGCACCGGTTAGGCGCTGACCCAGATCCTTGGGAAAGGCCCGCCGCAAATCGGCCCGCCTCGCTTCCAGCCGCCGAATTCGACGGCCTTTCAGCACATGCTCGAGTCCCCGAACCGTGGTTTCGACTTCAGGCAGTTCGGGCAAGGAGCATCCTTTGGCTAAACTCGGGCGTTCCCCGCCCTTCATCTCCCTGCTAGTGCGCGGGCATGGACAAGGTCAATTTCGGCGACGAACTGGTCACTCCTGACGAAAAAACCCGCCGGGTCGGCGGGGTCTTCACATCAGTTGCACGCAGCTATGACCTGATGAACGACTTGATGTCGGGTGGCATGCACCGGCTGTGGAAGAACCGTTTCGTCGCCAAGGTGAAGCCGCGCCCCGGCGAGCGGATCCTCGACATGGCCGGTGGCACCGGCGACATTGCCTTCCGCATGGCTGCCAAGGGCGCCCAGGTCACGGTCAGCGACATCAATGCCGACATGCTCGCAGTCGGGATGGAACGAGCCAGGAAGCAGGGCATCGACGGCCTTAGCTGGCAAGTCGAGAATGCCGAGCAGCTTTCCTTCGCCGACGCCCAATTCCACGCCTACACCATTGCTTTCGGCATAAGGAACGTCACCGGCATTCCGGCGGCTCTACGCGAGGCGCATCGTGTCCTGAAGCGCGGGGGGCGCCTTTTCATCCTGGAATTCTCAACCAGCGAATGGCCCGGGTTCGGCGAGATTTACGATCGCTACTCCGAACATGTGATTCCCCGGATCGGGAAGGCGGTGGCCAATGACGAGGAAAGCTATCGCTACCTGGTCGAGTCAATCCGCCGCTTCCCGCGAATGGAAGCGTTTCGGGGGATGATCGGCGATGCTGGCTTCAAGTCGACCAGCGTCGAGCCAATTCTCGGCGGCCTGGTTGCGATCTGGGGCGGCTGGAAGATTTGATGGCTTCGCTCACCGATCTCGTCGGCTCCGATTGGAGCCTCTTCGGTTGACGACTGCCGCGACTCATCTGTGGCGCCTACTCAAATGGGGCAGGACGCTGGCTCGTCACGGCGCGCTTCAGGGGATCGAGCGCGATCCGCTGACTCCGCCCAACGTCCGCCGCCTGTGCCGCGTTGCCCGCTTCGGAATGACGATGCCGGCGACGCCGGACTATGCCGCCGCATTGCAGGAGATCGGGCCAGCTGCGATCAAGCTCGGCCAGGCCCTTTCGACCCGACCGGATCTGGTTGGCGAGGCCGCGGCGGCGAACCTCCTGCAGCTCCAGGATGATTTGCCGCCTGAACCCTTCCTGGCCATCAGAGCCGCGATCGAGCGGGCGCTGGAAGCACCGCTTTCCAGTTTGTTTAGCGAGTTCGATGAAGAAGCGGTTGGTGCCGCGTCAATCGCGCAGGTGCATCATGCCGTCACGACCGAGGGCCGCGAGGTTGCGGTGAAAGTGCTCCGCCCCGGCATCGAGGAAGAGCTGGCCCGGGCGATCGAAACCTATGAATGGGCAGCAGCCCATGTCGAGCTGCTCGGCGGCGAGGCCGAGCGGCTGCGGCCGCGCCTGGTCATCGCCCATTTCAAGCAGTGGACCCGGCGGGAACTGGACCTCCAGCGCGAGGCAGCATCCGCCTCCGAACTTCGCGACAATATGGTTGCCGAGCCGGGCTTCCACGTCCCGGAAATTGACTGGAGCAGGACAGCTCGACGGGTGCTGACGCTCGAATGGCTCGACGGCATCAAGCTGTCGAAACGCGATGAGCTGATCGCCGCTGGCCATGATCCCAAGACGCTCGCCACGATCCTGGTCCGCGCCTTCCTCCGCCAAGCGGTGGTCGACGGCTATTTCCACGCCGATCTCCACCAGGGCAATTTGTTCGCATTGAGTGACGGCCGTATCGCGGCGATCGATTTCGGCATCATGGGCCGTATCGACCGCAAGGCACGGCTATGGTTGGCCGAAATCCTCTACGGCCTGATCACCGGCAATTACGACCGCGTCGCCGAGATCCATTTCGAAGCGCAATATGTTCCGCCGCACCACAATGTCGACGAGTTTGCCACGGCGCTGCGCGCGGTCGGCGAGCCGATCCGTGGCCTGCCGGTCAAGGACATCAGCATCGGCCGGATGCTCGAAGGCCTGTTCTCGATCACTCGCGACTTCGACATGCAGACCCAGCCGCATCTGCTGCTTCTGCAAAAGACGATGGTAATGGAGGAAGGCGTCGCCACGACCCTCGATCCCGACATCAACATGTGGGAGGCGGCCGAGCCATTCCTCAAGGACTGGCTGAGAACCGAGCTTGGCCCGGAGGCCTATTACGCCGATCGCATTGTCGACACCGTCCGCGCGCTCAAGTTGATCCCCGACCTCATTCGCCGGATCGACGCCGCCTATCCGCCGGCAGGCGCTGCGCCTCCGCCGCCGCCGCTCGCCAATGTCGCGATGATCGAAGGCAAAGGATGGATGACGCCGCTGGCTATTGCCTTGGGGTCGGCCAGTGTTGCCGCGGCTTTAACTTATTGGCTGGTGAGCTGACCGATGAATTGGGGGGCCTTCCAGACACGATTTCAAGGCTGGTCCCGAGGTCCTGCGCTGGCCATGATCGCGGCTCTGCTTGGACTGTTGGCCGTCGCTTGCTGGTCGTCGGCCTCAGGGCCCGCGCCCAAGGTGCGGACATCACAAGCGCAACACAGCGACCTCCAACTGTACCGCGACATCATCACCCGCGTGCGCGGCGGCGAGAGCTATTATCGGGCCACCGCCGATGAACTCCGCAAGGGCAACTATCCATTGAAGCCCTTCTTTACCTTCCGCCTGCCGACCCATGCGTCGATCTACGCGGCGTTTGGCGAGCGAGCGATGGTTATTCTCTTCTGGTTGTTGTCCCTGGGACTGATGGCCGCCTGGTGGATCAGGCTGCGGGCTTGCCTGCCGCGACCGTTGCTGGCTGGCGCCATGGTCTTGATCGCGGGGGGCCTTGGCGGGCTGCTCCAACCACAGACCGGCCTGTTCCACGAAAGCTGGGCGGCGCTGCTTCTGGCACTGATGATCGCCGTCTACCGGCCGGAGCGCTTCTGGCCCGCGGTGCTGGCCGGCGGCGCAGCACTGATGGTCCGCGAGCTCGCTCTCCCAATGATCCTGGCGATGGGCGGGCTCGCAGTAGTTGAGAAGCGCTGGCGAGAGGCGGCCGCATGGATAGGCGTCGTCGCGGTGTTCGCAGTCTACCTGGCCCTCCACGCCCATTGGGTCGGCCAGGTGGTGTTACCCAATGACCCCCCATCCCCAGGCTGGT